>CZKZ01000218.1_pt1 | contig 15150 bp, 6 predicted proteins | sample 1122171 | NCBI WGS metagenome assembly CZKZ01 (sample SAMEA3539301, study PRJEB10725) | soil metagenome | biome: tundra; feature: field; material: soil | place: USA | collected 2010-05 | depth 0.15 m
TTGCCCATGCTTATCAAAGTGAGATTTCTTTCCCCGCCCTACAGTAATTGTTGAGGGGCTACTTGTCTCACTCATGTTGGCACAGAGGGCGCAGCCAGCTTCTCTGGATACTTTTTGGCTAAGTCAACCCGCTCTGTGTAGTCCTCGTTCAGGTTGTAGAGCTCCCAGGCGTTTTCATCAAAGGGCTGGTGGCTTTGGGCATTTCCAGTGATAAAGCTGCTTGGGTAGGCCAATTCAGCTTTCCACCCGTCGTGATATATCGATCTTGAACCAAAAATGTAGTAATACTGCAGCGTGTGACGGTTACGCGCCTTGGCATCGTCAATCGAGTAAGCCAGGGAAGTTCCCTCAATAGGCTGCTGCTTAATCCCCTTGATCTCATCGGGAGCCTTGATGCCTACGAGATCGAGGGTCGTCGGAAGAATGTCAATGACATGACTGTACTGGGTACGAATTCCTCCTTTGTCCTTGATGCCTTTCGGCCAATAGACAATGAGTGGGTTGTGAGTTCCGCCTTCACTATTCGCATCCTGCTTCCAATACTTGAAAGGCGTGTTTGCTGCCTGTGCCCAGCCGAGCGGGTAATTCCCGTTGGTGGCAGCGGACGTGCCGATTTCTCCAATCTTGTTGAGGTTATGGTTGATATTGTCCTTTTCCGATACTTGTCTGGCCAATAAACCCTGATCGATGGTTCCGTTCAGCGTGCCTTCTTTGCTTGCGCCATTGTCGCCGATCGAAATGAAGACAAGCGTATTATCCAGTTGCCCGATCTCTTTCAGGTGATTGATCAGGCGGCCAACTTCAAAGTCCGTGTACGTCAAATAGCCCGCATAGACTTCGAAAAAGCGTGCATAGAGCTTTTGCTCGTCCACTGATAATTGGTCCCAGCCCTTGATATCCCGGTTGCGATCGGGAAGTTTCGCATCGGCAGGGATGACACCAAGCTTCTTCTGACGTTCAAAAACCTCCTCACGATAAGCATCCCAGCCCTTGTCGAATTTGCCCTTGTATTGATCGCTCCAGTATTTGTCAACCTGGTGCGGAGCATGAGTGGCGCCGGACGCGTAATAGAGGAAGAAGGGTTTGTCCGGAGCTGCCTTCTTCTGACGATCGATATAACTGATGGCTTTATCGGTGATCTGATCGTTTAAGTGGCGGCCATCGGGACGGACGTGAGCTTGATCTTCCACCAGGTCCGGCTTGTATTGGTCGGTTTGTGAACCAAGAAATCCGAAGAAGTGGTCAAAGCCTTTTCCGGTTGGCCAACGATCGAATGGGCCTGCATCGGTGGCATCTTCGTCAGGGGTCACGCCATATTTGCCGACCGCGAATGTATTGTAGCCATTGCCACGAAGAATCTCTGCAATGGTTCCTGCAGAGGAAGGAACCCTGCCGTCCCAGCCAGGGAAACCGGCGGACATGACGGTGTGTGAAAACCCGGATTCGTGCACGGATGCGCTGTTGCGGCCAGTCAGCAGCGCCGCGCGGGTTGGGGCGCAGATCGCGCAAGTATGGAAGTTCGTATAGCGCAAACCATTGTTGGCGAGGCTGTCGAACGTGGGAGTCTGGATCAGCCCGCCAAATGTGCCGGCAGCGCCAAAGCCCACATCATCAATTAGTATCCACACTACGTTTGGGGCGCCTGCAGGCGCTTTCGCAGGTTCCGGCCACCATTCTTTTGATTCGGCCAGGGTTCTGCCAACCACACCCTGGTATGGTTGAGCCTCTTGAGCATGCAGTGAGAGTCTCGCACCCACCGCTAGGAATAACGTCGACGTCAACGTCTTCAGTACACTTTTCTGTTTCATGGAACTCTCCTGTTTGTTTAAGTCATTCAGCGATGACTCGGGTAAAGGTCGTTAACGGGGCCAGCGAAATTCAGTCGCCGAAGTTCCGCAACCTGCGACGACAAGGAAGAGATCGCGAGTGCTGTACTCATCTCCACATCCTCGTGGCCCAGGCTGCTAGGCGAGTACAATTTCCTGCTTCTTCCGCGTCGAGCTGAGTGAAAGAGTTGCTTTTCTTTTGGCCCTTGCCCACTCCATCACCCGCGCTGGCGCTCGATTCTGCTTCAGCTCTTCAGCCATAAAGCGCATATACGGGTCGATGTGGTGGAAGAAGTGCTTGTAGCCCGCGCACAGATAGTTGAGCCCATACTCCCCGGATGCTGTTTGCATAAAGCGGTGCTTGGGACACTCGCCGTTACAGGCGAAACGCACATCGCACTGGCGGCAATCTGTAGGAAGTCCAACTTCTTTTGCATTGCCAAAGCGCGCCTGCTGGGGTGATTCCACCATGCTTCTCAGCGACTGCTTCATCCGATTTCCGAGGCGATTATCGGGATAAACGAAGTGATCGCAGGAGTAGAGATCTCCGTTGTGCTCGACGACCAATGCACTGCCGCATGTTGGCGCGAAAACGCAAAGCGACTGGGGTACGCCATACCACGATTCCAGGGCAACATCGAATATCTGGACGAAGGTGCGCCCTACATCCTGAATCACCCAATCGTCGAAAACTTCTTGCAGAAAGCGCCCAAACTGCAACGGCTCAACCAACCACTCTGAGACTGCGGACTCCTGTCTGGAGTAGGGTTTCAACAAGACAAGTCCATTAGCATCCGGCTGCTTCGCCTCTTGCTCAACGATCGGAATGAACTGCAAGTATTTGCTTCCGATCTCTTTGAGGAAGCGGTAGATTTCGCGCGGGTGATAAGAGTTCTTGCGATTGATAACAGTGAGCGTATTGAACTCCACTCCGTGTTTCTTGAGAATGCCGAGACCGCGCATGACGCGACCAAAAGTTGGCTTGCCACCCTTGTCCACGCGATAGGTATCGTGAATATCTTCTGGCCCATCGACAGAGAGTCCGATTAGAAACTTGTGGCGCGCCAGGAACTCGCCCCATGCATCATCGAGCAGCGTACCGTTAGTTTGAAAGGCGTTGTCGATTGTCTTTCCATCTGCGTATCTGTTCTGTAGTTCTATGACGCGCTCAAAGAATGGGACCCCGAGCAGCGTCGGCTCGCCTCCCTGCCAGGCAAAGCTCACGTGCTGCGCTGGCTGCGATTGAATGTACTGGCGAATGTACGTTTCGAGAACATCGTCGGCCATGCGATAATCGCGCCCGCTACCCGCATAGAGGTTCACCTTCTCCAGGTAGTAGCAGGAAGTGCAATCAAGATTGCAGATAGGGCCGTATGGCTTGGCCATGATGTGAATCGGCTTCATCGGAATCGAGCTCTCTTCCTCAATCGCAATGCGGGCGAATGCCCAAAGAAAAAGCCCACGAGGCAGAGGCTCGTGGGCCGGGATTCAAGAAGATTCAGGCGATGCGGATCAGCTATGACCCCATCATTGCCACTTTCCCACGAGGCTGCTCGACTGTCGGTAGATCGACAGGGCAACAACAACCGCGGGGTGGAGTGCCATGATGCATTGAAAGCAAAGTCCTTTGTTGCGGCATTCTCGCCCGGCTTTGCGAAGCATTCCTTCAGCGAGAACTGAATCGATAATGCATGGCGATCGAAAAACTGTCAAGAGACCGACGATGAGTTTTCCATTTATTCGCACAAGATGCCGACAGCCGCTTGACACGAATTTGAGTTCATGGCTCAATACGAGTAATGCAGGAGCCAATCCACATCCCGGCAACCCTCGTTCCCGCTTCCGAGCTGACTCCCTGTCGCTCGTATTGTTGACTCCGCATACTCTCTCATACGTCTGAACCTTTGAAGTTGTGCGCTAGCAGCGCATGGAGAGCCCTATCTAGCGAAGGTCTCCATTGCCCTGAACCATGGCGTCAATGTGTGAGAACCCCTATCGCCGTTCGAATCATCACCGCACGATATCCGATTGCAGCATTAATCGATTCGCGGACTCATCAATGAATTCTTTGGAAAGGAAGTCCTCCATGAGCACTAGATTGCAGGCCACTCGTAAACCGGCGCGCTGTTGTCGCATCCCTCAGTTCCCTGAAGAGGATGCGCCTCGCGTCGTGGGCAGGTGCATCGTTCCCATCTAACTTCAATGTGTGCTGAGCGCGCATTGCGATGGTCCACGACAACGTGTCGTGGACCATTTTAATTTGCGATGAAAATAGATCGCATCTTTGGAGGCATCAATGTCTGCTGTACATTTGTCATTTCCAGTTCTTGTAAAGCGAAACCTTTCACGCCTGCTGTTAGCGCTGTTTGTCGTTCTGATGGCCTCGGCATTGCAGGCACAGATTGTAGAAATCGGAACCATCACTGGAGTAGTAAAGGACAACTCTGGCGCATTGATTCCGAATGTTCATGTGACTGTGCAAAATATCGGCACAGGACTCACAGCCAACTCGACAACAGATTCGCAAGGAATCTTTGTCTCACCGCCGCTTCATCCAGGCGACTACAACGTTGTGGTTGAAGCTCCCGGCTTCAGCAAGGTGGTCGAGCACGTAAGGCTTGAAGTGGGCCAGCGCGTATCCGCCGATGTCACACTAACCGTGGGCACAAACGCTGAAACCATTGAAGTTCAGGCATCTGCCGAGCTACTGGAAACAGAGAGCTCGAGTGTCTCCAATCTCCGCACCGAGCAAGCTGTCAAGGATCTGCCCCTGAACGGCCGCAACTTCGCGCAGTTGGTGGGACTGGGCGCGGGCGCCGTGCCAGCGCAGACTCAGTTGGTCAGCGTTCCTTATACCCAGCAACGCGGGCCGACGTCTTATGCATTCAACGGCCTACGCTATCAGGAAAACCGCCTTCTGCTGGACGGTATTGGCGATAATGAAAATCACAACGGCCTCGCCGTGGTGATCTTCCCTCCCATCGATGCTATACAGGAGTTTTCAGAAGAGACGACGGATGCTGACGCACGCTATGGACGCGGCAACGGCGGCACAATCAATCTGGTCTTCAAGTCAGGGACGAATAATTATCACGGAGAGGTCTTCGAGTTCCTCCGCAACAGTGACCTGAACGCGAAGAACTATTTCGCCACTTCCGGTAAGCCACCGCTTCGCCAGAATGAGTTTGGCGGAACCTTTGGCGGGCCGTTGTTCGGCAGAAAGAATCCCAGGTCTTTTTTCTTCGTTGACTACTCCGGGAAGCGCCTGGCACAGGGCCTGACCTACGTAAATACCGTGCCGTATTTCAATTTGACGAGCACTGGATACGACTTCTCCGCATATCCGGCAGGATCAATCAAGAACCCTGTAACAAAGGCTGGATACGCCAACAATTTCATCCCCTTGAGCGATGCGAACATCAATTCGACCGGCGCGAATATTCTGAACTTCTACCACAAGTATGCGTCGCCGAACATTTCTGGCAAGTCGACGGCGAATAACTTCCTCTATTCACCTTTGCTGATCCTCAATGAGGACGCCTTTGATGTGAAGATCGACCATAAGTTCACTGAACGTGATAGCGGTTTCCTTCGCTATAGTCAGGCCAGCGATGGCATCCTCCAGCCTGGCATTCTGCCGAATCCTCTGGTGGGAGCCGTTATCTGCGGACCGGCCCAGAACCCCGCTTATCAGTCCGTTCTCAGTGAGACTCACATTTTCTCGCCAACCACAATCAATACGGTGCGCTACGGGTGGTCTCGCTTCTTTGTGAATGCCCAAAACTGGGACGCGGGCCTGGGCCTTCCTACGCAGCTCGGCATCCCGGGTGTATTGGTCGCAGGCAATCCCAGGTCTGATGGACTGCCGGCGTATTCATTCTCGGGCGGCACGTCAATCGGCGACGCAGCGAACAGTCCTAGCCAAATCGGAACCAACAACTATCAGTTTGATGACAACGTCAATCTGGTTCGCGGCAAACACTCACTTGATGTCGGTGTGGAATTCGTTCGCCTTCAGTACAACATGTTCCAGACTTCAGCTGAACACGGCTCCGCGTCTTTTGGAACCTCCTATAGCGGACTGGCCTGGACCGACCTGCTCTTTGGGGCGCCCAAGACCGGGACCTATTCGTTTCCAAGCGGCACGGTCGGGCTACGGCAGAGCGACCTTTCCCTTTACGTGCAGGACAACTACAAAGTCAGCAATAGGCTGACATTGAATCTTGGGGTTCGCTACGAGAACTTTATCGGCTGGCCATGGTCTGAAGTGAACAACAAACTGTATAACTTTGTTCCTTCCATCTCCACCACGGCACTGGAACAGGTGGGAAGCCCAGGCGTTCCCAGTAGCGGCGCGGACAATAACAAGCTTAATTTTGCACCTCGGGTCGGATTTGCATACAAGCTAACTTCCAGGACCGTCTTCCACGCCGGCTACGGCCTTTACTACTCGGCGCCAAACGTCACCAATTCGAGCGGCCTTTCCGCCAACGTTCCGGTCAATGATTATTGGGCGTTTAATAACGCGGCCACTTATGGCGCCGCCGCCAGCAATGGCAGCGCTTTCAACTTGGCCTCAAATGGATTTGTTCATACTCCCGTAACCTCCTCCAGTGCGCTACCCCTCGGCCTGCCGGTGCTCGCGCAAGATCCCAATTCCAAGACGCCCTACAGTGTGCAATGGCATGCAACTATCGAGCAGCAGATTCCATACTCGACGGTTCTCAAGTTCGCCTATGTGGGAACGAAAGGAGAGCATCTGGACGGTTTGCGCGATATCAACGCGGGTTCGCCTGGCACCACGAACGTAACTGTCAACCGGCCCTATCCGTTCTTTGCCCAGATCAACCTTCTTGAGACCAACGAGATTTCAAACTACAACGCGCTGCAGGTCACGGCCGAGCGCCGCGCCCGTGGTTTGAACTTCCTGGCCTCGTACACTTACAGCCATGCACTCGACGAAAGCACAGGAAGTCCTGGAAGCATTGCCAATCCCTACAACATTCGCGCCAACTACGGCAACTCAGACTTGAACATTCCCAACCGCTTTGTTGCCAGCGCCAGCTATGAGCTTCCCTTCAAGAGTCTAGGCAAACTCAATTATGTTGTTGAAGGATGGCAGTTGAACACCATTCTGAATTACTTCGACGGCCTGCCGTTCTCCGTGAGTTCGTCGAGCGGAGTGGGCGACGGCATTACACCTCGTGCGCAACTTCTCCCTGGATTCGGCAACGGATCTCTGCCAAGTGGCCAACGCACTCTGCAGCATTGGTTCAACACCGGAGCCTTCACGAATCCCGTGACCGGGACATGGGGCAACTCGGGGCGCAATATCCTCCAGGGGCCGGGCACCAAAACAGTGGACTTCTCGTTCTTCAAGAATACCCATGTAACTGAATCGAAGGCTCTGCAATTGCGTGCGGAGTTCTTCAATCTCTTCAACACCCCTCAGTTCGACAATCCGGGAGCCACCGCCGGAACTGGAGCTATAGGAACGATCTCTTCGGCCGGTTCTGAATCGACCTTCCAACGTATCGGGCGCCAGGTTCAGCTAGCCGCAAAGATCACCTTCTAGCGTGCTGAGGCGCTCCCAAATCCAATGAAAATCTTTAACACGCGTCTGGCGGCGCTCAAGGTATCGAGCGCCGCTGGGTATTCACAGGACCGCAGGGACAATTCGCGCCGGAAACTGCGGTCACTGAGCTCGGTGAAGTGTTGTGGCACTTATGGACAGAACAGGGGTTTTTCGCCGTAGACTTTTGAAAAGTAAGTCAAGTGGAACCGTGGAACTTCGCAGGCTGCTGGATCTTGCCGCGGTGCTTGTCTTCCTGGCGCCTCTGTTTGCGGGCGGGTAGACTGCATCTCAACATAGCAGCACTTTTCTTGCGCGCTACCAAAAGCGAGTCAGCGCAACGCAGGCTCAACAGCCGCACTGGGTGACACCGCTGGTGACGGTGACGCCGCGTCTTGAACAGGAACTCCGTACTGATTCTGTCAGACAGTCGGTCGCTTGGCCGTACGTGAACTGGAACTATGGCAACAGCAAGGGGCTGGAGTTGATCCCCGAGCGGCACACAGAAGTGATCTTCAACGTTCCGCCGTTCTTCAGCCGCGAAGCGCCGCACTCGGAGGATGGCTTTGGTGACGTCAGCTTTCTGCTGAAGGAACGCATCTTTGCGCGTAACGAAGAGCACGGCAATGCAATTGTGACGGCATTCCTAGGCGCATCGATTCCTACCGGAAAGAATGGGAATGGAAGCTGCTGTGCCGTAGTGACGCCGACGCTGGCCGTTGGCAAAGGGATTGGTCTGCTTGCGCTGACCATGACGGCCGGTGGCTCTCTTCCTGTTTCGAATGCACGGGGGCTGGGACATACCATCGCCTTGAACAATGCTGCGCAGTACCGTCTGGCGAGCGGTGGCGTACAGAGGTTTCTGTGTCCAGAGATTGAAATAAATGCGAACATCTATCGGGGAGGAGCGAACGACGGCAAGGAGACGGTACTTGTGACGCCCGGATTGGTTGTTGGACGCACTCCACTGACGCATGCCAAAAATGGCGAACCAGGACGTCTGGGCATGACCTTTGGCGCAGGCGAGCAGATAGCTCTCACGCGGTTCCACACCACGAACCACAACCTGATCTTTACCGCACGGCTGCCATTCTGACTCTCCGGCGATCGGAGGCGACGGGTTTGCGGATCAGGCGAGACTGGATTCTTGCCTCAACTGAGGTTGTAATGCGAGATCGGCTCGGGCTCCAGTACGGTGGCGCGGCATGTCTCCTGGGCAAAATGGGGAATTGGCGTTTCGGTAGGGATGGGCTTGTAAGGGAGGAAAACCCGGAAAGTTGACCCTCGGACCGGATTGCGTTCGGCCCAGATGCGACCTGAATGTTGCTGAACGATTTCCCTGCAAATAGCCAGACCAAGGCCGGTTCCGCCCTTCTGTCGGGAATCCGTAGCATCCACTTGCTGAAAGCGACCGAAGATGACTTCAAGTTTGTCGACGGGAATACCGCGCCCACTATCTATGACAGAGAGAGTCACGCCTCGAGTATCTGTATGCGTCAAAACTGAGACTGCGGAGTTTCTTGGAGAAAACTTAACGGCGTTAGAGATGAGGTTGGTAAGAACCTGGAGCAACCGGTCGGGGTCGGCGACGACCTCTACCTGATTGAAGTCTTGAACGAGTTGTACGAGGGCAGCATCCGCGACAGGTGCCATGTTATCGATGGCCTGACGGACGATCTGACACAATTGAACCGGTCGGAAGGCAACCCGCCCACGTCCACTCCCCAGACGATCGAGGTCGAGGATGTCGTTGATCAGGCGGACCAGTCGGTCGGAGTTGGCGACGGCGATGCGGACCAGATTTGTGGTCTTATCGTTGACTTGAACCTGACCCTCGAGCGATAGCAGGCCGAGAGCCCCACGGATCGCGGTAAGCGGGGTACGCAACTCATGGCTTACCGTTGAAATGAATTCGTTCTTGAGGCGATCAAGAGCATGGCGCTGGCTGATGTCACGGAAGCTCAGCACTGAACCGGAAAGGTGGCCTTGATCGAGGATGCGGGTCAGGGTGTAGTCGACCCGCAATGAAGTGCCGTCAGCGCGATAGAAGTTGTCCTCGCTGGACGTGGGCGTCTCCTGCTGTTGTTCGATGGCGCGCAGCAAAGCACAATCCTCTTCGAGGCACTGTCCGATGTTCGGTGCGACGGCGTGCAGCAGTCTGTGTACTGGCTTGCCAATCAGGCTGGAGGCCTCTTCACCAAGCATGCGGGCGGCGGCAGGGTTGGCGAAGCTTACCAGCCCATTACGATCCAGACCGCATATGCCGTCGGCGACCGAGGCGAGCAAAATTTCCTGCTGGCGGTAGAGCTTTTCTGCCCGGCTCCGTTCGTACGAGCGGGCCAGCATCTGTCCCAGCGAAGCGGCCACCGTCTCCACGGCCGCCATGCCCTCGCGATTTTCGCGGAGACAAAAATGGCAATAGAATTCGAGGACTGCGAGCACCGTATTGCCCACTCGCACAGGGACCGCACAGCCCGAAACCATCCCTTCGCTCATGGCGATCTCATTGTGCGGTGTGAAAGGCTCGGAAGCAAGGTTGGCGATCCAAATTGGTTGTCCATCCTGCCAGACCCGTCCAGGCATCTCCTCACCATTACTCAGCGTGAGACGTACGCTCTCCTGAATCAGGGTCTCTGTGTGACGCCCCGGAGCACTCCAGGCTGAACAGAATTCCAGCCGATTCTCCTCGGCGTTTACTTCCCATCTCAGTGCTACATCCCAACCTTGCGAGACACAGAGGGCCTCGAGAATACGCTCGGCCGCTATCTCAGGAGACCTGTTTTCGCGCACAATCTCGCTCACCACGAGTTGCAGCGCCACGCGTCGCTCGCGCTGAACCAGCAAGCGAAGAACGAGAACTGCGGCGGCGGCTCCTGCAAGAAAGGTCTGCAAAGTGTAGATAAGCGGGGTGAAGGTAATGTGCATCGAAATTGCAGCCAGAGGAACGGCCAGTGCCAACCCAGCCAGGACGGGCGAAATAAGAGAAAAGGCACGCCGGACAGGATGAGCTGGCTGCTCACTGCCGTTTGTCCTCATCCCAATGGTCAGGTCTGCCATAATTCCCCCAGCATGTCAGCCGGATCTTTCATCCTGCTGGTCCCGGCTGCCATTCAATAAACTCGTGTTGCACAGCAATACGTCGATCGAGCCCGACCTTATTAAAGCAATAGAATGGCCATTCGAATACCTTCAGCGACCTTTATAAGTCAATCAGTTGCGGGAGGGGTGTATAGCGCAGTGCATGGCAGTGTAAACAGCTGTTTACACATCGATCCAAACCACTACGGGTAATTGATGAAGATAGCCTTATCTTGAACCGGTCGGGTTTACAACACTAAATGGACTGGACGGCGGCCTCGCGGGCACCGCATCAAGTCTCTGATAAAGGACAAATCAGAAGCTCAAATTCGAGTTTGCCAGTACGGATCCCATAGAAATCGACTGCCGGACTCGAATCTTTCCTGGTGATTGATTGGTTTGTTATGGCATGGCGGAAACAAGATCGCCGGCAAGGGGGCAGTCCCTCAATTGCTTTATTCCTTCCACAACCGACACTGCATTCAGTTGTGCGCCGATCTTCCGTTCTGCACAACATGTCACATATCTTGCGGCGTCAGCAGCAACAGCCATTCTCGCGTGTCCGGCTTTGTCAGTACAGTCTGCGCCTTTCCCGGCGTCGTATTCGCATCCTGCGTACCTCCAGTGAGTGGATCGAACCACATAGCCTTGTATTCTTTCCCTGGCAATTGACTCGCCAATGTGATGTCGGAACCTGACAGTGAATAGATAAGCACCGGATCAGCCCTGTCTCCCGCAAGAACCCAGGTATGCTCGGGAGCAGCTACCCATCCGTCCTTGGGAGACATCTTCATCAACTCCGTTGCGAGGTACGTCTGCACAAAGCGATCGATGATCGAGTCAGAGTTCGACATCGGAGCTGGAACCTGCCGACTGGGCACCTGCTGCGGATACATTGCTGTCGCATTTTCAAGTGCCGTTGGCGGCGGCGTAGGCGCCTGCGTTTTTAGCCCTGACTCAGACGCAGCTCCAGCCATTAAGATCGGGACCGGCCCTACGCCCTCTTCCATGGGCATCAAAGCCTTGTCCGGATAGCGGTCGCGGTATTCGCGCACTTCGCGATATACCTGCTCCGGTGTGGTTGGCGGCGGCGTATTTGTATAGCCTGGAAATTCCCGAGCGATGAGCTCCCGGAATGCGTGATTCTCGCCAGCCTTCGGCGCAAAGAGAGTGCCGTCGGGCCGATATTCCCAATAGCGCATATCGACCACTGCAATCTGCTTCGACCGAATCGGATCTTCAAGAATGGCATCTGTAGTTTGCTTGCTCGTAGTTAGAGCTATACGAATATGTTTGTCGTGACTCTGCTCCCACTCGCGCACACTGTCTTGAAAGAACTGTTCGAAGGAGAGGGGTCCGGCGTATTGATAGGCGAGCCCGAAAATGACATTGGGCATATCTCCGAGTTCATCGAGCGTGTGCAGGATGTAGGCGTGATGCAGAGTTCGCAGGGGCGCATATTCGATGCTGTAGAATTCGTTGCCAACATCATTGCGGCCGTATGGCTTGAAAGGCGGCGGCTCCGGTAATCCCGTGTCGTTTACGTTGTTCGCCGGGCGCCATGGATAGTCAATCCAGTGGGGCCCGATTTCCAGAACGTTGTGCGTGTTGTAAAGGTCGTAGAAAACGATCAGGCCGGCCTTGCTAGCATCGAGCGCGAATTCTCGTTGCCGCTGAAAGTACCAGGGGTTGAAGCGCGACACATCGAATTTACTTAGCCCGTCCCAGGCAATTCCCTTCCCGCTCCGTGCCCAGGGCGCCTCATAGAAGGGAGCCCACACATCGCCGTCGGAGCGCCTCTCGATGGAATGCGAATCGCGGCGGTGTTCATACCATAGCCCTGGGTTTATCTGGATGGAGAGGGCGCCCCTATGAAGGAGGCGGAAAACCATTTCTTCAAGATCTTCTGTCTCGCCTGGAGCGCTGACGCCGGGCATAAAGCGTGAGACGCTCGACCCGCTGGAAAGAGCGGCTGTGTAGATCGAGGTATCGCCGTGCCACCATGCCTCAGTCTGCGATGATCCCCACAGGGCTTTGCCGTCGAGCACAAAACGCCCGTTCACTATTTCTACGGGACGGAACACGGGTTGCACATCCGGCGCAGCCTTCACATCACTTGGCCGGAATTCGGGGAGTGGCTTCGTATTCACTGCATGCGCCGCCTCGGTGGCTGGCAGTTGAAGGCCCGTCCGCGCAGCGAGCTCGGTTTGATACAACGGCTGCGGTGAGTTCACAATGAAGTTCCCCGCCCCTGGCGGGCCGATGGCATCGAGACTCCGCGCTGTGGAATTCCAGATAAGAGAATTTGCCGCGGTCCAGCCAGCGCCTTGCGCGCGAGAGAAATCAAGAATTAGTTGCAGGCGCGCGTCCGGTACGTGGACGTTCTCATACAGCACCCCGGAGCTCCACCCCTCAAAGGCGCCGCTTGCCTCAAGCGATCCAGTTGCGTCGCAATCGAGAAATACATTCGGCCCGCCGGCCAGCATGCCACTCGCAAAGTCGTTCATGCCCTTTTCGCTGTGGCATCGATAAACCAGCACCTGTTGACCTGCAACAAGAAAGGACTGCCTGCGGTAGCCGCCCTCTTCCGAGACAGGCGCTTCGCTGCGGCAGTTCTCCACCGTAATGCGGCGGCCGCGGAGATTCACCCGCACTGCCGAACTGACAAAGTGCCGAGCAATCACATCGCGTACCCAAGCGTCCTGCACGTGATCCATCAAAATCGCAATCCACGAGTGGTCTTCGTCTTTCGGCCGGGTCTTGTCATAGCTGCTTTCGAGTTCGAGGTCTTCGATGCCGATGTTTTCGGGTGCGGCACCGCCGGCAACTGGGGCCAGCGTTCCTCCACCATACTTTTGTTCGAGGGCGGTCGTAATCGGCGCATCCAATTCCACAGTGTTTGCCTGCGCATCGACGGCGGTGAGAACACGGTCCCAAACCAGGTCATGCGACCCCGGTCTCCAGTCCAGCCGTTGCGAGGCAAACGTACCGGGCAGCCCGGTCATGCTCAACGCGGTGTTCCATTCCCGCGTGCTTGGCCGCCGCACTACGACGTGGTCACCGGCTTTCAGCTCAGCGACCGAAGCAAGATGCAGCATCTGGCCTCCGGTGGACACATCTTCCTGCACCTGGATAGCTGGACCGACCGCAACGTCCATTACCGCCCCCACCACAATCAACGGTCTGCGATCGATCCCCTCGGCCACAATGACAGTCCCCGATGCGCCAGCGCCTGAGCCACGCAGTACCACACCACTCGCCCGCAGACTAAGCTGTCCCTTCACTTGGAAAGTGCCCGGTGACAGCAGCAAGGCTCCGCGAAATCCATCCAGCCCGAGCGGCATGGACGCCACTCGATCAAGTGCACCTTGCAGTAAGGCGGTGTCGTCTCCACCGGAGGGCTTCACAGCCAACACGGCTTTCACCCAGGGCACAGGGCGACCCGCTTCATAGCCCGCGTACGAGAAATCGATGGGGACAGGGCTCTTTACAGGTGAAGCGGGAAGCGCAAGCATCAAGGTCGTCGGCGCGGCAATCAGAATCTCGGCAACAATCTGAATGAGTCTGTTGTGTCCAAATGGAATTTGCATTTATGGGACTCCCCGGTAGCCAGCGCCGAAGCAGGATACGGAGTGAACTTGCGCTCCAGATTCTACCGAATCACCGGCTGTTTGCCTTCGCAAACAACAGATTATCAACTACAACAAATCTATGATCCATCTCCGAGGGCGTTTCTCCCGGTAATGCCTGACCAGGGTAAAGTGCCTGGACCATCATGTGCACTAACTTGGCGCAAGGAAATTGAAGGGATTTGGCATATCAGATCGGCTTTGCATCTGCATTTTACCCGAGGCGGGGCACGGCGCGAAAAACATCACTTCCGCGATGTTTTGGGCCAAAAGAGTTCGAGCCTGACGTGCCACACCGCAGTTGCACCGGGATCAAGCGTCGCTAGGCCCGTGTTCATATTCTTCCACTCTTGTCCGAGCGGATCAGGGAAGTTGAACTGCGGTTCAATGGCTACGAACCCTGCGTCCTTGGGTGAGTAGACCTGAACCGTATGCATAGCATGCGACAGCAGCCGCACACAAAGGCCATAATCTGCCTCGGGATCGCTCAGGCGTGCAACGCATCCGTTCCCATGCAACGTGGAGAAATTTACGTTCACAGGAGCATCAGGCAGATGCGCTCCATCAGGTTTGCTGAAATCGAATTGTGAACCTGTCACGGGGATCAACACGCCGGTCGTTAGTCCGTCGCTGGGTACGGTCTCTGCATAGCGCTCTGCGGCCACTTCTAGCAGAGCCTGCGACCGGTGATGACTGGGGAGGGAAAAATACGGGTGCCAGCCGATTCCCATGGGTTCTGCTTTATCGCCAATGTTGGTAGCCTCAATCTTCACTTCCACTGCATCGGCAACAAGGCTGACTGTGAACCGCAAGTCGGTTGCGGAGATCCACCGTCCTCCGAAATCCCCTGCATGCAAAACGCCCGACACGGTCTGGCCGTCGGAAGTCGTCGTGGTTCTCAAGTCCTCCATCTGCGTCTTGTGGAGGAGGCCGTGAATTGCATACTTGCCGTTTGAGTTCGCGTGTAGCGTGAGCCGCTGACCGTGCCATACGGTCGAGATGGTGCTGTGATCTGGCGATGCCTCGCCGCTCATGCGGCTTGACC
>CZKZ01000029.1_pt1 | contig 15053 bp, 11 predicted proteins | sample 1122171 | NCBI WGS metagenome assembly CZKZ01 (sample SAMEA3539301, study PRJEB10725) | soil metagenome | biome: tundra; feature: field; material: soil | place: USA | collected 2010-05 | depth 0.15 m
CTCCCCTCAACTCCGGACTGGCTTCGATCTCCCACTGCGGTTAGCCGCCCGAGCATCAAAATGGGCGGTGGCCTATAGGCTGGACCACCTCCTTGCGGGCAGGCCACCGCCTGGCTGCCGCCCTTCACTAATCAATCCCAATAGGGTTTGGCCCCGTAATACTTGAACACTTGGTTACCCCAGCCCCGGACAAGAAAGCAGCCCATCGCCGGCGCAACATGCAATACGCACAGCATATGGGTGCGCCAAACGTTGGAAAGCTTGTTTTTCAACTGACCAGGACCCCTGAGGTTGCGGTCGGGAACCTCCGCGACCGGATTTTCTCCTGTAAAAGTTAAACTCTTCTCTGTGTCGTGGCTGTTCAAAATGGCTCACTTTGCCGGCCGATCATCTCAGAAGCCGAATCTACAGCGACGCGAGCAACTCTCCATTGTCGGCGTTCAGCACGGACGCCTTCATGATGTTGCAGGCGGCAAACAGGCGTAGGTGGCCTGGGTGCACGGGACGGAGATCCGATTCCGGGCGGATTGCCGCTAGCCGTCTCTAACCCGGTTTTTGGGCCTTCCCAGAGTCTCTGGCGGGCAACGAGGAGGGGTGGGGAAGGTTTGGCACCATCCACCCGAAGCGGTAAAATGGCTGCGAATCAGTCAATGAGCGCCGTGACCAGCACCAGGTACTTCTTGCAGATCGCGTTTCAAGCCTTCATACTGCTCGGATAGCCCCTTTGCCCGTCTTCTCTGTGGAATTCAAATGCGGGGGTTTGGTAAACTTCAGCCGCAAGCCGGTGTTCGTGAACGATCCTCTTCTCCTAACGGATTGTGGGGTGAATCGATGCCGATCAATTTGAATGTCAACAACGTGGCGGCTACGGTGAACGTTCCGCCGGATATGCCCCTCTTGTGGGTGCTGCGCGACATATTGAACCTCAAGGGCGCCAAGTTCGGGTGCGGAATCGGGCTTTGTGGCGCATGCACTGTCCTGGTGGGTGGCCATGCGGTGCGCTCCTGCATGACGCAAGTGGGATCGGTGGCGGGCGAGCCGATCACCACCATCGAAGGGCTCTTGCCGGATGGTCTTCATCCGGTACAGGTGGCCTGGCAGGAGCTGGACGTGCCGCAGTGCGGATACTGCCAGGCCGGCCAGATCATGTCTGCCGCCGCTTTGCTGCAGAGTACGCCGCATCCCACCGACGCGGAGATCGACGCGGCCATGAGCGGAAACCTCTGCCGATGCGGAACCTATGCGCGCATCCGTCAAGCGATTCACGAAGCAGCTGAAGCGGGCGCCGCAGCCCGCACCAAGTGAAGGAGGGCCCTCTCATGCGCATGAATCGGAGATCGTTCTTGCAGTTGACGGCCCTTGCAGGTGGCGGCCTCGCTCTGGATCTTTATCGACTACCCCTCGCTGCAGCTCAGGGGCCAGAGAAGCCGCCCGACCTTACGCCACAGGCCTTCATCCGCATTGCAGCGGATGGCGTGGTCACGATTATGGCGCGCGCCTCGGAATCCGGCCAGGGCATGCGCAACATGCTGCCCATGCTGATTGCCGAGGAACTGGATGTGGACTGGAAGGACGTTCGCGTACAGCAGGCAGACCTGAACGAGAAGATATACGGCATGCAGTTCTCAGGGGGCTCCGCAAATACTCCGATGGGCTGGGAGCCAATGCGCCGCGTGGGAGCGGCCGGGCGCCAGTTGCTTATCACGTCCGCCGCGCAAACCTGGGGTCTGCCGGAGGGTGAGTGCACAACGCAGTCCGGACGCGTGCTTCACACCGCCTCAGGGCGCTCCCTTGGTTTCGGCGAGCTTGCCGCCAAAGCCGCCACGCTGCCCGCGCCCGCGCTCAGCAGCGTCAAGCTGAAAGACCCCAAGGATTACCGCATCATCGGCCATTCGCAGAAGGGCGTCGATACGCGCGCGATCGTCACTGGCAAGCCGCTCTTCGGCATCGATGTGGAAATGCCGGGAATGCTGCATGCCGCAATTGAACGGGCCCCTGTGTTTGCCGGCAAGGTAAAGTCCGCCAACATCGATGAGATCAAGGCGCTGCCCGGCGTGCGTCACGTCCTGGTGATCGATGGCGGCATCACTCCCGCGGCCTTCACTCCGTGGGAGCCGGGCATGGAAGCGGGCGTCGCGATTGTGGCCGACAATTGGTGGCAGGCGCAGCAGGCTCGCAAGAAGCTCAAGGTCGACTGGGACCCCGGCCCGGGAGCCGCGCAAAGCACCGATGGCTTCAACAAGCGGGCCGAGGAACTCCTCAAGGCTCCGCCCGCAAACACGCTGCGCAAGTATGGTGACCTGGACGCCGCATTCAAGTCGTCGGCCAAAGTTGTCGAGGCCACCTACCAGTATCCTTTCATTGCGCACGTCACGCTTGAACCGCAGGGCGCCACTGCGCATTGGAAAGACGGGAAGCTGGAGATGTGGTCCACCAGCACTCTACCGGTCGACGGGCGCGGACTGGTAGCCAAGACGCTCGGCATCCAGGAGAGTGACATCACCACTCACATGGTGCGCTCGGGAGGTAGCCAGGGCAGGAGGCTCCAGAACGACTACCTAGTGGAGGCAGCCTGGATTGCCAAGCGCGTTGACGCGCCGGTCAAACTGCTGTGGTCGCGCGAAGATGACATTGAACACGACCCGTTCAGGCCGGGCGGTACGGTGGGACTGAAAGCCAGCCTCGATGCGCAGGGCAAGCTGACTGCCTGGCGGCATCACCTGGTGACCTTTGGCGATGAAAAGCACTCAGCTTCCGGCGGCGGTATCGAGCAGGACACATTTCCAGCCGGCTTCCCGCCCGCTTACGCGCTTTACACCTCTGCGCAGCCGCTCACGCTTCGCACCGGAGCCCTCCGCGCCCCCGGCGACAACGCTTACTGCTGGGTCTCGAACTGCTTCCTCGACGAGCTGGCTCATGCCGCCGGGCGCGATCCGCTTGAATTCCAGCTTGAAATGCTCGGCAACAAGCAAGCGCCATGGACTTCCGGAGAGCACGATGCGGTAGGTGACCACGAGCCAACAGGACAGGACGTTCTCATCGCGGAGCGGTACAAAGGCGTGCTTGAGTTAGTGGCGGATAAGTCAGGCTGGGCACATCGCAGCAATACACCGGGGCGCGGAATGGGAATCGGCGCATGGTTCTGCCATTTGGGCTACTTCGCCACGGTTGCCGATGTTACCGTTGACGCCCAGAACAAGGTCACGGTGCACCACATCTGGGCTGCAGGAGACATCGGCAGCCAGATCATCAACCCGGCGGCGGCCGAGAACATCTCGTTCGGCGGCATCATCGAGGGGATGAGCCACATGGGTCAGGAGATCACGCTCGTGGACGGCAAGGTCCAGCAGTCCAACTTCCATAACCACCCGCTGATGCGCATGAGGCAAGCGCCGAAGATCGAGGTGTATTGGCGCAAGACCGACTATGCACCTACGGGCTTGGGTGAGCCGACGCTGCCGCCGACTTTGCCGGCGGTGAGCAACGCCATCTTTGCTGCCACCGGCAAGAGGATTCGCACCCTGCCGCTGCAGCGAAGCGGGTTCAGTTGGGCTTGAAGGCCCTTTGACTATAGACTCCAGCGCGAGTCGCCAACGCATTCATCGGGCACTGGAGGCGGAGAACCGAGCTACACCCACGCCAAGCCAAACTTAGGAAATCTATCGACGCTCTATGCCCTGATGACAGAGAATCTGTGAATCAGATGATTCCCTAACGCAATGGCACGGGTCGCTATGGCGCGGTCGTGTCCACGCCCACTCTGAACGAGTGTCACCAGAAACAGCCCCACCTGCTGGGTAAACTGCTCCGGTGTGGCGGGCCGGTCTGCTTTTCCCCTCCGTGGCCCGAAGGTGATTACCATCCCTGTGCGGGATGGACGCGAGCAGGCTGAATCCGACCTTAGTTAATTATTGCTCAAATGTAGTTCCGGCTTGGCGACGACTCGGGAACCATCCAGAAACTTCCGGCAAAAATGGCCCTAAAACGGCATCGGGGGGACGAATTGCGAATGTGGGGTTCGCATCCAAACGCGGATTATCAAAATGCGATAAGAGCGTCTTCGAACAGACGAGCAAGTTCCTCAGGTCCGGCTGGGCGAGGTGAGAGCTTGGTAACACGGTGTTGCGGCAGAGTCCCTTCGACCAGTGCGGGGATATCGGATGACGTATAGCCCAGCGCATGCAGTCCGTTGGGCAGTTTCAGTCGCTCAATGAACCAGGTAATGCGGTCTGCGAGCACCTTTCCCGCGTCGGCAGGAAGCACGCCCGATACGTCGGCACCGAGCGCCTCTGCGGCCTCCAGGTGCCGATGCGGATTGGCGCTGGCCGTGAAACGAAACACCGATGGAGCGTTCAGTACGACGGAATATCCGTGCGGCACCATTGCGTGATCGCTGGGATATCCGGGGGCAAAATAGCTTTTGACCATTCCCGACACGGGGTACGACATTCCGTGCGGCAAATGCACGCCTGAGTTGCCAAATCCGATTCCGGCGTAAGCGGAAGCCAGGATCATATTGGCGCGGGCCTCGTCATCGGAAGGATCTTCTACTGCGCGCACGAGGTATCGCGCGACCATGCGCAAAGCTTGCAGCGACCACACATCGCTGATGGGATTCGATCCTTGATACGCGGGTCGCGCCAGAGGGCGATCAGGCAAGGGGCGATCCGAATACGGCAATGCCGTGTAGGACTCGATTGCATGGCTCAGAACGTCAAGACCTGTCGCTGCGGCCACTTGCGCCGGCATTGTGCGAGTGTTTTCGGGATCGAGCAATCCGATCGTGGGCTTGAGTCGGCGGCTAGCAATGCCCGTCTTGGCGTGCATCCTGGTCAAGTCGAAAATCGATACGCCGGTGGTCTCGCTGCCCGTGCCCGCAGTGGTGGGAATTGCGATCAACGGCTTCAGAGGGCCCGGCACCGGTAGGCCTTTGCCGATGGGCGGATTCACGTAGTCTAGAAAATCTTCCGGTGGATAGATGGTGTAGAGATTCACCGCCTTGGCCGTGTCAATCGTGGACCCGCCTCCGACTGCAACAATCGCTCCATAGTCGCACTGCCTGGCAAATCCGATCGCATCCAGAAATGATTCGTCGTTAGGTTCGACCCGCACGCGGTCATAAAGTGCGTATGCGATGCAATTCGCTTCCAGCGATTCGAGCACCGTTTGGACGGGATGCATGAGCCTCAGGAGCGAATCAGTGATCACCAGCGCGCGACGGATTCCAAGGTCCGCGAGATCCATTCCGACCTCGCGCGTAACACCGGCACCATACCGCACGCTGGACCCGGACATTTCAAAGGCAATTTCGTGAGTCATTGGGTATTGCGTGCCTCCGTAGCCTCTTCCTCGGGCGCAGTATAGCCCGGTGGTGCTGGTGCGGCCAAATTGAGGTTGCAATTGACTCGGAGAGGCCCGATTCTCGACGATGTGCGCGAGTCACCGTCATTCTGGAAGGTGCAGCGAAGCTAGCTGCTAATCCAGCAGGGGAAGGACCTGCCAGTAGAACTTGCCCAGTTGCTACTGTAGTCATACCGGACGGCGGAGAGGGTGATCTCTTTTGCCGGAAGCTCCGGAGTAAACGTCCCAGCCGGCAAAGCGCGAGCGGCGTCGGGTCCGTCAGGGGGGCTAGCAAGTCAGCAGGCTGTAGCGAAAGAAGCGAACCGTTAGCCGCGAAAAGGCGGTCCCACTGGTAGCGGACTGTGGTGGGATAGATGAGAACGCCGAATCTTTCTTCCGTAGATGAAGGCTGTGCCGCCGGTGAAGGAACTGGGTATAAGCTACCGGCGGGTTCTCCGTGGTCATAGAGGGCTGCATGCTGACAAGGATTAACAGTGAAAGCTCGGACCCACTCGTGGGCAGCCTAGGCGCTCCCGCACAGCAAAGGCTCTCCATATAACCAGCGAATGCCGGGAAATCGGAGAGTGCTCGTGAGTGGCTCGGATGAGGTCAATAAGTGTTGATGGACGGGGACAATACAACCCCGACCGGAGCGAGGACCTCTGGGGTAAGGCCGTGAGGCCCTAGTGACGGTATCGGAAGAGAAAACCTGTCCGGCTCAGTACGGGACCACAGGTCTCAGTCTGGGACGATACGAAGGATGGAAGCAAACTGTCCGTTGGCTTGCGCACGCCGGGAGCAGGCTTAAGCAAATCAACTGACAGGAAGGCATCATCTGACATGTCAGCCTTGAAGCCGTACTGGGGAAGACCCGCCGTACGGAATTTTAGAGGGGGTTATGGAAACGGCGGCATCATGCGAAGCCCGCTTAGCGCCATAACCCTACTCGACTAACCCCCAAAAAGGAGCATGATCGGCATATGGCGAGGGAGGCCATAGGCTGATGAAGCACAAAACGCATTCCCCGAAACAGCGCAAGCACCCAAAGACCCGCCTTCGTTTGCCGGATCTTGAATTCTCGAAAACGGCGGTATTGAACAGCTTAACCAGTGTGGACGGCCAACGCGGATATGGCCACGCCATCGACGAGTTCGTTGATTGGTACTGTTCGGAGCCGCGACTGGCTTTAAACAGAACGGTGGTTCTCCGCTATCGCGGTTACCTTGAAGCCCGCCTGTTGGCCCCCGGGACCATCAACCTGCGCCTAGGTGCCGTGCGGCGCCTGGCTTATGAGGCGGCTGACTCAGGCCTGCTGAGTTCCGATTTAGCTGCTGGAATCAGGCGCGTCAAGGGTGTCCGGAATCTCGGTATGCGATTGGGCAACTGGCTGACGGCCGAACAGAGCATCGCTCTGTGGCAAGCCCCGGACCCGGAAAAGCTCAAGGGCAAGCGAGACCGGGCACTGCTGGCGATGCTGCTTGCCTGTGGCCTCCGCCGCCATGAAGCGGTGGCTTTAAGGCTCGAATACCTCGAACAACGAGAAGGACACTGGGCCATCGTAGATCTGAAGGGCAAGGCAGGGCATGTTCGTACGGTTCCTGTTCCCGATTGGGTTATGGATGAGCTGCGAGTCTGGCTGAATGCAGCGAAAATCGATAGGGGCAAGATCTTTCGTCGGGTGACTAAAATGGGGCGGGTTCTGGGAGAGGGCATGACGGAGAAGGCTGTCTGGCACATCGTAAAGGATTCGGCGAAGCTGATCGGAGTGGAGAAATTAGCACCGCACGATTTACGTCGTAGCTGTGCCCGTCTCTGCCATGCCGCGGGAGGAGAGTTGGAACAGATCCAGTTTCTTTTGGGGCATGTTTCCATTCAGACGACGGAACGCTACCTGGGTTGCAAGCAGCGGATTCGTTCGGCAGTCAATGATCGAATCGGAATCGAACCAAACTGTTGATTTTCAATCCCGTCTCTCGCGTACAATTTTGACGCAAACCGCAAATGGGCGGAAAGGGATGACATTGTGCCTTCTGGTGATCCACAACGGACCTGGTTCCCGGAGATGATCAGCTATCTACGCTCGCACTGGAACCCGCAGCTGCCGATGCCGAAGATCATCGTGCTGCGCAGAGAACTCGATGAAATGCTCCAACGAATTCGAAGCAGTCGGAACATAAAGACGCCAGTCTTGATCTGTCCAAAATGCGGTCTTCGTGCGCATGGTGCGGCTCCGCACGTGACTCTCCGCGCTATGATTCTTTCCCTCGGTCGATTCGGGATCATGTCTCAGGCAGAAACAAAAACGCTCGAAAAGCGCTGGAAGCAATATCGCGATATCAATCAACTGAACTTGATCGGTGATCCGATCGACACCGAGCTTTGCCAAGCTGATGCGCAAGCACTCTGCCCAGATGAGGAGATTCCTGTCGAACTCAAGCAGGGCGAAGATTAGTCAAAGGTCCGGATCGGCGACCACCCGCCCCGAACGTGCGATTGAGGGGTCGAAGCAGCGTCCTGAACTATGCCATCGCAGGATTCAGAACAACGGTACGAGTTACTGAAAGGACGGTGATGTCGTCGGCCTGGGGTGCGCCATCTCCGAACTTGCGAGCCGCCTCGGCGATGCTATTGGCGGACTGGTTGCTGACCGCCTGGGTGCGGTCGAAGCCGAACAGCTCATGAGTCTCCGCACTGGTAGCTTCGACTACACCGTCGGTGACCAATGTGAGCCGATCGTCTCCCTCGAGTTGCAAGTCGATTTCCGTGTAGATGACATCGAGGGTGAGGCCGAGCGGCAGGTTGGCTTCGGTGTGAATCTCCTTGCCGTCGAGGTAAGGATTGCAGTGTGCGGCGTTGGCCAGTGAGACCTTGCCGGAGGGCTCGATCATGAGCGCGAGGCAAGTCGTAAAGCCGTCGCTGCGGCCGTATAGGCGTCGATTAAGCCCGGCCAGGAGCTCTGCAGGGCTGGTGCAGGTCTCGGCGTAGGCGCGCAGCGTGCCGACGATCATTGAAACCGTCATGGCAGCTTTGAGACCCTTGCCGCTGACATCGCCGAGGACTATGAATGTGGATGGATGCACAGGGTCGGCACTGTGGGGGATGGGGAGAATCTGGAAGAAGTCTCCGCCGACTTCCTGCGCGGGCAGATAGGCGCTTTCGATGGCCAGGCCGGGGACCTGCGGAAGCTGGTCGGGGATGAGAATCTGCTGGATGCCGCGCGCTTCGGCCATCTCCTGCTCGATTTCTCGGTTGCGGTTTTGAATGCGGCGCAGCCGGAAGGTCATGGCGATGAGCATGACTAGGGCGAAGAGCAGAAAGGCTATGCCGCGGATGTCAATGTCACGGCCATGCCACATGACATCTTGATTGGGGCTGGGAAGGCCCAACTGCCTTGCCATGCGGGCAGCGTTTTCGAGGGTGAAGAACAGGGCCGAGGCGCCAATCCAGCGCATCTCCGGCAGGCGGCTGCGAAAACAGGAGGGGAGCATGAGGAGCAGGGTGAGTTGTGACAGGAGTATGGCTGCGGAGGTGCCGTGGGTTCCGATCCAAGCCAGGAGGTGAGGCAGGGGCAGTCGGGTGGCAAAGCAAAAGTCGGCAAAGCCGAGGATCTGAACCAATCGCAGGCTGGAGGGAACTGGCCTCTTGAGGAACGAAAAGACAAACTCGATCTGAAAGAGCGGCATAAGGGAGTTGGCGAGGAGATAGATGGGCATCCCCAGCCAGGCGGGCATCCAGAGATGGACGATGGGCGAAATCTCCAGCACGCGGAGGGTTGCCACATCAAGGAAAATGACGCCCAGCCAGAAGTTTTCCCAGAGGCGGCGGTTGACGGAGTAGAGGAGCAGGAACACAAACCCTGCGAAGCCGACCACCGCGAAGCAGAGATAGTGAGCGGCGTTGGAGCGCAGATAACGAAACGTCTCAGCATCGGTGACGGTCTGGATGAGATCAGCGGGCGCAAGAACGTAGGGAAGAGGCGTTCCGAGCGAACGGGCTCGCCACTGTGGAAAGGACCGGACGGCGAGGACGAGGCGGCCATCAGGAGCCAGGGATGTGGGAAAGGTGAGGAACCCGCCCGGGGCGGGGCCCGCATCATAAAAGCCTGTCTTGCCGGTTCCGTCGATCAGGCGGCCGTTGGCGTAGATCTCAAATGCCAGGATAGTGTCTCCGGGTATGAGGCCAATCTGAGGAGTTTTGCGCAGATCATCGGAGAGTGTGACGACAGCATGTTTCCAGTAAAACGTGTTGCCGCCGAATCCTTCCTTGGGCGGCGGCTGCCAGGTGCATGCGGCATCGGCTATGGCGGCGCAACGCATGTCGTCGCCGGCGTGGTATTGCCACTGATCGGGAGGGATGCGCAGAGTGCCGGCCTCCTGGGCAGGGCTTGAGACCGCAAAAGCGAACAGGATTGCAGTGGCTGCAAGAGCGCCTCGAATCATCGTTCGTTCGGACCAGCGGTTGGGGAGCATTCCCGCTAGCCTAGCAGGTTTTCGATGGGGTGGTCGAGGCCGACTGCGGCGGGACAAACGGCGCTTTCGCGCCATTGATTTGGCTGCTCAGGCTTGTTGCAATGCGCGAGCGATAGTGAGGACGGTGATGTCGTCCTCCGGTGCGAACTGTCCGGCTTCCTCCGCGCTGGCTTCTGCGGGTTGATTACTGAGGGCAGCAGTATTTTTAAAGCCGAACAGCTCGTCTATTACGTTATGCCCGGATTACTGCCAAACCGGAACCGCCAAACCGCCAAACCGGAAGTGCCAAACCGGAAGTTATTACTGAGTTACTGACGGATCGGCGACAACCCAGGCAGAGCCTGAACTTGGTCTTCACTTACCGATAAAGATGAACTATTCAGGCTTTTCCGAGTTCGGCGCGGATGCTAACATTGACGGCAGCCCACACTTCGGGCGCAGCAAAAGTCCGAATAGGAGTCATGTCCCATGAGTGTCCTGCTACAACCGGGGTTCCTGTTCTTATTTGCGGTCGCTGGCTTTTTTGCTTTTCTCGCAATGAGCGCAAAAGAGGATCACAAAACCGAGGTTCCGAGGACGACCCGCTGGATAATTGTAGGAATCTGCGTGGTGATTGCAACCTTCGGCGTATTCACAGCTCTACAGCGCGGCAACGGGAACTCATCCCAGCATGGAACCGAAGCCACGCGCGTCACTGCGCGTTAGCCCTTCGGGTGGTTGACCGCCCACACGGAAGCAGCCCGAATTTGGGGTTACTTCCGTATCGACGATCCGTCAGGAACCTACTTTTGCCCAAAGCAGGTCTGCCATATCGACAAACGTCGACTCATCTTTCAGCAATTTCCGGACAGCTGAGTCGAATTGCACACAGCATCGAGAATGTTGATGACCAGGGCACCTGGGTTTCCGGCATCGTCATTGGTCAGCACCACCACGGTAAAACCGTTGTCGAGGAACACCAAATTCTCTGCAGTAAATCCATTAATTGCGCCGTCATGCACAATAATGTTTCTGTTGTTGAATGTGTCGAGGCCCAACCCGAATCCATAGGATCCTCCACCGGGAATCGTGAAACCATTGGAGGTCGTCATGGCTTTGAATGAGGCCGGTGAGACCACTTTCCCGTTGATCAGTACGTTGTCCCAGGCAACCAGATCGAATACATTCGAACTTAAGGCTCCGGCAGCGAATGGCGCCGACCGGTCCACAACGATTGCACGTACCCCGCTGTTGATGTAGCCGATTGCGGACTGAGCCGCTGGAGGAAGGGAGTAGTAAGTATTCGTCAATCCCAACGGCTGAAAGATGTACTGCTGAAGGTTGGCCTCGTAAGACACTCCAGTCACCTTCTCGATGACGGCCCCCAGAGCGAAGAAATTGCTGTTGGAATACGAGTACGATGTTCCTGGTTTGAATTCGAGAGGGGCTTGGCTCACTGCTGTCAGCACTGTTGCTTCTGACACTCCGTTCACTGCCCAGCCCTGGTACTGAGGGAGAGTGGTGAAATCCCACAACCCCGATGTGTGGGTCAGCAGCATGCGAAGGGTAATTGCAGGCGGAAAGCCATATTCCGGCAAATAGAGGTTTATCGAGTCATCCACCTGCAGTTTGCCCTGCTCCTGCAGTTTCATAATCAAAGCTGCCGTGAACTGCTTGGTGATGGAGCCGATTTCGAAGATGGTGTTCGTTTGCGACGCCTGATGCGTGACCAGATTTGAAAAGCCGTACGCCTGGGCATACAGTATCGTCCCATTTTTCGCCAGCGCCACTGCTATCGCGGGTATGCTCTGTTGCTGCAACGCCGCGTTCACAACTCCATCCACTGCATTAGCCAACGAAGCAGGAGATTGAGGCGGTACGCTTGACCCTCCGCATCCTGCGAGGCCAAGAGCAAGTGCGCCGCCAATTGCGAGGAGCGAGGCTCTCACCCGCAGAACGCGCATCATGTTCACCTCCGACAATCGAGTATAGATTTGCTCCAGGAAGAAACAATCGGAATTCTTCAGTCAGTCTTTCCGAATCCCTCACAGGGGTTGTGACAGTAAGCCCAATCGCGCTGCTATCGGTCAACGAAATCCAGGTTTGGGGCAGGGCTTTTGCGATAGCTTTGGCATTATTCCGGCCGTATGACCGCCAAGTGGGAAGTAACCGCACGCTGGGCGAAGATTCGTCAAAGGTCCGAGTTGGCGACGATCCAGGAAATACCGAGTTCTTAGGTTCTACGGCGTCCGATCCGCCGGTCGCAAAGAACCCTGCTTCGGTCGCGGTGCTAAGTGGGTGAGCCGCTACGCCCGTTTTCCATTTCGCGTCCGAGCCGTCCGGCCCTTCCCCGCATTTCGGTGACGCGTGCTAGCCGCCACTTGCCGCGTGGTCACTGCAGCATATCCATGCCGTCGGTGCACGACTGATGGACGCAATACGGCACTCACACGTTGCTCCGCCGCTGAAGGATCGTCTCCGTATGCCGGGTCGAGCATTGCAATCACAGCGACCGCTCGCGTGCGATATTTGTGCGCCCACTGGCTCCCCATGAGAGACTTCTGCACGACCTGCCAATACTCCGGCGCCTGGCCTCCAAAAACCAGCGCTGCGTCTACGTCCAGGGAGGAAGCCGTTAAATCCATCGCAGCCACTTGCGGCTCCGATACTGATCCTGCTTCGCCGTGCGCTGATCCGGATTCTCCGTTGATCAACGCCAGAAACTCGGTGAAATGCTGCAGGTTCACACCCATCTGATAAACCAATTGCGCCATTGCCATCTGCTGAGGTCCGGTCAACTGATCAAAATTCCGGCAATACGCTTTCGCGTTGTAGATCGCCTGAATCCCGCCAACCCGTACCAGTTGTATTGCGTCCTCATCTGAGATTTGCGCAGGCAAACTGTAGAGTTGGCGCCGCCAAGTGCGCTTGCTCCAGTGCCGTTTGCGCTCGTAGAACACCTCCAGAACGTCGTCCAGCCGACCCGGATCGAAACCTGCCGCCCGCCACAGATCGGCGGACGAAGGTTCCAGGAATTGGTGCGGATTTAGAGGATCAGTCTGCGTATGCTCCCGCTCAGGTAAATCCAGGCTGAACCCCGCTCCGATCAGCGGCTGTCCGGTCCTCGGATCAGGATAAGCCGCCAGGACCCAGCCTTCGTGTCTCCGGTCGCGCAGAATGTCTACCAGTTCATTAACATCGAACTTGACGTCCAAATCCTTGAAATACGCAATCATCCGAACCGCCGGACTGACAACAGCTTCGGGAGGAACCTGTGCGAATTGTGTCGTCGGCGTCACGGCGAGCGTATTCGGGTCAGCCCCAGGCGAGTTCTGTGACAGGGCAGGAAGACCCAGGAATAGGATCAGCGCGACGATGCTGATAGGCTTCGACATGCTCACGTAAAAATTGCTTACTTCAACGATGAGGGATTATCTCGTTGCGCGCAACAGGAGAAATCGCGCTCTAACACCAAAGTAGTAATTGGTTTGTTCCGGGGTTAGGTATGCACACGCACAAATGGGCTTCGCGCCAGCGTGTGCCATCCAGAGCAGTTGACCGGCAAACCGGAAGTAACCCCATTTTGTCCCTCGTCCCTCGCGCCCACCTGGACACCTAGCATGCAAATCGACCCAAAAGGCCAAGCCGTCTTCTATAACCCGCTCTAGCTCCACTACCCGGCTAACCAGCATTCTAACCAGAACCCCAAAAAACAGAGCCGCTGCCCTTTCGTCATCCTCATTGCACCGGAAACGACCAGCACTCTTACTCAAAACTAAGGGTAAAATTCCCCTTGCACACCCGCATATGCGTGTGTATCCTCGTTTGTATTCCATGGGCCCTGACAAAGCACACTTGTGCGGTTCGCGTGTGCTGTTTCCGTCGTTCGGTTTGAGGTTGCCGCGCCTCCTTCCTATAGGTTGATATCGCCTTGCCTTGCCTGGGGCTCTTCAGGGACTGATCGATGAGTCCCGCATACGCCGAAGATCCATAGAAAGATCGAATTCCTCATAGAACCAAAGCCCTTTAGCTAGGGGCTCGTGCGTCCGCTGTCAGCGCTCATTTGCGCGCAAAAGAAAGCACTGTCTGAATTCGAAAATAGAGAGGTGAATCGTGGTCAAATTCTCTGTAAGTCTCCTGAAAGCACCCGGCTTCAGGCGACTCCCCCATATCAGCGTTCCGGCGTGTCAATCAGCCGCACAGCAAAAAGGAAATTGTCTGTGCGCGCTGGCGAAATCTTCCCTTCTTCTTTGCGCGTTTGCGTGTGCTCTGGCTCTGCCAATTGCAGCCCATGGCCAGGTCGGTGTTTGGTTGCAAAGCCCCCTGCCCGGTTCAAATCCGGCAAAGATCCAGGTAACTGCCGTCCCATACAGTTCCAGTGCCATTACGACCTGGATCATCTACGTCGATGACGCCATCGCGTACCAGACCAACAACACTCCCGGCACGCTGTCCAAGACCCTGACCCTCTCCAACGGCAGTCATCTGCTTTATGCGCGCGCATGGACCAGTGACAGCGTTGGAACATCCGCCACGTTGATGATTCAGGTGGGGGCGCCGCCTTCCAGCAGTTCCGTCCTTCCCAATCCGCCCTCCAAGGCCAAAGTCTTTTCCCAGATGCAGAACAGCACCGCCAACTGGACCGAATGCAGCCTTTGTGCGGAAGGCACAAACGACACCACCAACTACTGGATGGCGCCGTTTCAACACACCCCTTCCAAGAGCGGCAGCAGCCTCGAGCTCTACCTCGACGGCCTGCCGTGGACCAACGCGCTCTTCATCGACACCATGGCCGGGACCAGCAGCGCCGCCCATTTCCTATGGGATTTCTGGGTCTACCAGGATTCCACGACTGCTGCCAACATCTGGTCATCGGAGTTCGATCTGTGGCAGACCCTTGGCGGCAAAGAGTTCATGATCGGCAGTCAATGCGATTTTGGCGATGGCTACTGGGATACCTGGGACAGCGCCAACAACCGCTGGATCGAAAACGGCGTCGCTTGTCCGCGCTGGGCAGCCAACACCTGGCATCATGTCCAGTGGTACGTGGAGCGCATCAGTTCCACGCAATATCGGTACGATACCCTCGTGCTCGATGGCCACGGCTACGGATTCAACCAGGCATGGAAGGTGAATCCCATCACGTGGCCAGATGCTGTCGGCATCCAATATCAACTCGACCAAGGCGCCAACGGCGACCCCGTCCATCAATGGATCGACAACGTGAAACTGACAACCTGGTAAAAAGCGGCGGGGCAACGCGTG
>CZKZ01000271.1_pt1 | contig 15029 bp, 15 predicted proteins | sample 1122171 | NCBI WGS metagenome assembly CZKZ01 (sample SAMEA3539301, study PRJEB10725) | soil metagenome | biome: tundra; feature: field; material: soil | place: USA | collected 2010-05 | depth 0.15 m
AGGCCGAACTCACTCAACCCGGACGTATCGACACCATGGCCCGGCAGTTGGGTCTTGCCGCGCCGCAGCCCGGACAGGTGATTCATCCCAGTGCCCATCCCGATTCTTCAGCTCCTGTCGTTGCCCAGATCACGCCCCCGGCTCCGCCGGCGCGGTAAAAGATAACTCCCAGCTTTCAGCTCTCGACTCCTGACCATAGAGATTTACCGGCAACGCGAACCATTAAATTACATATCTTGAAAGAGTTTGTATCCAGGCATGATGAAGTCAGGAGCCGAGAGCTGAAAGCTGGGGGTTGGATTCTCGATGCAGGCAGCCGTTCGAACCATTCGAAGCCGCAATAACCCTCCCCGCGTCATTCCCCTCAAGCGGACGCGCTTCTGGCTCATCTGCCTTTTCTTTCTCCTCTGGGCCTGCGCCATCGGCATCCGTTTGTTCATGCTCCAGATCGTGCGCCACCAGGATTACGTCGATCGCGCGCAGAAACAGCAGCAGCGCACATTCGAAGTAGCTCCTCGCCGCGGCGTGCTTTACGACCGCAACCTTCGCGAGCTGGCCATGACGGTGCAGGTGGACTCCATCTACGCCGACCCCTCCGAGATCGACGACAAAAAAGTCGCCGCGCACATTCTCGCCGCCCTGGTCCACACCGACCCCGAAGATGCAAAGACCACGGAGAGTGAAATCCTCGCTCGGCTGAACTCCGGACACAACTTTGCCTGGATCGCGCGCCGCGTCATTCCCGATGTATCCGTGCGCGTTCACGCCCTCAACATGAAGGGCATCTACTACCAGAAGGAGTTCCAGCGCTTTTATCCCGACAACGATATTGCCGCGCAGGTACTCGGCTTTGTGGGCGCTGACGACAACGGCCTGAGCGGCCTCGAGCTAAAATTCGACGAGCAGTTGCACGGCACTCCCGGCGAGATGTACACCGCCATGGATGCGCGCCGCCAAGTCTTAGGCTCCAGCGAGAGCGAGCCCGAGCCCGGCCTCAACATGGTTCTAACCATTGACGGAAACATCCAGTTCCTGGCCGAGAAGGCTCTCGACCACGCCATGGAGAAGACCCAGGCACTCAACGGCACGGTCGTAGTGCAGGACGTGCACACTGGCCAGATTCTAGCCCTCGCCATTCGCCCCAGCTTCAACCCCAACAACTTTCGCCACACTACTCCGGCGCTCTTGAAAAATCACGCCGTCAGCGATGTCTACGAGCCCGGCTCCACCTTCAAGCTGGTCGCTTACGCCTCGGCGCTCGATCAGCAACTCGTCACGCCCGACGATCCGGTCAACTGCCTGGGTGGCAAAATCACCATCGCCGGCCGCGTCATCCACGACAACCAGGGTGAACATTTCGGCATCATCCCCGTCCACAAGGCGCTCGAGGAATCAAGCGACGTAGGCGCTATCCAGATGGCCCTCAAAGTCGGCCCGGACCGCTTCTATCAATACATTCGTGACTTCGGCTTCGGCTCCCGCTCCGGCATCGAGTTGCCCGGCGAAACCCGCGGACTGCTGCAGCCAGTCAAGCGCTGGGGTGGCTCCTCCATCGGCTCCATCGCCATTGGCCAGGAGATAGCCGTCACGCCAGTTCAACTGGTCACCATGGTCTCCACCATCGCCAACGGCGGCGTCTACCTGCCTCCGCATGTGCTGTTTCCCAATCAGGTGGATCTCTCAGATCCAAACCAGAAGCCGGCCACACTTCAAGCGGCCCCCTTTAAGCCAGGCGGCGACGTGCCCTATCCCCTTCCCACCGGCGCGCATCGCGTCATCTCCACGCTCACCGCGGCCCAGATGCGCAAGATGATGGAGGGCGTCGTCCTGTTCGGCACCGGCAAGGAGGCGCAGCTCAATGGCTACTCCTCCGGCGGCAAAACCGGCACCGCGCAAAAAATCGATCCGGCCACGCACACCTATTCGAAGTCGATGCACATAGCGTCATTTGCAGGCTTCGCGCCGGTCAACAATCCTGTCATCTCAGTAGCCGTCATCATGGATTCGCCCAAGGGTGCCTACTACGGCGCCAGCGTCTCCGCGCCGGTCTTCGCCGAAGTGGCGCAGCAGGTGCTCGAATATCTTGGCGTGCAGCACGACATCGATCTGCGCCCGTCCACCGCTTCTTCCAAACCCGAGAAGCCCGTCCGCGAAGACGACACCGCACAGGATGCAAGCGACATTCAAGCGCTCTACGACGCCACCAACGATCTGCCCAGCGACGACCCGCTGCGTGCACCCGCGAGCCAGCCCGCAAGCACCGGCCAGCCCGCCGCGCAGCCTTCCAATCAAGCCGCAAGCCCAGCCGCCAACGCCAAGCCTGCGAATGGCCAACCGGCAGTGCCGCAGGCAACCACTTCCGCATTGCAAGCTTCCGCGCAACCCGCGACAAAGACCGTCACCCTTCCCGACGCCACGCATCTGCGGGTCCCCTCGCTCATCGGCCTGCCTGTCCGGAAAGTCATCGAGCAAGCCGCTGCCGCAGGCCTCGAAGTCAAGATCGTCGGCAATGGCACAGCCCGCCAGCAAGTTCCCGACGCCGGCACCATGGTCCCCCCCGGCACAAGAATCGTAGTCCGCTGCGGCAAGTAAGCGGCCACTAAAAAGACCTGTCATCAATCCATAAGAGCTGTCATCCTTGCGATTTTCTGTTATCGCAAGGGTGGGAAATCACAACCGCCAACCGAGCGGCATTTCTGACCACTGTTCACTGTCCACTGTCCACTGCTTTTCTCACATCCCCTTCGGCCACTGCCGCGTAGCCTCCAGCGATTCTCCCGTCTCCAGAAGACTCTTCAAGCTGGAAAGAATAATCGGCCACCCGTTCGACACAGCCCCGATCAGCTTCGAGTTTTTCTTATCCATCACGTGCGTCACCGTCAGCTTGACTGAGTCGCCCTTTTCGTCGAGTTCATAGGTCAGCCGCGAAAATCCCTCAGCTGTCATTTCGGGAAACATGTGATTCTGCCACTTCAACACCAGCCGTTTGTGTGGCTCAATCTCCACCACTTCGCCGTTGTCTGCAACGCTTCCGTCCGGCTTAAGCAGTCGCCACGACGCGCCCGGCTTCCATTCGCACTCCTGCGTGGTGTTCATCCAGAACTGCCGCGTGAACTCCGGCTCCTTGAGCGCCCGCCACAATTTCTCAGGTGTAGTACGAATAAAGGTCAAATAAACAAACTCGGATTCAGCCATCGTTTTCTCCTTCAAGTTTCTTCTTGAGTTCGCTCAAGGCGCGCAAACGCCCCTTTTCATATTTCCCTACCCATCTCTCGCCAATCTCGTGAATCGGCACTGGATTCAGGTAGTGCAGCTTCTCCCTGCCCTGCCAGATGCAGACCACAAGCGACGCATCTTCAAGCACTTTCAAATGCTTGGTCACCGCCTGCCTCGACACGTCGAGATGCGCGCAAAGCTCTCCCAGCGTCTGCCCGTTCGCTGCCCGCAGCCGGTCCAGCAGCAGCCGCCGTTCCGGCGCCGCGAGCGCCTTGAAAACCTTGTCCACATCAGCGCCCATAGCCGTTATATTATGCAACCTTTTGGTTGCATGTCAAGAAGAGAGAAGTATCGACACGTCGTTGACTCGAAGAGTACGGGCACAGTTGAAGAGTACGGGCTTAAGCCCGTACATTAATTCAGCAATATTACTGTGGGCTTTAGCCCTTGAGGCTTCCGCCAACTTCGCCGCTCCGTCTAAGAATGAGCGTTGTGTCGCCGGGTGCCCCATCCTTGCGCGTCTTTCCGGCGCGAGGGTGGGATAGCAACACTCTCCACCGAAGGGTTTTTCTGATCCCTGACACCTGACCCCTGACGCCTGACACCTGATCCCTGATCCCTCGTTCCTCACCCCTTAACAAACTACAATTAACTTCTATATGAATTGGAAAGAACTCACCGAAGAAATCACTGCCGAAGGCGCAACCGGCAACTCCGACGCTGCCATCACCGGCATCGAATACGACTCGCGCCGCGTGCGCCCCGGCTCCGTCTTCGTCGCCATGAAAGGCGGATCGACGGACGGGAACAAATACGTCGACAAAGCCATCGCCGCCGGCGCCCTCGGCATCATCACGGATTCAGCCCCAACCTTCGACCACCTCACTGTCTACCAGGCCGGCCTGCCCGTGCTCGAAGTCGAACACGGCCGCCGCGCGCTCGCCCAGGCCTCCGCCGCCTTCTTCGACCATCCCGAGCGCAAGCTCGCCACCAACGGCATCACCGGCACCAACGGCAAAACCACTACCGCTTTCCTAACTGAATCGCTGCTCAACGCCGCCGCCCGCACTACCGTTCTCGTCGGGACTATCGAATATCACGTGGCCGGCGAAGTGCGTCCCTCCGTCCACACCACACCCGAATCGCGTGACCTCTTCGAGTTGATGGCCGAAGGCGTAAGCCGCGGAGCCACCGAGCTCGTCACCGAAGTCTCCAGCCACGGCCTCGACCAGGGCCGCGCTGCCGGAATCAACTTCGACGTAGCCGTCTTCACCAACCTCACCCGCGACCATCTCGACTATCACCAGACCATGGAGAAGTACTTCGCCGCCAAGCGCCTGCTCTTCGACGGCACGGTCTATCCCGCCCCGCGCGTAGCGGTCATCAATGCTCACGACGAGTACTCCAAGCGACTCGCCGCCGCCTCGCTGCGAGCCGGCGCAGAAGTCCAAACCTACGGCATTGGCAAAGGCGATTGGCGCGCCGCAAGCTACACGCTCACTCCCTCCGGCGCAATCCTGAATCTCGAAACGCCGGCCGGCAAAGCCCAGGTCGCCTCACGTCTTGCAGGCGAAGTCAACATCCTCAACCTCCTCGCCGCCTTCACCTCGGCACATGCGCGCGGAGTTCCGTTCGCCGATCTCGTCGCCGCCATCCCCACACTCAAGCCCGTCCCCGGCCGCTTCCAGTCCGTCGTCGCGGGTCAGCCCTTCACGGTGATCGTGGACTACGCGCACACCGACGACGCTCTCCGCAATCTGACCGCACTCGCCCATCAGATGACATCGCAAACCGGCAAGCGCGTCATCACCCTCTTCGGCTGCGGCGGCGACCGCGACCGCACCAAGCGCCCCAAAATGGGCCAGGCCGCCGGCGAAGGCAGCGACTGTGTTGTCGCCACCAGCGACAATCCCCGCAGCGAAGATCCGCTCGCGATACTCGCAGAAATTGAACCCGCTCTGAAAACCACCGGTACGCCCTACACCATCGAGCCCGACCGCGCCGCTGCCATCCGCCTCGCGCTTGAAGCAGCCGCGCCCGGCGACGTCGTGCTGATCGCCGGCAAAGGCCACGAGAAGGAACAGATTCTCGCCGGGCGTACAATTCCCTTCGACGACACCGAGATCGCTCTTTCCATCTTGGGCGAAATGGGCCATAGGAGGGAGCGATGAATCTGAGCAGGCAGAAACTCACCGTCCACTATTCACTGCTCACTGTTCACTGTTATCTTGAGGGGAAATGAAACTTACCCTTGCAGAGGCGGCAATCGGCGCGGGCGCAGTGCTTGAAGCGCCTTCGTCTTTTGCCAACGCGGGCGCGCTGGTCGTCTCCGGCTATTCCATCGACTCGCGCACCGCAGGCCCCGACGACCTGTTCTTTGCCGTGCGCGGCGAGCGCCTCGATGGCCACGACTATGTGGCCGCCGCCCTCGCCCGTGGCGCCGTGGCCGCCGTGGTCTCTCGCGCGCGCGTGGCCACATTGCCTGACGCAGCGTTGGAAGTGCCCCTGCTCATCGCCGAAGATCCACTCCTCGCCTTGCAATCCCTCGCCGCGCACGTTCGCCGCCAGTGGGGCCGCCGCGTCGTGGCCATCACCGGTTCGGCCGGAAAAACCACCACCAAGGAAGCCGTTGCCGCAACCCTCGCCACCAAGTTCCGCGTGCTCAAGTCCCAGGGAAATCTCAACAACGCATTCGGTCTGCCCCTGCAACTTCTGCGTCTGGAGCCCGAGCACGAAATCGCCGTCGTCGAAATGGGCATGAATCACTCCGGCGAAATCGCCGCGCTGGCACGCATCGCCACGCCCGACTGGGGCGTCGTCACCAACGTCGGCACCGCGCACATTGAGAACTTCGCTGAAGGTCAGGACGGAATCGCTCGCGCCAAGTTCGAGCTAGTGGCCGCGCTGCCCTCAAACGGCGTGGCTTTCCTCAACTGCTGCGACCCGTATGTCTCGCAGTTTGGCCGCGATTTTAATGGCCGCGTCGTCTACTTCGGCGAAGGCCCCTGTGCCGACCCGCAGATTGTTTCCACCTTTGAAGACCTTGCCGGCCTGCATGTGAAATACCGTGCCGCCGACCGCGAAGGCAGCTTCACCCTGAACATGCTTGGCGAGCACAACGCGTCGAACGCCATGGCCGGTCTCGCCGTCGCGCTTGAAGCCGGCGCCGATCTGGACTCTGCCGTAGCCGCACTCGAGTCGCTCACCGCCGGAGACAAGCGTGGCCAGATCATCGAAATCGCCGGCGCCACGATCCTCAACGACAGCTACAACTCCAACCCCGAGGCGCTGCGCTCCATGATTCGCACTCTCGCCGCCCGCCCCGCACTTCGCCGCATCCTGGTGGCCGGCGAGATGCTGGAACAAGGCGAGCATGGCCCCGATCTCCACGCCGCCTGTGGCCTCACCGCCGCCGAGTCCAGGCTCGACCTCGTTGTCGGCGTCCAGGGCAACGCCAAGCACCTGGCCACCACCGCCTGCGCGGGCGGCGTCGCCTCGCTTTTCCTGCCCGACGCCGAAGCCGCAGGCCGCTGGCTCCTCCAGAATCTGACCCCCGGCGACGTCGTGCTCGTGAAGGGCTCGCGCGGCGTCCACCTCGAACGCACCATCGAGATCGTCAAGAATCAAATTTCAGCAGCGGAAGACCATTGAAACTTCGCAGATTCTTCAGCATCGCCATCCTCCTCTCCGCGTCGATCCACGTCGCCGCCGCCCCGATTCCCGCCTGGACCAATCCCTTCCCGCCCTTCCGCATCGCCGGTAACCTCTATTACGTCGGCAGCGAAGATCTCGCCTCCTATCTCCTCGTCACGCCGCAGGGCGACATCCTCATCAACAGCAGCCTTGAGGCCTCGGTCCCGCTCATCCGCAAAAGCGTCGAGTCCCTCGGCTTTAAATTCAGCGATATCAAAATCCTGCTCATCAGTCACGCCCACTATGACCACTGCGCCGGCAGCGCCGCGATTCTGAAACTCACCGGAGCCAAGTATTACGTCATGGACGCCGATGTCTCCGTAGTCGAGTCCGGCGGCAAAACGGACTTCAACTACGGCGCAGATCCCGCCATGCACTTCCCTCCAACACATATCGACCGCGTCCTCCACGACGGCGACATCGTGCGCCTCGGCGGCTCCGTCCTCACCGCCCACCTCACCCCAGGCCACACCAAGGGAACCACAACCTGGACAATGGACGAAACCGAAGCGGGCCGCACTCTCCACGTAGTAATCGTCGGCAGCCCCAACGTGAACGCCGGCTACAAACTCTTCGGCAACAAGGCCTATCCGCGCATCGCCGAGGACTACAGGCACGGCTTTCAGGTGCTCAACTCCCTGCCCTGCGACATTTTCCTGGGCGCGCATGGAGCCTACTTCGGGCTCGCCGCCAAGTATCCCCGCTTCAAAGCTGGAGACAGCAATGCCTTCATCGATCCATCCGGTTACAAGGCTTGGATCGCCGACCGCGAGCAGGCATTCCAGGCTGAGTTGAATCGCCAGCAGAAAAAGTGAGCAATGTTGCACACTTTTCAGGGGGCAGATTCCACCATGCGGGCCGTCCCCCCGGCCTTAAGCCTTGCATTTTCAAAGCGGCCGGTAGTTAACCCTAAATACGTGATGTACATCACAAAACTTCAGGGTTAATGGATGAAACTATGAGGCCAATGTTCCTCCAGGGTATATATCCGGTTCAGTCTCCAGAGAGAGCCCCGCACATGCAACTCGATCCAGCTGCATTCATTGCTGCCCCCGAACTCGTTCAAGCGCTCGAAATACGCGCTACTCCCATCCCTTGCGACGAGGACCGCGTACTCTTCCGCCAGGGAGACCCTCCAATCGGCCTCTATATCCTCCTCAAGGGTGAAGCTACCCTCTCCATGACCGGCGCGGGCGGCGAACTCATCATGTGCACGCAGGTAACCGCTGGTTCCCTGCTCGGCCTTCCGGGCCTCATCGGCAACCAGCCCTATTCACTTACCGCCTTGGCCCGCCAAGGCGCTCGCACCAGCTTCATTGCCCGCAACGACTTCAACGCACTCATGCAATCCGAACTGCCCTTGTTGCTCCTGACCCTGCAGGTACTGGCATCAGAGGTGCGCTCCGCCAGAATTGCCATCACGCAGCAATAATCATCGCCAGGCCGGCGCAAAGCCGGCCACTGCCCGCGCACTCCCTTGAAGCGAAGCAACTTCCTGAGACTCCGCACCTGTTCCCTATCCCTGCTCCCCAGCCCCACCTGCTAAACTCTCAATCGTCATGCTCCTCGCCATCATTCTCATCGCAGTCGCCGCATACCTGCTCGGGTCCATCCCTACCGGATACTTGCTGGTCCGCATCTTCCGCAATGAGGACATCCGCTCGGTCGGCAGCGGCAATATCGGCGCCACCAACGTCCTCCGCTCCGGCGGCAAAGGCCTAGGCGCAGCCACTTTTCTGCTTGATGTGCTCAAAGGCTGCTCCGCTGTCTGGCTCGGGGGATTTCTCGGCGCGCTCCTGATGCCTGGCACTCCCTTGCGTTCTGCCCAGGCCCTCGCCGCCCTATGCGCAGTCCTCGGCCACATGTTCCCCATCTGGCTCCATTTTCGCGGAGGAAAGGGCGTAGCCACCGGTTTCGGCGTCTTCCTGGTTGCCGCACCATGGGCCGCGCTCTCTGCCATCTCTGTGTTCTTCATCGTGCTGTTCTTCAGCCGCTATGTCTCACTGGCCTCCATCCTTGGAGCGGCCTGCTTCCCGGTTTTTGCCTGGTTCATGGTCATCGGCGCGCGCCCGCCTTTTTATATTGCGGTCCAATGCGCCGTTGCGCTGCTCATCATCATCAAACATCATCAGAACGTCCGCCGCCTGCTCGGCGGCACAGAATCCCGCTTTGGAGCCAGGAAAACCGCATGAGTCGTATCGCAGTATTGGGTTCCGGAGCGTGGGGAACCGCCATCGCTCTTTCTCTCCACCGCCATGGCGGCCACCAGATCACCCTCTGGTCGCACACCATTGACGAAGCCCGCCAGATTGCCGCAGCGGGCGAAAACATCCTCTTCCTGCCCGGCTTTCCTTTGCCCTCCTCCATCCAGGTCACCGCCGACGACTCGGCCGTCGCCGACGCCGAAATCGTCGTCTCCGTCATCCCCTCTGAGTTTCTGCGCCCGACATTCGCCCGTCTCCGCCCTTTTATGCACGATGCCCAAATTGTCGTCTCCGCAACAAAGGGCGTTGAAGACCGCACCTTCCTGCGCATGACGGAAGTCATCGCCGACTGCCTTGGGGAATCGGAAGCGCAGGCTGCCGTACCGGAACACATCCCCCGCACAAATCCCGACACAAATCTTGAAGTTTTCGTGGAGTCGGGAGTCCCTGAGGTCAGCTCTTCGGGATTCGCGCCCGCGCCTCGGTCTGCGAACGAAATCGTTCTACCCATCGGTGCCTTCTCTGGCCCCAGCTTCGCCCTTGAAGTAGCCCAGGGCCAACCCACCGCCGTCACCATCGCTTTTGAAGACCCCGAAGTTGCAGCCCATATCCAAAGCGAGTTCTCCTCCGAGACCCTCCGCTTGTACACGTCTACCGATGTCATTGGCGTCGAACTCGGCGGAGCACTCAAGAACGTCATCGCCATCGCTGCCGGCGTGGCTGCCGGTGTCGGCCTCGGCTATAACTCCGCCGCTGCTCTCATGACCCGTGGCATCGCAGAAATCACCCGCCTCGCTGTTGCTTGCGGAGGCCGCCGCGAAACCCTTGCCGGCCTCTCCGGCGCCGGCGACCTGGTACTCACCTGCACCGGCTCACTAAGCCGCAACCGGACAGTCGGTCAGGCGCTCGGCCAGGGTCGCAAGCTGCCTGAAATTCTCGCCTCGCTCGGCGGCAAAGTCGCTGAAGGCGTCCTTACCACCCGCGCCGCCCTCGGCCTCGCCCGCCAGCACAATATTGAAATGCCCATCACCGAGCAGATGGAGCAAATCCTCGACGAAGGCAAAGACCCTCGCGAAGCCATAAAAGATCTCATGCTTCGCCCCGGAAAAGACGAGCACTAGCGTCCTGTTTCCACCCGGAATCCCCATTCTTTTCGCCAACCTGAGCAGTTTTGGACAGTATTCCCGTCAACGCCCCTCTGATACTTCTTTCAGACTCTTTGCGTCAGGGCCGTGCGGCAATGCGGCCTGCGCGAACACCCTACGGGCAGGAGAACCAATGCCATTCCATCTGTCGAATCCACAACTCCTCACTGGCGCCATTGCGCTGATTCTTGTCGCCTTACTTGCCGTCGCCGCGTATCTTGACTTTCGCAGAAAGAGAACTCCGCCGTTTCTCAATTACTTCTACTCGGAGTTCGATCAGGATCAGTTTGACCGGGACCATACCAGGCAAGGTTCCTTCCTCGATCTGGATGATTGGCACAATCACAATCAGACTCGCATGCAAGCTCACGAAGTCCGTGACACCACCACGCAACACAGAAGCTAGCAGCAATCCGGAGTTCATTCGACCACTGAGCAATTCTGGTCAGCAACCAACAGAAGCCCCGATCCATACTCCTTGCAATCGCGCCGCTGCGCCGGCAACGAAAAAAATTCGATGCACAGGAGATCGCCATGCAGTTTCAATTCAACGGGGTTTTCTATCACCTCACATACACCCAGATCACCATCGCCGTAGTTGTCCTCGTCGTCCTGGTCATGATTGTGGTTGCTTTATACATGCAGCACCGCAAAACCAGGACCCTGGCACTGCGTAATCGCTTCGGATCGGAGTACGACCGCGAGGTCAAGATGCACCCCTCCGCACGTCAAGCCGAAGCTAAACTGGCTGGCCGCACCAACCGCGTCGAAACGCTCAAACTCCGCGACCTCGCCGCAACCGAGCGCGAGCGCTTCGTCACCGAATGGAATACAGTGCAGTCCCGCTTCGTCGACCATCCCAAGGCCGCGGTTAGTGAAGCCGACGACCTCATCAATTCCCTCCTTGAAGCCCGCGGATATCCCCAGGCCGGCTTTGAACAGCGTGCCAGCGATGTCTCCGTCACCTATCCCAGGGTCATGGAAGACTACCGCATCGCCCACGCCATCGCGATGCGGCTCGGCGATAAAGAAGCCACCACCGAAGAGCTCAGAACCGCGATGATCAAATACCGCTCCATCTTCGATGAACTCGTCCAGTCGAAGTTGTCCCCTCGGGCAGTAGCAGCTGACTAAGGCATTTTCAGGGATCGTGCAAGGTTTGGGTACCCCACCGTCGCCGCAGGAAACAAAGATGCGGCGAGGGTGGGATAGCACGATGCCCACGCTTCAGAAATAGTGAAAATGCTTTAACCGCAAGTCTGCGCCGCCAAGGGCTCTACCCAACTGGAAATCCCGGAAGGTCGCAAAATGAAATCGCTCAGGAACATTCTTACTCCCGCCCGCAGGCTGGGATTTTCCGCAGCGCTGCTGGCAGGCACTTTGACGATGGGAACCGCCCCTGCATTCTCCGCCAGCCCAAATTCTGAAACCATTCAGGCCACCGTCGTCGAGAGCGGCAACTTCGTCAACGTAACCCTTGTCATTGACACCTATTCCTCGCCAGCCGACCTGCAGACTCTGTCGCAGGCATTTCAAGAGGGAAAGGATCGGGGATTGGTCGCCGCACTTGCCAAGGTCAAACCGGTAGGGCGCTGCTCGATTGCAGGAGCCCCCGGTTTTGAAGTTGCATTCATCCAGATGGTTGCAACGCCAACCGGACGGCAGATCACCTTCATTGCCAATCGCCCGCTGCAAGCCGGTGAAGACAGCGCAAACGCGCCAAACCCATCCTTCGATCTGGCGGTGGGCCAATTCGACCTGAATGACACCGACCCGGCCAAAAGCACGGGATTTCTCTACCCGGCAAGCAAGCTCGCTGTCGATGACCAGGGACAGTCTCACTATGACCTGGCCGGCAACCCGCTGTTGCTAGTCAACGTTCTCGATACCAGGCAAACCTCGAGCGGCGAGCTCGCTCTGGCCCCATCCAAATAATCCGAACCACAATGCGCGGTGCCCCCACCCTGGCACGGCCATTCGAAGCCATCGAAGCCCACAAGGAGTACGCCCCGAAATAGTCCCGGACCAGAACCTATGACCTCATTAAGGTCTTGGTTCCTTTTTCAATCTCTATTTAGTTTCGGACGGTTTTTCCTCATCGTTCCGTTTCATACTCCTATTAGTTCCCATTGCGGAGTGGCCGTTCCCTCATGGCAGCCGCGAACATAGAACGTTCAGGAGATCGCCATGCAACCTCATCTCTCGAACCTCCAGTTCTTCGTTGGAATCGCCGCCATTGCCATCGTCGCCCTCCTTGCCCTGGCCATGATCTTCGACCTCCGCAAAAGGAGAACGCCGCCGTTTCTCAATTACTTCCCGGAAGACCGCGACCAGAACCGCTTCGACCAGGAAGATTCCCGGGAGCGCTCCTTCTCTGGGCTGGACGAATGGCGCGCCTACAATCGAGCGCGCATGCACGCCTACGAAGCCCACGGCACAACCTCGCACAATAGTCCCTGGGAGTAATCCAGACCCCGTTCCCCCATATGTCGGGTGCCCTCGCCCCTTCAAGCCGGGTGCCCTATCCCTCTCTATTTTCCTGAAGTTAAGCGCCCAACCATCGCTGTGATCCTGAGCGAAGCGAAGTCGAACTACCTTCGTCGGTCTTTCGAGTGAGTGCTCCATGCTTCGTCCGCCGCGGCGGATGAGGCCTGGGATAGCACAAGCGCAGACCGAGGAGCCTCCCTGATCCCCGAACCCTGCCCTTAACTCCCTCCAGCAATCGCCCCAAGAATCAGCACCGGTTCCCGCCCCTTCGCCACCGCCTCCGGCAGTTCGGCATCCACCGATTCGTGCGACCAGTCCTCTTCGCACGCAAAAATGCGCATGAACGCCCGTCGCTGCCCCGTTCCATGTTCGCGAATTGTCCCGGTCAGCATCGGGTAGCGGGCCTCCAGCACATCCAGGATCCGCCGCACCGTAATCGGCGCCTCAACCTCGAGCGAAATCTCCGCACCATCGATACCAGCCAGAGTCCTCAGGTGGTAAGGCAGCGCCACGCGAATCGCCGGCCCGCTTGCGCTCTTCGTTTCCGTCAAATCAGCCTCCTGCAAAGCCCCCGGAAAGTAGGTACTGTCTTAATTCCGTGTTGCAAGGGAAGATTCCCTATCGTTGCGCTCACCGCACTCACCGAGTTTTGTTTTTGGGGCTAGTCGCTGTACTCGGCATCGGAATCCTTTATGGGGGAAAACATAAGCCACTCTGCATTCCATTGGCGATGAATGCCGGTACTTCGCTTAATTCCCAGGTCATCTCGATACCACAGCAAACCAATCGGCATAACCTTTTCCGCAGGTCCATCCATGGGAACGGCTTCCATTCGTGTTGCCCCCGCTTCCAAGTCAAAGTCACCAAAAGATTTAGCGCTTTCAAAAAGAGCGAATCCAGGCTTTCTGTAATCATTGATTTTGGCAACGAATTCGCTGTCATATATGTGGGCTATGGTGCCGCCGATATTTTGAATCAACAATTCAACTTGAACCGGATTCGTGTTGGTCAAATGCACTCTTCGAATGATGACTTTCGGCCGAAATTGCAAAATAATGGCGCGCCGAGAGTTCTCTACGGATCGGCGAGTTTCGATAGATTGCCAAACAATAGCGCCAAGCGTCAGGATTACAGCCCATACCGTAATGCCTTCCGGCCATGCGAGAAGTACGTACCAGCATGGCGGGCTATCGGCGCTTTTGTGAGTTTGGCCTTGGCTTTCTTTTGTCTGAATGAGAGCGGGTACCATGGTGCCAACGCATGGGCAATTTTGGCCTTGGCTCTGACCTTTGGATTCCTGACTGGTCTTCTGATACTTACAGGTCATAAATGTGCTTGCCCCAATGAGAGCAAAGGCGGCAAGCAGCCCCAAACCGAATATCGCCAAACGTTTCAGCATAATGGCGGAAATGTATCACAGACGGAGAACCTTCACGCCAATAATTCCTGGATCGTCCAGACGTGATCGGTTAGGCCCGCTTCCATTGCAGGTGTGACGCGAAGGCTGGAATGGACTCGCACGAAATTGTACCAAGCCATATACAGGGAAATGGCCGGGTACCCCACCCTCTCTGTTTTCCTAAAGTTAAGCACCCAACCAATGCAGTGACCCTAGAGCATTTTCGATTCAAGCATTAACAGAAATTCGGGTGCCCCATCCTTTGTGCGTTCTTTGCGCAAAGGGTGGGAGACCACTGACATCCATCGCAACTCTAAACACCCCGGCCGAAAGCGCTCTAGCTCCCTCCAGCAATCGCCCCAAGAATCAGCAGTGCCTCCCGCCCCTTCGCCACTGCCTCCGGCAGCTCGGCATCCACCGCTTCGTGCGACCAGTCCTCTTCGCACGCAAAAATGCGCATGAACGCCCTTCGCTGCCCCGTTCCATGTTCGCGAATCGTCCCGCACAGCATTGGGTAGCGCGCCTCCAACACATCCAGAATTCGACGCACCGTAATCGGCGCCTGAACCTCGAGCGAAATCTCAGCACCATCGATACCAGCCAGGGTCCTCAGGTGGTAAGGCAGCACCACGCGAATCGCCGGCCCGCTTGCGCTCTTCGTTTCCGTCAAGTCAGCCTCCTGCAAAGCCTCGGAAAGTAACCCCACCCCCACAGTCGCGACTAACCGGAAAATCTAACGTCAAATCCTGTCCACCCAGGCCGGAATCCGCCTTTTTCAGGTTCTTTTTGAGCCTGCTCCACAGAATCACAGGAATTCTCTGCAACCCTTTGTTCAAATCCGACTAATTCCAAGCAGCCAATTCATCAAATTTGGTCCTAAAAATG
>CZKZ01000141.1_pt1 | contig 14985 bp, 11 predicted proteins | sample 1122171 | NCBI WGS metagenome assembly CZKZ01 (sample SAMEA3539301, study PRJEB10725) | soil metagenome | biome: tundra; feature: field; material: soil | place: USA | collected 2010-05 | depth 0.15 m
GCGGGCCGCCGCGACGCTGACGGTCAGAATCGCCGGCTGGGTATTTTCAGTGAGGCGGAGGTCCTCTTCAGGACCCTCGAAAATTAGCTTTGAGAGCGGAAATCCGAGTGCCTCATCGGCCTCGGCAAAAGTCTTTGCGGCAACGGGAAAACGCTCGGCCAGTTCGTGGCCCATGCCAACGGCCTGCGAACCCTGCCCCGGAAACAGAAACGCAATTTTAGGTGTCATTTCAGATAGATTTTATCGTGTTGGGCCGCCCGGGGAATGTGCGCTCGGGGCGGCGCGGCCAGTATGCGAGATTCAGTTCCAGCGCTTCTTGTCGTCGGGGTCTTCGTCGATCTGGCGCCCGCTGCCGTCAAAGCGGACGGTGCGGCCCTGGGACTTCATGTAGACCTCAAATTTGCGAGCGGCGCGGCGGCGCTTCCAGCGGTAGTAGCCATTGCGCAGGCCATACCATCTCTCGCTCAGCAAGAACGAAATCCCGCGCCGTGGCGCCATGCTGACGTAAAGCCAGCCGGCCAGCGCACCGCCGAGTTGGGCAAAGGCGTACATACGCTGCTGGCTGAAGAGCATCGCTATAGAGATGAGCGCGTAGATGATCACCATATAGCGGGCCTTGATGCCTATGGTGAAGAACAGCAGAAACTCCGTGTCGCCGTAGAGCGTGCCAATGGCAGCAAGCAGGCCAAACACACCGCCAAAGCATCCGAAGAGCGCAGCCAGCGGAAGTGCATAACCAAGCGGGCCGCTGCAGGCGTAGATTGCCGACGCGGCTGCGGTGGTTCCCAGCACGGATACGGCGTAAAGGCCGTTCACCCAGCTGGAGCTGTGCATCTGTTCAAGAAAGCCGGCCAGAAACCAGAGCGAAAGCAGCTCGAACAGCGTGCTGAAGAGGCCCACATGGACGAAGCTGTAGGTGAACGGCTGCCAGATGAAGCCGTGGAAGAGCGAGTAGGGATCGAGTCCCAAAAGCTTGAACAGGTTACTTGCCATCTCCGCCGACATCATCTGGGCGAGAAGGAAAGCAAAGTAGGCGGCCAGGTTTACGAGCACCAGGGTGCGAGTGGCGCCTTTGAACTCGGGAAAGGAAAACGGGCTGGAGCGAATCCTGCGCATCGTTATTCTCAGGGTATACGGTCAGGCAGGATGGTGTCATGGGCGGCGTGGAAACCACCGCCAGGCATCGGCGTTTTTTCAGCGTTGTCCCTCAGCATCAAGGGCCTGCAACCCAAAGACGCCCCTGAATGGGGGCGGATCCGGCGCCTTGCTGAAAAGAGTGATCCGCTAACCAAACCTTATGAGGGCCTTTACGTCTCTCCTACGCGCAGGTTGGATGGTGCAGAGTTTGCCGGCGATGGACAGTTCCGCTGCTGTCGCGGCCGCTGGTGTGCCGGAGCGGGCAAATGTGCGTAAAGCGAGGAAAGGAGATGGCTAATCTCTTGCCACTGGCAGATTCGGCTGCAGGCTCTTGACCTGAGGCAGGGTTGTCCCTAAAACTAGCGATGTTGTACCGTAAAATGTCTTGATCCTAAAATACGAGATGCTCCAGAGAGAGAGGAGGCTGCCATGCCCAGCTGCCCTGAATGCGAGAATGAATTAGATGTGGAATTGGATGAAGTGGAAGAAGGCGATGTTGTCGCCTGCGACGAATGCGGAACCGAGTACGAGGTAGTCGGTGTTGAGCCGCTCGAGTTGGCGCGGGTAGGTGGCGAACTCGATGAGGAAGACGAACCCTACACAGAGGAAGAGGAGGAAGAGTGAAGATTGACCGCACGATTTTGCTGGCAGCGGTGACATTTGCTGCGCTGGCGGCAGGGGTGGTTTCCGTTGGGTCGCGGGGCGCGCTGGTTGCGCCGACAACCGCCCAGGCACAGAACCTTGGCGAACGCGTAGTTTCAGGCGCTGTGCTGGATGACGGCTCGCAACCAGTTGTAGGCGCAACCGTCTTTCTGAGGAACGAGAAGACCAAGGCGATTCGCAGCTATACCTCTACCGACAAAGGCCATTTCTATTTTGCCCAGGTCAATATGTCTATAGACTTCGAACTCTGGGCGGAGAAGGCCGGCAAGAAAAGTGCGACCAAAACTGTCAGCGCCTGGGACTCGCGCAAAGCGTTCGTCAGCGATCTGAAGCTGAAGTAGATTCTCTTAGAGCAGGTTTGCTGCAGACCCATCTTCACCCGGCTTTCTTCTGTTTGGAGACGCCGGGAGTTGCGCGCCGATAAGACATGAAGCAGGCGACCGTAACAGGCGGCCGGCTTCAACCGTCGAGTTTCTTTGCCACCAGTTCATTGAGCAGTGCGGGGTTCGCTTGCCCTTTTGAGGCCCTCATTACCTGACCCACAAAGAAGCCGGCCACGGTCCTCTTGCCGGCGCGGTACTGTTCCACCTGCTTGGGGTTGGCCGCGATGACCTCGTCAATCATCTTCTCGATCGCCGATGCGTCGGTAAGCTGCTCGGGCTTTTCACGCTCGTAGACTGCGGCGAAGTCCTCGCCATTCTCAAAGCACACATCGAAAAGCTGCTTCAGTTGCCTGGAGCTGATTTTGCCCTCGTCGAGCAGATCGGCAGCCTGCACAATGCCGGCCATCGATACTGGCGACTGTTCCTGATCGATTCCCAGCGCATTCAGGCGCCCACCAACTTCGCTTATCAGCAGGTTGGCAACGCGTCGCGGATTCTTCGCGCTCTTTGCCGCGGCTTCGAAGCGGTCTGCGAACTCGCGCGAGTTGGTGAGTGTGTGTGCGTCCTTGGGGCTCAGGTCGTACTCGGCGACCATGCGCGCGCGGCGTGCCTCGGGAAGTTCAGGAAGTTTTTTTCTCGTCTCGGACAAGAATTCTGCCGACACGATCAATGGCGGCAGATCCGGTTCGGGGAAGTAGCGGTAATCGTGCGCCTGCTCCTTTGAGCGCATGGAGTAGGTGCGGCCTTCGTTCGCGTCCCAGAGGCGCGTTTCCTGACTGATGCGGCCGCCGGACTCGATTGCTTCGATCTGGCGCTCGATCTCATACTCGAGAGCGGCGCGTACAAAGCGGAAGCTGTTCACGTTTTTGACTTCGACCTTGGCGCCGAATTGTTCCTGGCCTCGGGGACGGACGCTGACGTTGGCATCGCAGCGCAGCGAGCCTTCTTCCATGTTGCAGTCAGAGACCTCGGTGTAGAGCAGAATTTCTTTCAGGCGCGTGAGGTACTCGAAGGCTTCGTCGGGAGTGCGGATGTCGGGTTCGCTGACGATTTCGGCGAGCGGTGTGCCGCAGCGGTTCAGGTCGAGGTAGGTGCGCGTCGCGGAGTCGGCAAAGCCGTCGTGGAGGCTTTTGCCGGCGTCTTCTTCCATGTGCAAGCGGGTAATGCCGATGCGCTTCATGGTGCCCTCTGCTGTGGGCACGTCGATCCATCCGTGTTCGGCGATGGGCTTGTCGAACTGCGAAATCTGGTAGCCCTTGGGCAGGTCGGGATAGAAGTAGTTTTTGCGTGCGAAGATGGAGCGCTCGCGCACCTCGCAGTTGAGGGCGAGCGAAGCCAGCGCGGCAAACTCGACGGCCTTGGCGTTGAGCACCGGCAATGCGCCGGGAAGGCCGAGACAAACCGGGCAGATGTTGGTGTTTGGCGCGGAGCCGAAATGATTGGCGCAGCCGCAAAAGGCCTTGGTGGCGGTGAGCAGTTGCACGTGGACTTCGAGTCCGATGACGGGCTCGTACTTGGCCAGGATTTCAGGGGACAAACCGGCAGGGGCAGGCATATTTGAATTTTAGCGCGGGGGGTAGGAAGATCGGATGGAATAACCAAATCCAGCTAAATACACTTTTCATTCCGTCTTGCCCGCGTTGAGATTATGCTATCGACAGCCTCAAGAGGTTCATCGGCGTTCTATCTGATGTGAATGTGCCGTGTTTGGAAGAACTCGGCGGTTGCCGCGTCGAGGACGGCGTGCAATTCCTTGGCGATATCGTCAGAGCAAACAGTAAAACTTGCGACCACCGCTAGGTGATCAGGATCATTGGTGAAGCAATGGCTTAGGTGAATCAATTGATTGCTTTGGCACGCATCTTGAACCTTCTCGATGGCATTCACCAAAACGTCTTCTGTTCCAAACTTCATAGCATTTTCCCCATAAGTTCTATTTCACGTCGAGCATTCCCTCAGGGGCTAAAGCCCTCAGTGATTTTGCGGCGTTTATGGCACGGCTGAAGCCGTGCCCTTTCAAAGCGCTGACTTATTCAGAGATTTCCCGGATATCCCACGAGTCCGCGTCTCACTTATTCAAATCGGTACAGCGTGACTTTTTCGATGCGCTGCTGGTGCGGGTCGAAGCGCCAGTGCACGCCCTGGTCGTCTTCATCGCCATTCAGCCGGCGGCCGGGGACCCACTTGCCATCTACGAAAGTGCCTTCGTCAACGGCAGCAATGCCGACGCGCGGGCCGCTGTCGGAGCGCGGAGTGAACGTGACCCGGAATCCCTTGCCGGCGCCGAGAAATGCGTCTTTCCCGTCCGCCATGATGAGCCCGAATCCGCTTTCCGCAGGGCCGCCGAAGCTATTGTCGAGGCTCACGTGCAGTGTATAGCCGTTGATGGTGAAGTCCGCCGACTTGTGGTCCTGGTTGAGAAGAAAACCGTGCACGTCGCCGGCGGCCTGATGCTCAAGCAAGAGCGGCGCGATGTTGGCGAGCACGCTGTAGCTCTCGGCCAGCGGGTCTTTGTCGCTGGCTTCCGATTCGATGGCGAAAGGTGAGAAGCCGAAACCGGTTTCTTCGCCCAGCGCGTAAAACACGTTGGCCGCACCGGTCGCACCACCGCGCGTTTCAGGCATGTAGAGCGGATTGCCGTCGCGATGATAGCGCCGTGACCAGAGCTCAAACCGCGGGTCATAGAGGTCGGGTGAGTAGAAATCGAGCGACGATCCGGCAGCGCGCCAAACGTCAACGACCTCCGGCTCCGGACAGCCGCTGGGAAATTCGCCCGGAGGCGTGGTGTCGCCCGCCAGCCAGGTGTTCACGTACATGGGGATGTCGTATTCCCCTTTGCCGGCCTTGGCGACTGCCTGAATGAAGCGCGCGTAGTGCCAGGCCATGAAAATCTCATCCGCGCGCTTGGTGTCGCCAAAAACTTCAGCCCATGTGCCCGTGGTCTTGTTGCCGTTTGCGTTCCACAGGTCCTTCAAATCTGGATAGAGCGAGTCGCGGTGCGTCTGCAGGTACTGCGTCAACTGCGTGGGAACCGCGGCGGCGAAGGCCTTGTTCGCAGCGTCGGAGTGGTCGCGCGAGTCGCCGAGCACACCAACTTCATTTTCGACCTGCATCATCAGCACGGTGTGGTCGCGGGAGTCCACTTCTTTCAGGTGCTTCATGAGCGCCGCAAATGCGCGGGCGTCTGCTTCCTGCGTGGCCGTGCCCTGCGGGCTCAGAATCTCGACGGGGTTGCCGTTTTCGATGACGCGCGGAAAGCGGCGCGTATCCTGCTTGACCCAGACCGGCACGTAGCTTGACAGGCCGTTCTTCCACGAGGCAAGCCAGAGGAAGACGATGCGCTCGTTTTCATGGCGCGCCTGATCGATGAGCCCGTCGACGAGCGTGAAGTCGTAGGTGCCCTCTTTTGGCTCGATCAGTTCCCAACTGAGCGGCGTCACGACGGAGTTGAGGCCCATCGCCTTGAGCTTGGGCCAGATGGGCTTCATGTATTCCAGGTTCGACGAGGACGAATTGTGCAGCTCGCCCGAAAGCATCAGGAACGGCATGCCATCCACAATCAACTGGGTGGCGACGCCGCGTTTTTCCAGATGCGGCGCAGCGGTGGACTGCGCGGAGAGCACCGCAATTTCAAGACCAAGGAACAGCAGCAGGATTGGCAACGTGCGGAATGGGTTTCTCATGACGACAGGGAGTTTAGCATAGGAGGTTTGTGCCGGTCGGGATGGCTTGGCGGTTCCGTTTTGGTCCGCGGTTTCAATTCCGTCCAGGTGGCGTGGGGCTTCGAGCCTGGCGACTGTCCTCGGGCGCGGCTTGGCGGTAGTGTTGAAGAGTGGCCGTCCTCTCAGTCGATCTCGCTTACCGCCGCTGGTCCGATCTGGGCATTGTTGTTCTGAATCGCGCTGGGCCAACTCCGGGCTCACTCGATCATCGCGAGGTTGCGCATCCTATTGCTTGCCAGATCATTCCTTCAACCGCGGCGGGACAGGAGGCTGGTCCTGTCGACGCAAACATACTCGCGGGACGGTTGAATCATTTGTGCGCCGTGCGCGGCATTCGCGTGATGATGCTGGACGGACCGCAGGCATGGAAGTCGCCGACAAATGGTTTTGAACACGCGCGAGTGAGCGAGCGCCAACTGAACACCGCCGCCAAGACCGGGCTGCCAGGAATGGTGAAGCCGATCACCTACAGGCCCTTCGCGGAGTTCTGCCTGGATGTGTACGACGCGCTTTGCCGCCGCGGTTGGAGGCGAATGGACACCAGCGACCGCTCTGCCGAGCCGCAAGATCGCGTTCTGGTCGAGAGTTATCCCCACGCGGCATGGAAGTCGCTGGGGCTTGTGCCGCTGCCCTCAAAGCGCCGGGCGGCGGTCAGCGATCTAGCCGCGGCTTTCGCCGCTCTGCGCTCTGTGATTCCTTTCACGACCGATCGCCCGCCGAATCATGACCAGTTGCAGGCCATCGTGGGTGGACTGCCCGGCCTTGCCCTCGATGAGCGCAACGCCGCCACCGTTCGCATCGTCGGTAATCCACCGCGCCGCGAAGAGGGGCACTGGCGCGAGGGCTTCATCGTGCTGCCGCTGCCTCCGCTCCAGCCTGTTGGGCTCCGCTGGCTCGACTGATCTGCGTGGTGCTGCAAATTTTCCGTGAACTCGCTCTACGCCGGACCGAATTCATACGACCACCTGCCGCTCGCAACCGGCTGCTTTGAGTTGAGCAGAATTCGGTAGACGCGGTCTCCCATGTCGTCGCGCAGGCGCGGATCGGCAACTTCGACTGTTTCGACCGCGGGCTGAATGGCGGTGGCATCGAATCTGAGCAGAGATCCCTTGCTTTCGCCGGTTGCCAACTTCAGCGTTACAGTGCCGCCTGCATCGACGGTTGCAAGGCGCGTGGTCATCAGCGACAGACTCACCGGCACAGCGTTATCGAGTTCGAAGTTTTCTTCCACAGTAATTTTGTTGAGCACGCGATCGAGCGTCACGGTGCGCACCCAACTCTTGACGCCTGCTTCTTTCGGATACGCCGATGCCAGGTTGAAGGAGAGCGTTGCATGCTTGTCGTTGCTTTCGTACTTGTGGTCGGTGGCGCGATAGGCGGTGCCGTCATGCTGCATCACGCTGCTGATTGTGGGCAGGTTGTGATACGCGGACTGCATGGTCCAGATGTTGTAGCGATCGGCGCTGAATGTTTTCGCGTTGTAGGTTTCCACGCCGACATCGACGATTACCGGCTCGCCATCCTGGAAGATGATGAAGCTGCCAGTGTCGTTGTGGCTGTGGCTGCGGCCGTTGTTCGCGGCAAGGCAGGCTACGTACATCCCGTCGGTGGAGTTGGATTTCTGCCGCGCCGTCATGAGGCCCAGGCTCGGGTACCACTTGTCGCGAACCAGTCCTTCATCCTGCTTCGAGGCGCGAATCTCGTTGGCGTTCAAGATAGAGGGCACTGAACGCGACAGGCTGGTGAGGTCGCTATTCAAGACTCCGTTCAGGCCATTGCCCTTGGCTGTCCAGCCGCCGCTTGCAGCGATATGAGCGCCGAAGCTCGCGAGTTGTTCGTCATGGACGGCCTTGCCGTAGCGATAAATGAGATCACCTTCGGGACTGAGATGCATGTCCGCATCGCCATAGTTGATGTAGCAATCGCCCGCAATGTGCGCGTTGAGGATGTATCGACCCATCGCGCCAATGAACGGATTCGCAAGCACCTGCGTGGAATTGCCGGTGGCCGACTCGAGCCAGTTGAGGCATTCGAACAGGCAAAGCGGAGAGCGCGTGTAGTAGGTCGGGCCTTCCTCTTCGCCCGCGTCGGGCCAGTACTGATTGAGATACGCATCGACGCTGCGCGTGATTCTGGTCATCTCGTGGAGACGCAGTTTGGGGTCTTCTTCGAGAAGGATGTTGGTTACGAGCAGGTTCGAGTTGATCCACGGATTCCAGTTGTTGAGCCGGTGGGTGGCCGCGAAGCCCGGGGCCAGGCCCATCCACTGGAAGTCGTCGCGGTCGCGTGCCGGCCGCAGAATGCGGCGCTCGCATTCGATGACGATGCGCTTGCCGATGAGCGGAGAGATCTGGTCGAGCTGGTCGCCGATGAGATAGCGAGTCCAGGCCAGCGTCGCCGCAGTCTCCGCGGCGAAGAGATCGACTACGGGTTCGGTGACGTCTGGCAGGCCAACGCCGGCGCGCTGCATGTACATGTGCGCGTTGTCGCTCCACGAGGTCTCCTCGCAGATAAGCCAGATGCCGTTGGCGATGTCATCGAGAAAGCGGCCCTTGCCTTCAAACATTTCGGCGAGCAGCAGGCGCTGCATCTGCGCGCGGCGGCCCCAGTTATCGGTTTGCCAGTCGGACTGATTGCCGGTGCGCTTGAATTCGAGGAATATGGTTGCCGGATATTCCTTCCAGCCGGTTTTCTGGTCTTGCTCGGCGCGTGCGATGAATGCGGCGCGCAGATCATCGGGCACTGCCTGCCATGGGCCGCGCTCGGCATACTTCGGAAAAGGATGCCACTGATTTGCCGAGAGTAGTTTGCTGGTGAGGAACGATTCGCTGTAGGTGGTGCTGAGCAGATTCTGAGGCACACCGGAAAGGGGTGCGGTTTGCTGTGCGGCCAGTGCCATGCCGCTTGCGACTGGATTTTGTCCATTCACGAAAGTTTCCTCTACAGGTTTTGCTCTTGAATATCGAGTCATCCCAGGTCTCAGAAGCGAGACCTGGGGCACCCATGGTTTGTGTGACGAACAGTTAGAAACTATGCGTGGGAGAATTCGTAAACCCACTTACCGCTTGCGACGGGCTGCCTTGAGTTGAGCAGAATGCGATAGATCTGGTCTCCCCAGTTTTCGCGCAGGCCCTCGTCCTCTAGCTTGATGGTTTCTACCTTGGGCTCGATGGCGGCCGCGTCATATTTGAGCAGGCAGGGCTTGCCTTCTCCGGCCGCGAGTTTGAGCACGATGCTGCCGGCAGTATCGGTGTTCGCCAGCCGTGGAGTCATCAAAGACAAACTTACCGGCGCAGAGCGTTCGAATTCGAAATTCTCTTCGACGATGATCTTGTCGTGGACACGATCGAGTGTCACCGTGCGCACCCATGACGTGACGCCAGCTTCAGGCGGATAAGTAGAGGCGATGTTGAAAGAAAATACGGCGCGCTGTTCGCTGCTCTCGTGCTTGAGATCGGTTGCCTTGAATTTCGATCCGTTGTGTTGCATCACGCCGCCAATGGTGGGCAGGTTGTGGTACGCAGACTGCATGGTCCAGATCTTGTAGCGGTCGGCACTGAAGGTCTTGGCTGTGTACTCTTCCACACCGACATCAATCGTGACGGCCTTGCCATCCTGATAGAGGATGTAGCTGCCGGTGTCGTTGTGGCTGTGGCTGCGGCCGTTGTTTGCGGCCAGCACAGCGAAATACATTCCATCCGGGGAGCCGGTTTTGACGCGCGCGGTTGCAAGTCCGAGGCTGGGATAGTAACAATCGCGCACCAGGCCCTCATCATGTTTTGCGCTGCGAATCTCATTGGCCTGCAGCACCGCCGGCATCGAGCGCGACATAAAGACGAGGCTTGCATCGAGCACACCCTTCAGACCGTCGCCGGTTGATGTCCAACCGTTCCTGGATGCGCACCATGTGCCGAAGCCCTGCAGTTGCTCGTCGTGCACAGCCCTTCCATAGCGGTAGAGCAGATCGCCATCGGGAGCTGCGTGCGTGTGTGCGTCGCCATAATCGATATAGTCTTCTCCAGCAACGTGGGCGTTGAGAATGTACCGGCCCATGGAGTCGATGAATGGATTCGCAAAGATATTGGTGGAGTTGCCGGTTGCCGATTCCAGGAAACTGACGCACTCGAAGTAGCACATGGGCGAAACGCCGAAGTAGCCGGGGCCTTCTTCTTCGCCGCCGTCAGGCCAGTATTGATTGAGGTAGGCGTCGACGCTCCTGGTGATGCGCGTGGTCTCGTGAATGCGGAGCTTCGGGTCCTCTTCGAGGATGAGGTTGGCGACCATCAGGTTGGAGTTGATCCACGGGTTCCAGTTGTTGAGTCGGGCGCCCTTGCCATCCAGGCCCATCCATGTGAAGTCGTCGCGGTCGCGCGCGGGCGCCAGGATGCGTCGCTCGGTTTCGAGCGTGATGCGCTTGTTGATCAGCGGCGAAACGGTGTCCAGTTCCTCGCCCACAAGATACTTGGTCCAGGCCACCAACTCCGCCGTGCACGCGGCGAAGAGGTCAATAATAGGCTCGGTAACGTCGGGCAAGCCTACGCCGGCGCGCTGTGCGCCAAGGTGTGCGGACACGCCCCAGAAACTTTCCTCGCAGATGAGCCAGATGCCGTTGGTGATGTCGTCGAGAAAGCGGCCCTTTCCCTCCATGCACTCGGCCAATACCAGGTGCATGAGTTTGGCGCGGCGCCCAAAGGAGTCGGCCTCAAAGCGGCTGCGATTGCCGTTGCGCTTGAAGTCGAGCATTTTGGTTGCATCAAAGGCGTTCCATCCATCTTTTCGATCGGCCTCGGCTTTGGCGATGTAGGCGGTGCGTAGGTCAGCAGGAATCGCCTCCCACGGGCCGCGCTCGCTGCAGCGCGGATAGGGATGCCATTGGCCGGGTGGAACGAGCTTGCTTTCAAGAAAGGACTCGGGGTAAGTGGTGCTGAGAAGATTCTGCGGTGATGTTGCTGGCGCAGCGGTTTGGCCGCCGAACGTTAAAGCTCCCATGGAACGAAGAAGTTTCTGCTGTCCAGCCAGGGCGACACTCCCTGCAAGAAAATTGCGACGGTTCATGAAATAAGTCCTCTCGTTTTTGGGGCAAGCTTCTGTTCATCGAGTATTTTTCGGTGAATCTGATGTTCCCTCAGGGGCTAAAGCTCAACCTGATTCTGTTGCACTCATGGCGCGGCTAAAGCCGCGCCCTTTCAAAATATTGACTGAGCCAGAAGTTTCCAAGCTTCAAAGTGCCAGCTAAATTGGCGCGAAACCGTTCACTTTAATTGTCTGACGGTCTTCAAGGCCGGGAGCAAGTATACCGCCGCGTGGCAGGCCACCGATTCATGCGCTTGCGAGAGTGGTGCTGACCGCGGTCTTTTTCTTGACCGCCATCAATTCCACGGCCTTCTGTGCGATGTGCTCGGCGCTTACTTCGAGTTCCTTTACCAGGTCCCACGGCGCGCCGGAATCACCAAAGCGGTCTTTGACTCCGATGGCGCCGGTGATGACAGGCATGCCGTAGAGTCTTGGGCTCTCAGTAAGAAGGGAACTGACGCGCCAGGCAAGTGCGCCGATCTGGTGCTCTTCCGCTGTGACCACCACGCCGGTCTCCTGAGCAGCGCGAAGAACAGCTTCAACGTCGATGGGCTTAAGGGTGTGCATGTTTACGATGCGTGTCTCGTAGCCGTAGTCGAGCTTGAGGATGCGGGCCGCGCGCATGGCCTCAGGAACCATGGGGCCGATAGCGATGATCGTCAAGTCTTCTGACTCGTTTTTGTATTCACTCGCTAACTGCGTCTCGAACGCGTCGACGAAGTTGGCGGCTTCAGCGCGCAGACGAATTACATTCGCCTGGCCGAAGATGAAGGGCGTGGTCTCGCTTGTGACTATTGGCGTGGCCTCGCGAGCGAAGCGGATATATTTTGGTCCAACATGCTTGAGCAGCAGGTAGTCCGTGGCCTTGCGGGTTTCGATCGCGTCGCAGGGCACCACGACCGTCATGTTTGGCATGCCTTGCATGGCGAAGAGATCTTCCAGTGCCTGATGCGTTGCGCCGTCAGCGCCAACCGAGACTCCCGCATGCGCTCCGGCAACCAGGACGTTGAAGTTTCCGTAGCACACTGAGACGCGAAGTTGGTCGAGGTTGCGCGCGGCTGAAAATGTGGCGTAGGAGCCGAGCACGGGCAGCTTGCCTTCCCGAGCCATGCCCGCAGCCGCTGCGGTGGCCGATTGCTCGGCGATGCCCATGCTGATCCAGCGCTTCGCACGCTCCGGCTTGCCTGCATAGAAATCGGCAATGGTGATGGAGCCGGAGATATCGAGGCCCAGGCAAACTACGCGCTCGTCGTCCCCGTTCTCGGCGAGAGACTTGCCGAAGCCTTTGCGCGTGGGCTCCATTTTCACCTTCATGGAATTGCCTGCATTCCACCAGTAGTCGCGCGAAAATTTGGGCATCTTGGACGCGAGTTTGTGGTCAACTTCGGCCTGGTAGATGCTGGCTTTGGCCAACAGCGGATCGACGGGGATGCTTTCGCTGAGGCCGAGATCCTTGAGTGCGGCGGCAAGCTCTTCGAAATTCGGCGCTTTGCCGTGCCAGCCGGGCTGATTCTCCATGAAGCTGACGCCTTTGCCCTTGATGGTGTCGGCGAGGATGACGGTAGGTTTGCTGACGGTGGTGCGGGCCCTTGCGAGCGTGGCGACAAGTTGCTCCATGTCGTGGCCGTCAGTGTGCAGGACTACCCAGCCGAAGCTCGCGTATTTGTCGGCGAGCGGTTCCACATTCATAACATCTTTCACCCAGCCGTCGATCTGAAGGCGATTGCAGTCGATGATGGCGATGATGTTGTCGAGGTGGTAGTTTCCGGCCTCCATGGCGGCTTCCCACACCTGGCCTTCCTGCTGCTCTCCGTCGCCCATGAGGCAGAAGATCTTGTGTTGTTTGCCGTCGATGCGTGCGGCGAGGGCCAAGCCGACGCTGACGCTCAAGCCCTGGCCCAGCGAGCCTGAGGAGACTTCAACGCCCGGCAGCCTGAGCCAGTGCGGATGTCCCTGGAAGGGCGAGTAAAGTTTGCGCAGCGTGACGACCTCTTCAAGCGGACAAAAACCAGCGAAGCCCAATGCAACATACAGCGCGGGCGCCTTGTGCCCGGCGGACCAGATGATGCGGTCGCGATCCGGCCAGTTGGGATTTTTCGGATCGTGGTTTGCGGCATGGAGGTAGAGAGCGGCGGCGACATCCATAATGGAGAGCGTGCTGCCGGAGTGGCCTGAGCCTGCCGCGCACAGCGCCACAAGATCGTAACCGCGCATCTGGTTGGCGGCGTCGCGTAGTTCTTCGATGGAATAATTGCGGATGATATTTCCTGTTGTGGAATCCATGAGGGCCATATGCTTCTCCTTGGCGAATCTATAGAAATGATGTAATGGTGCGCAGATAAGAGCGTTATTAAATCCCACCCCGGCAACAAAAACAAAACGTGGCGAGGGTGGATTTCCGATTTATTGCGACAACAAGACGCGAGAAAACTACAGATTCTCCTTTGTCCATCGGTCGATGCGATAGAGCGCTTCTTCGAGATTCTTGAGTGAATTGGCAACGCTGAAGCGCAAGTAGCCTTCGCCGTATTGGCCGAAGGCGGCGCCGGAGAGCGCGGCCACGCCAGTTTGTTCGAGCAGCGCATCGGCCAGAGGCTTGGATTTCCATCCCGTCGCGGTGATGTTAGGGAAGACGTAGAAAGCGCCTTTCGGCATCCGGCAACTGAAGCCCTTGATCTTGTTCAGGCCGGCCACGAAGACTTCTGACCGGTGCTTAAACTCGGCACACATGCGGCCTACTGCGCTCTGATCGCCCTGCAGCGCTTCAATGCAGGCCATTTGCGTAAAGGTGGCCGTGCAGGAGTTTGAGTTCGTCATCAGGCGCGTGATCTGCGTCGCGAGGTCGGCGCGCATGACGCCGTAGCCGACGCGCCAGCCGGTCATTGCGTATGTCTTTGAGAAGCCGTCAAGCAGGATGGTGCGCTCTTGCATGCCGGGAATTTTCATAATGGAGAATGGCTCGCCTTCAAACTGCAAGCGGCTGTAGATCTCATCGGAAAGCACCATGATGTTGCGGTCGCCAATGGCGCGGGCAACCTGCTCGATATCTTCGCGCGGCAATATGCCCCCGGTGGGGTTCTGCGGCGAGTTGAGAATGATGAGTTTGGTGCGATCGGTAATCAGGGCAACGAGTTCGCGGACGTCCATCGCGAAGTCGCGTTCTTCGTGCAATTGGATGGGCACGGCCTTGCCGCCCACGTAGTTGATCATCGACTCGTAGATAGGAAAACCTGGGTTGGGATAGATGACTTCATCGCCTTCATCGATCAACGCCAGCATGGTGAAGAACATGATGGGCTTGCCGCCCGGCACCACGACTACCTGATCGGGCGAAACATCAACTCCGCGCGTGTGGCTTACATACTGGGCGATGGTTTCGCGCAAATCGGGCAAGCCGGCGGAAGGCCCATAGTGGGTCCATCCTGTGCGCAGCGCGTCCACGGCTGCTTCCACAATATTTCCCGGGGTTTCGAAGTCGGGCTCGCCGATCTCCAGATGGATGATGCTCCTGCCCTGGCGCTCGAGGGCCTTGGCCTTGCTGAGAACTTCAAAGGCAGTTTCGGTGCCGAGCCGCGACATGCGCCGCGCCAAAAGTAACTCGTGCTGTAAAGTTTGTGCCAACATGATTCACGCTCCTGTACACGGCGAAAAGCGGTGGGCAATATGAGGCTGCAATCTGCCCATCCGGCTCTTGGCCGCAGGCATTATACATAGATCGAGCAACGGCGCAATGTGATGGCGGGACCGTGGTTGGGAGCAGTGGTTTCTATTGATGTTATCGGTGTTCCCACACGCGTACCATCAGGTCTCCATCGGCATGGCGGAAGCCGACAGCCACCGTGTTTTCAGTGCGTTGCAGCTCACAGAACGCGGCGGCCTCTACGGCTGATTCAGGCACCGTCATCGTGCACGGGCGGGGCAGGGAAGACTTGATGACTCCGGCAATCATGTTGGCTACCTCTTTTGTTGCGTCCAGCGTATCGGCTTCGCCCACTGTTTCCATTGGC
>CZKZ01000198.1_pt1 | contig 14885 bp, 16 predicted proteins | sample 1122171 | NCBI WGS metagenome assembly CZKZ01 (sample SAMEA3539301, study PRJEB10725) | soil metagenome | biome: tundra; feature: field; material: soil | place: USA | collected 2010-05 | depth 0.15 m
CGCCCGTCGAGTTCCGCCAGCAAAGCAGCGGCGGATGTCCGGCAGCCGAGTAGAGCGCCTCCCGCTTTTCTGTGCCGATCCAAATATAAGCCGCCGAGGCAAACTGGCCGCCCGCCTCGCTGAACAGGATGCGATTCAAACCGCCAAGCACCTGCGCGGGATCATCGGCAAAGATGGTTACGGACTGCATTGCCACTTTGATCATCGAAGAAATGAGCGCTGCCGGGACGCCATGCCCGGTGACGTCGGCCACAAGGATGCCCAGATGGTTGTTGTCTGACCGTACAAATTGGTAGAAATCGCCCGCGACGGAGGTCATGGGAAGGTAGGAAGCAGAGATACGGAGATTCTCAAGCTCGGGAACTCTCGCCGGCAGAATTGAAGTCTGTATCTTCTTGGCAGTCTCCAATTCCGTCTCGATGGAAAGCAGCCGGTGCTCGTTTGTAAAAAGCATCTCCAAAGCGACGTACCCCAGCGAAAACAGGAGGGCTGCAAAGCCCAGCGGGGCCACCATTGGCAGGACGCGGTAGTGCAACACACTTGAGAAGTTGGTGTACAGCGCCTCCAAGGCAAAAATGAGCGTCGCAGCGGTTAAGATGCGGTGATTGGGTACGGCGAGGAACCTGGAAAACTTCGGAAGCAGAACGGCCGGCAACAGTACGAGCATAGAAATGACTGCAAGCAGGTTGTTGCAAAGCATCCATTTGTCGTCCGGGCCACCGAGGACGAACGTGCCAATACCGAACAAAGCAATCGCCAGCCCCACTAGAATTCCCAGCTGAATCAGAAATCTGAGTTTGCCCAGAGTCAGCTCCCGCCAGGCGAACAAGGCAGAAACAAGCAGAAGGTACTTAACCGCCGCACTTATGTAGGGCGCGGCAGGTTTCAGGGCGTGCGGTAGAACCGCCAAAACGGCAGGTGTCTGGCCCAGTGTTTGGAGGCCGTACATCCCGCTCCAGATTCCCCACCATATGAGGATGCGCACTCCTCTGCGCCAGCGAATCGCTGCGATCGCACAGGCGGTCGCTCCGATGGACAAGAAAATCGTTCCCAGGACGATATTCACCACCTGGGCGCGGAGCATTTCCAATCCAGCGTCTGGCGTGATCATGACCTTCATCGTAGAGGATCCGGATCCTTTACGTTTTGTTCTTTCTGGCGATGAAGGGACCGATGGAGAAAGGATGCGGTTACGACCGTGCCACCCCACGACACGATCCTGTTCGTTGATGCAGTTCCTCGGCGCAGAATCTCAACTGACGCCAACAGATGGGATGAGAAGGCCGGTCTCCGGCGGGATGCGTTAAGCTCCCAAGTTATCGACGCGCTCGAGGCGCACGAGACAAGGAGACCGGCAATGAAGAAGGCTAGCACAAAGACAGTACGTCGGAGAGGAAAACTGCAGGATGGGCAGCTGACCATCGGGCTCGATCTGGGTGATCGGTCGAGCTTCTACTGTGTTCTCAATGAAGCGGGCCAAGTGATTCTGGAGGAGAGGGTCGCAACCAACCCGGAAGCGATGAAAAGGACCTTCAGCACGATGCCGCGGAGCCGAATTGCTCTGGAGACGGGTACGCATTCGCCATGGGTGAGCCGGGTTCTTTCCGAACTGGGGCACGAAGCGATCGTGGCGCACGCACGCAATGTCCGTCTCATCGGGGAAAGCCGGCGCAAGGACGACCGGTTGGACGCACAGGCCTTGGCCAGGCTGGCCAGAATCGATCCGCAGTTGCTCTCCCCGATTCAACATCGCAGCGCTCAGGCGCAGGCGGATCTGTCGGTAATCCGGGCGCGTTATGCGCTGGTGCGCACGAGGACGGCGCTAATCTGTTCGGCGCGGGGACTGACGAAGTCATTCGGAGAACGAATCCGCAGCCGATACATAAGGGGTTTTAAGCCAGCCATGGGTGACACGCTGAGTCCACAACTGCGGGTTGCACTCGCACCCTTGTTAAGCGCACTTGAAACGATCACTGCGCGGATCCGCGAGTATGACGCTCAGATCGAGAAGCTCGCTGAGGAGAGCTATCCGGACGTGGCGCTGCTCAAGCAGGTCAAGGGTGTTGGGACGCTGATCGCCCTGACGTACATCCTGACGCTGGAAGACCCAAGGCGTTTTCCAAAGAGTCGTGATGCAGGCTGTTACGTGGGACTGCAGCCGGGGAGAAGGAACTCCGGGCAGAGCGAGCCTCAACTGCATATCACCAGGGAGGGAGACTCCTATCTGCGCATGGTGCTGGTGCAAGGGGCACAACACATCCTGGGGCCGTTCGGCGAAGACTCCGACCTCAGGCGGTGGGGACTGAAGTTGGCCGAACGCGGAGGCAAAAGCGGAAAGAAACGCGCCATCGTCGCGGTGGCACGCAAGCTGGCAGTTCTGCTCCATCATCTCTGGATCAGCTGCGAGGAGTACGAGCCGCTCCACAACACGCGAAAGCGGAGACTGGCAGCGGCATAGTTCAGGAAAGGCTGGAATGCACCACACCAAAATGTCGAGTTCCGGCGACTGCGCCCTTGGCCTTGCCCCCGCTCCACCACAAGATGGAACGAGAGGGCGCCCTAACAGATGGCAGCGCCGACTGTATCGAGAACACCCAATGTGCACCGAGCGCACAAGTCGCTCACACCGAGTGCGGATGGAAGGGTGACGACAGCTTAAGCTCGGCACGGCAGTGGTGAGAAACAGGCCGGGAAAGGAGAATACCCATGTCTTCCTTCGCCCGGAGTGCCTTGCTATGGCTGGCTACGGCCGCCGTCAAGGCTCAAGATGAACTCGCTGCACTCGGCCTTGACGGCCGCCGCAGCCAACCAAAAGATTACCCTCTATCCGGGCAAAGGAAAACATCAGATATGAACTTACCAAACCTCAAATAACTTGACAGTGACCGGCCTTCTCATGGAAGACCAAGTCATTGATCCAGACCACATGCGGGTCGATGTTGCGGGGTTCGAGCGTTTTGCCGCCCGAACCCTCGGTTCTTAGTTCCAAAGCATTTCATGGGAGATTACTGCCGAGGAGTAGGTGGATTAGCGGGCGTGGGGGATATGCAACCTCGTCACGAGGCGCCAAGTCATGGTTGCAATTCCAGCTACTGGTTAATACCTCATACGTCTTCCAATCCGCTAGGTCCTCTGGCTCGGTAAGCACAACAAACTTAGGCTTGCCCGCGACGTCGCGAGTGAACCATGCCTGGTCATGGGTATCAATCTTCCGCTTTACTATGTCGAGGAATTCCTGACAGCGCTCCGGAAGCTTGATACTGTCGGCATAGTTTTGGGGTTTTTGGGAGTGAATCTAAATTGCGATAGTCGGCTTGGCTGGCTTCGCCGGTGCTGGCAGATCGGCGAGCGCATTACGCATAATCTCGACATCAGCAGGATGATAACTCCTAAACATCATACCGTTCCGCCCACGCTCGGCAAGTGTAAGTCCGCCGTCTTTGTGAACCATGTAGCCAGTTACCCGCTTCGCATCTTGGGTACATGGAACGAGCCCTCTTAGATACTTCTTGTATGCTAAGCAGGTAATCTCCCTGCGCACTTTCGAATCCAGAAGGTCGGCAATACGTGTAGCGTATGACACGCAGAACCGCGGATGGAGACGCGACAGTGCTGCGCAGACTGACTCTTTACTATCTCCTGCCATTAGGCGAGCGGCTACCATCCGCTCAACCCATGTTGGTTCTTCAAAGTCACAGCACGGAGTCGTGCCCCAGATATTGCCGTAATACTCCACGTCAGCATCACAGAGCGGGCAGTAATAATACTCGCGTCTATCGTCCTCGGTCGGCTCACCCGTCACGCAACGCATGATCTCCGGATCACCGAACTCAACGTCCTTTACGTCTTCATCCAATTGGTCTTCCATATTTTTCCCTTCCTTATCTCCTGCGTTGATTTTGTACCTCTGATTCATTCGTCTTCCTTCTCTCGCTTCCATTTGGTTCCCTTCGGGCCGCATTGTATGCGGTAACAATTTCGTCCCGGGCCGACGCTGGAAGCAGATGGCCGGGATTCGTAGAAAGCTGTCAGGGCTTCAGGCGTGAACCGTCACCCGAGCTTCACGACCGCTTACTTCAATTCGACTCCCATGGGTATTTCTCGCTCCAAGGCCCGGAAAACTCGCCCGGAGATTTGGCGACGCGAATCTTCGCATCCGTAAATTCCTCGGGCGTACGAAGGTTCTGGATCTTTTCGAAGCCCTGCTTTTCCACGCTGCGCCTCCAAATAGGTCTCCAAGAGCAAAATCATTCAGAAGGATCACTCCTGCTAAATTCGCATGTTCTGCAAACCAAGCAGTTACCACACAGGTGTTGTCTCCGTGTTTCACTACCATGCCCGGCACCAGGTGCTTCTCGCATAAGTTAGCTCCTTCTGAGCACTGGCCATTGCACTCTGAAACCGCACATTTAACTACGCTCTTAAACGCCATAATCATCCCTTTCATTTCGTAGAACTGTAAATTCATCAACCAACCATGCGACACCAGCCGGCCGCCCAACCTTTGTTAGGAGGAGATCGCCCTTACCCTATCACTGACAAGTTCACCGCTCAACGCCGGCCTCAGGTGCACCATAGAACGCCTTCAGGTCTGCGAGTTCGGCCTGCATTTCAGACAGCCATTGATCCCAGAGGCTCCGAACTTCAGGCCAAGTTCGTATTCAGTCCAAAACGGTGCGAAAATATTCGGCAAGACCCATTCCTGGGCTTGGGCCCGCTGGTTGCCATCGCGCGTGCTGCGAATCTCCTGCCCTGCACGAATCACGCGCCTACTCGCGGAACCAGCTTGTAAATTCCAATGCTCCCCGAGGAACAGTGCCTCCGGAAAATCTCGGGAGACGAAATCTACATGGCTCCACACGGCGCCCCAACCGCGATCCTTGAACGAATTGCGAAATCGATGCGCCTTGTTGACGGAAGGTTGAACATACCCCAAGTTGCTACTGGGCGTGAAGGCCACGAGAGCCTTAACGTCCGCGGCGATTTCTTTCGGATCTGCCTCCCATCTTTTTGCCACCCATGCCAGCAGTTCCTCGCACGGCTGCTGCAAAGCAGCCTCAATCTTGTTTATTTCTTCGGGGCTGGCGGCCAAGACATCCAGCGTCACATCAATCCAGTTACTCATCCTTCGCCTCCGCCGACTTTAGAGGCGAACAGCGCCATTTGGGAGAGATGATCTTTAGCTCGCCAGTCAGAATATCCAGAGCAAAATCATCATCCCACTCATCCGCCGCCTCCACCCACTTTGAGGGCGCGCATGATTTCGATCCGACCTGACGTCCGCCCTTGAAAAGCGAAATTTCCTGAAAGCCGTACCCTTCCACCTCATCGTCATCGGAAAACCTCTCCCACTCCCGATAATCAAGATCGAAGAATTCCTGAGCATCAAGTTGGGTTTCGAGCAGGAAGATCTCGTCAAATGCGAAATTCTTTCCCGCACTTATGGTGACGAAGTGACCTTGAGTGCAGAGGCGGTCAACTTCATCTTCGAAAAAGTCAAGGAGGTTCTTCTTCTTTGCTTCGCGGCGCTCGATCATTACTCTACGCTGCTCACCAAATTGAATCCATGTCCTGTCATAATGCATAGTGTATTTGCCCTTTCGACGTTCTACGTTGGTTGAAGGTAAACCTAGTTGCTTTACCTTCTCTGTAATTCAGATACTGCAAAAATGGAAATGTTGGCGGAACATTTTTTGGATTCTTTTCCAGGCATGATCCAGCTCGTTAGCCTGGATTTCACCACTTTCGACCTTTGCCTTCTCTCGCCGGCGAAAAGTACAACGAACTATCCATGCGGATACAGCCGGTCAGATTCATCATTAGATCCCTTAATCAGGTTTGTCTTTTCGGCTTCGGTTCGCTCAAGCAACCCTCCCGGGTGCAGGCTTGATTCGATCCACAGTCTGTCGTAGCTAGGTTAGGCCATACGTTGCGTGAAGTTCAGACCCCGTTTCGAAAGTACTTTTCGGCAACGCATGCTCTTCGGTACTTAAATAAGGCGGGAGAAGCATTCCTGAGGTGAGCCGCCACCATATTTGTCGATCAACGTTCCTGGTGTTGGAATCTCTTTTGCGGGAGTTGCAGTGGACCGGCTGTGTACCTCCCTCTTCATCGAAACCCTTGCTTGAAAGCAGGGTAGAGTAGACCGAACTGCTGTTCTAAAGCCACCCAACTTCGGAATGCCTCCTCAGAAGACACTCGGTGCGATAGACTCATTGAGAGCAACTGCGTCGTGTGCGCTGGAACTTTTCTCTAAAGCAACGCACGCCAGTTCGGCTTAACGAATCGCTGACGCGCTGCATACCACTGCCTGCGATTGGTTGAGCACTTTCCGTTGGGGCACTGCCAGCTGCATGGATGGTATCCGCCTCCCGGGCGGATGCATGCCCAGTACTGCGAACCGCAAATGCGGCATTCCATCTCTCCACTATTTGAATTGATAAGTTTCATTGGTCCCCTCATGTCGGGTTCCTCCTTCGAAGTAAGGTCGGCTAGGCCACCTGACTTGAGATACTCGGAAACTTATTGTTTCTTCTGCCAAAAGTTCGTTAGTTCAAGTTGAGTGAGTGCTCTGAACTTGTCTTCAGGTGTGAGGAAGTAATGGGGAAGCCCCTTGCTTCGGTACTTCAGAAAGGCTACTTCGACAAGTTCTTCGAACTCAGGTTCAGTTGCGGGTATCGCGAAAGTATTCTTTGCCACAATAAGTTCTCCTTGTGGCAAATACCCAAAACGCGGAAATCACAGAGACAGAATCTTTGCTAACCCTGTCTCAAGTTCACTTTTCTTGGATTGTCGCGGGTCCTCCCTTATGCCTCCCGTCTGCCAATGCGCGGCGCCGGTGGCACATAAGCGCGCAAAAGCAATGATGCAAGGCAGCTCTGTCGAATATGCAAGCCGCAAATGAGGCGGTCGGGATAAACGTGACGATGAGAAGCCCAGGAGAAGGCGAGTGAAGCACCTCAGACGTGAGGCAGGACCATATATATGTTGACTAGCTGTGATGTGGCCCGCTCCGCCGCATTCTCAATGGCCGCCGCACATCCAGAAATGAGCCGGCGTGCTTTGAGTCTGGTGAGAGTACAGGTCGTGATCAATCAACCAGAAACGCCCTCAACTCAAACCGTGAAGTGGCAAATACGAGAATAAGTGTCTAGCATTTACCCTCACAGATACTGCAAGTATGCGTCTGTACTTGGCTTGGTACTTAATGGGTACTGGCCTAAGTACCCACTCGAATGATAACTACTTCACAGCCCACCGATGTTACCAAAGTTAAGTACAACGTAGAAGTATCGGACAAGTACGAATCGCTAGTGAATACGCGTGGCCGCGTAACATGACAACATGTGCAGCGATGCAGTCGTATGTATTGTTATGTTACGAGTCTAAGTATGTCGATGTTACCGATAGGAAATAAAACATAAGTGGATCAAGATGTTGTTTGCACCGCTTTCGTGTTTGTGCGATTGTAAAGCAGGAGGCGGGGCAATGGCGAGACATACAGAAAGATTGCTTTACGAAGAGCGAAAGGCGCAGATCCTCGCCGCCCTTGAAGCCAACGGCCCAATGTTCAACCCGGAGTTGGCCACTTATCTTGGTTGGAGTTACCACGTGGTGCTGCGAGTTACGCGTCGGATGGAAAATGAAGGAATACTGGCCTACGGCACCCGTGGATCTGTGGCCGGTTGGGTTATTGCTGATCCGGTTCCGGTGGTTGAGCCTGTGCAGCGCCCCCCGGCGCAAGTGCCACTGTTGCCTTGGAGTTCAGCTACACTCGAAATTACCCCCTTACCCCTTTTTCAGGAGGCTGAAAAGTATCTTTCGGACAGGGTGGTGCTGCCGGACAGTAGGTTCCTGCTGCCACTGGTTCTTTGGGCGACTCATACCTATGTTTGGGAAGCCAGTCAATTTGAACTGCCGTATGTGTTTTTCACAGGTGTCTCGGGCAGCGGAAAGAATCGGGCGATGGGCCTGGTCGGCGCACTCTCGCATAACTATAGGATGGTCAGCAAAGCCACCGAAGCGTCTATGCGGGATATGGTCGCCGAGGAGCGCCCTACACTGGGCGTTGAGGAATGTGAAAAGGAACTCAGAAATCATAACTCGTACGTCCACACCTTGTTTAATTCTGGCTCTGTGCCCACCGGCAATTTCTACAAAATAGTCAGTGGTGTCAGGACGGCATTCAGTGTTTACTGCCCCAAGATGGCGACCAGTATCAGCGATCCGGAGGATAGTCTCAGAACTCGTTGCATTATTGTACCAATGATCACCGGGACGCCAGCCGTGGACGACCGCATCGCGCAAGCCAACAAAGTTGGACGGAGCATCGGGGCTCGGCTTGAGTCTCTGGTAGTAAATCACGAGAAGGAAATCAACCACATTTATAACCACACGGGCTACTTCAAACCGAACGAGTTACTCGCGGGCCGCGATTGGCAAATCTGGCAACCTCTTTATGCCCTGTGCCGGATTCTCATTCCGGAACAGATGGGCGAACTGGAACACTGCTCCACTTATTGTGCCAGCCTCAAGACCCGACCTCTGCGAACGGTCAAGGACATGCATGAACTCAAGGCGGACAACGAATTGGTTTGGAATTGCAAGCGGTTGGTGGCGGATGCAGCGGTCGTAGCAGCGAAAGTAAACGGGAAGAATATCGCTTCGACTGACCTTATCGCTGGTCTACTGGCTCTCCCCCACGGCTGGTGGGAGGGTTATCAGTCTACGGACAGCAAGGGACACGGCGTTGGTATCGGCGACGGCGAGAGCGGTCTGATGACGATGGCGAAGATGTTCAAACTCGCGGCGGGGGACACCATCACCCCACCGATCCCGCGTTACATCGCACCCGGCAAGAGCGCCCGTGGCTATGTGGTAGCAGAACTTCAGGCGGCGGCAAAGGCACTACAGGGGAAATAGAAGTACCTTTTATCCCGGCAAAGGGGTAAGGGGGTAATTTATATACGATCCAAAGTCACCTGTGAGTAAGGGGGGCAAAAGCCGAAACTCCGTAACCCCGGCATGGAGGAACCATGAGCACGCAACATCGAGTGGCTGGGGGACTAGGAGTTTTAAGCGTAATTGCGTGATAAGTCCTGACTCGCGCACTGAATAACAAGCATAAAAAGCGTAACAAGTCCGGACTTGTTACGCCTAAAACGCTTATAACGCTTGGCACCTTCCGGCAACTTATTACTCCCACTGGGTTTGGGAAGATGCCCGCGCCGGCGCAGGCTTACCGAATTATTTGGAGTTTTTGCTGTCCTGCGGCACGCGCGATGGGGGCTAATCTACCGAAGTTGAGATCAGTATAGTCAGGTTGAAAGTAAGCTTGTTTACTCAAGTGCTAACAAGTCTAGTTTCGAATTGGATCGACCGAAACTCCGACCGCAAGCGCGTGTTGCCTATCGCCTACCCCATCAGACGCCGCACGCAATAATTCTGCAAGAGTAGTACGCTTTTCCTGGCCGTTGGCAAGGCGATGATCAGCAAATCGCATGAAAGGTTTCATCCGCATCCATCTAGCGCCGAGTTTTTGAGTATCAGGATCTGTGCTTACATTTCTGCGTTGGCGGACCTGGTTAGCGTACTTCGATACGAAAGGTACACGGCAAGTGGAAGATGAGATTTATCCTGTCGCGGAGATTGCGGCGCGACTCAAAATTAGCGCAGACAAGGTCACCAGGATGATTGAGGACGAGGCTGGGGTCATTGACCTCGGCGCGCGGGAGCTGATGCACAAACGCCGCTATCGCATCCTGCGCATACCAGCTTCCGAATTAGATCAGGTCCTTTAGTAGCGGAGAAGTATAAAAATGTACGGCCTTGGAGCGGATGTGGCGGCCTGGAACAAACTATTGGATCATTCCAGGAATGATAGCCTCAGCGAAGTTTACACCATCATGCGCCGCGCTCACATCAAGGGTTGGCGAAAGAGTCGGCAACTCAATCTTCGTCCAGGCCTCTTTCCCTTCGCCTCGCGCTTTTGATCGCGCCACTTGGGAAAGTTTGCCGAGCGCGTGGAGACTTTCCATGTTGCGGTGTCTCAGCTGTTTTCGAAGTGCCTCCAGGTCTATTCCCATGCGAAATTACAGGCAGCAATTTGAGCCGTCGATCCCTACTGGGTACCATACCTGCGCCCGAAGTCTAGAACGGTCGCAGTATGAGTGTGACTTCTGACTGCAAAGCTTCCGCCCGGCAAGAGCGATTCGTTTGGAGTGACATCAAGTAGCGCCATCTCTTCATTCTTGACCATCGCAATGTAATGTTCGATGCTCTTCATGTCTTCGTGTCCAAGCTGCTGGCGAACGTATCCGATATCCCAACCCTTGCCACCGAGACGCTCGGAGCGGAGCCAGGTGGTCGCTGCTGTCGATCGAAACTTGTGCAGCCATACGGTCGTTGGATCGAGTCCAGCCCTTTTGGCGATCGCTTTCAGCCGGTCCCAGAAATGATAGTCGGGATTCCCAGCCGATGTGCCGAAGAGGAGCTTCGAGGCTCGGCGGGTCGCCTTTCTCTGCAGCAACCTATCCATCAATTCCTTCGAAACCCACACAACGCGGCTACTGCCCGTCTTCGTCTGGAATTTCCAGGCCGGCTTGGACTCGACCCGAATCTCGGTCTTAAAGCGCCCCGGCTTTAGCTCATCGCAGGTCAAATAAACATCCTCAAGATGCATCAACTCCCGTTTTCGCAATCCGCTCTCGTAAAATGTCGAGAAGATGAGGTGTTCGCCCTCGTCCATAACCGAGAACATGGCATCAAGTTCCTGCCTGGTATAAATCTGCGGCACCTTATTACTTTTGAGTTCCCGCTTGTAATCCTTCTTCGTCGCCGGGCCCTTTCCCGGTTCAAGGTTGAGCACAGAGCGCACGAAGGCATTCACCCTCATAACTTTAAAAGCGGCCGTGAACGGGCAGTTTGCGGGGCCATCCTCATCCTCATCGCCATCAACGAGATAATCGTAGAACCGCCGGAGAAGTGGCTTAGTGATTTCGTCCGCGTAGATGATGCCGCGCCCCTTCTTCGACTTGATGTCCCACTGTTGAAACTCGCGAACTGCCTGTTTGTGTGCCCCGACCGTCTTTTTGGAACCGCTCTTGGCTTCCAGGTACAGCGCCGCTTCCAAAGTAAGCTTCTTTCGGGCGATGCCGTTGTTCGTCGAGCTTGCGACCTGGCTGTGCGGATTGTGCAGGAACCGGGACTGGTCCTCAGCCTGAGAAAGTGCGTCGGAGAGATATGGGAGTTCGCGGTCACTCACGCGGCCCTTGACGTTCTGCCACTGCTTGCGGCGCGCCTCGTACCATGAGAGCTGGAAAATTCCTTGGCGGTCGTGCTTAAGGTACAGCGTGCCGTCTCTTTTGAGAGGTGGCAGCTCGACCATCTTACGACCCCATTTGTCGCCGCACTTCACTCTCTCGTAGATCGCTACTCTAAACTCCCGCCGCATACAGCCCCCGGAAACCTAATACTGAATTTCCGGGTGGACTTTGCATTCGCAGGAGCAGAAACCTTGGAATGTAGTCCAAATGTAGTTCAACGGGCGAGAGCAGGCTAGGTAAGCCTTTAGAATCAATGAGGTAGGAAAGGCTGGTAGCGCTACCGGGAATTGAACCCGGGTTTTAAGATTGAGAATCTCACGTCCTAACCCCTAGACGATAGCGCCACACACTTTTAGGGATAGCCGTCTCCGGCCACTCTCCTAATTTAACAAAAAAACGGTACGAAGCCAAAGGTAAGTACGGCGAACTGGGCCGCTCAGATGCCCAGCTTGCGGACTTCGTCGTTGTAGTACTTGCGATAAAGAATCTCCCACTCCTGGGAGCCTTCAAGGATGATCTTTCGCTGGTTGGCGATCTTCAACCGCGCTGCTGTGTCGATACGGGCCTCGTCGGTGAGCAGGGCTGTGAGCGCCTTGCGCGCCTCCTGGCGGATGGTGTTGCGATCTTCAAGGAATCCAACCTCGTCGATATCGGCCAGGGTGTCGGCCACGGTGTGGGCCAACTTGTTGAGCTTGTCGGGGCTGATCCTCATAGCACCGCCTTGTACTTTTTCGCCAACTCGGTCTTGACCTTCTTGAACATCTCGGCATATTGCGCGCCAGATTTGCGCATCTCTTCGGAGTAAGCCTCAAGAATGACGCGTACTTCCTCGTTGATGCGGTCTTCGAGGGACAGTTCGTCGAGCAGGCCCTCGTTGACGCGCGCCTCGGTCACCTTCATGTCGCTGGTGGTGATCATCTTGGCGTCGATGAGGTGCTTGACCGTGCGGCGGGCCAGATACCCTATGTAATCGCGAGAAAAAATCATGGGTTAAGGCTCAGGATAACGCATTGGACCGCAGGCTGTACACCGTTGTCGCAATGCACGACGCAATGAGACGAAAAGGTTTGGAGAGCGGGACAAATCGGTAACGCGTCAGGCGGGCCGCGATCGTCTGCCGCGCATTCCCAGGAGGCCGGTGGCGAGTTGTCAGAAAGGCACGAGAAAAACTCGGCCAAAACCGGAGCGAAACCCGCTGTTTTTGCCCTGCGGACCTCCGCGGCCGTTCGACCCGATTATTTGCGATGAAAACGAATGAAATAGAGGGACTTAGCGGATCATGTTGAGGTATATTGGCCTATCCCCCAAGACCGGAAGGTATTCCGGTTCAAAACTTCAAAAGACAAGGAGATCATCGTGGCTAGCTTCTGTACGAAATGTGGAGCTGAACTGTCTCCCAACACGCAATTCTGTGCCGCATGCGGCACATCCGTGGCCGCCCCCGCAGCAGTTGTCGTGCCCTCTCAACCAGTCGCCCCACCGGCCCAGTCCGGAGGCAACGCGCTCAAGATCATCCTGATTATCGTCGCCGTTTTTGTTGGACTGGGAATTCTCGGGGCGGGAGCCTTTGGGTTTTTCGTGTGGCGCGTGGCGCACGCCGTCCACGTCTCCGGCTCGGGCGACCAGGTGACGGTGCATACGCCTGGCGGCAATTTTAGCGCGAACTCGACCGAAACATACAGTGCAGCCGACCTTGGCACGGACATCTACCCAGGCGCAACAACCGGCAAGGGAAGCATGCGGATGACGTTGCCCACCGGTTCAATGGTGACGGCTGTGTATGTCACATCGGACTCGAAAGACCAGGTTCTGAGCTTTTACAAGACCAGGTTTGGCAGCCACGCTTCTGTGTTCGACAGCCCAGACGGCACAGTGCTCACACTCAATAAGGGCGAGCAGGAATCTGTCGTGGTGACGATCACCAAAGGTTCGTCGGAGTACGAGGGCAAGACACAGATCGCCATTGTGCATACGACGTCGATCAAGTCTCAGTAACGCCATCGTAGCGCGGGGTCCGGGCTGCTTCGGCAGTCCGGCTCCGCGCGATGCTCCTCAACTCCGATGCGGGCAGGTCTTCGAATTCAGGCACTCGTCCGCGATGCGCAGCCGTTCCACGGGCCGGCCGCCGATGAGGTGTTCTGTAACGATGGCGGCTGCGTCTTCAGGACGCACATTACCGTACCAGACAGCCTCAGGGTAGACCACCACCGTGGGGCCGTGCTCACACTGGTCCAGGCAGCCCGACTTGTTGATGCGGACCCGGCCGCTAAGGCCTGCTTCTTTTGACAATTGCTGCAGCCGTGTGTGCAGATCACTCTTTCCATCGGTGGTGCAGGAAGGACGAGGCGCATCGGCGGGGCGTGAGTTGTGGCAGACAAAGACGTGGTGTTCGAAAGCTGGCAAGTGACGGGCCTCCTGGTAAACGATGCAGAGGTAGAACTTCGTGGGTTCCCACTCGTTCCGCGAAGATTGCGTAACGGATGGGGCATGGAACATTTGTGCTGATCTCAGATTAAAGCCTCGGGCTCAATCTTCCTGTGCAGACGCTTGAGTTTCCACAATCTTCAGTGCCCACCCGGCTGAATCTGCGAGAATAGATGCTTGACTATGAGTTCTGACAACCTGCTCTCGCTGAAAGACGACATGGTGGCCTTTATTGAAGGTCACGGTCTGCACCGCCTGCCCGGATACGTCACCGAGGACATTCCCTCGATCGTTTGGGAAGGGCAAGGCAATCCAGACGCATGGAAAGATTTTGTGGAGATGGCCAAGCACGTGGGCGCTCCCTTTGTGACCTTCAGCGAGATGACGCTGGAACGCGAGGAACTGGACGCGCTGATCGAGGAAGCCGGGGAAATGAACTTCCCCGATGAAGAGGCCACCGAACTTGTGGAGGCCAAGTGGTTGCGCAAGTACGCTGGAATGCTGGGCTATATCCAGCTCGGCTTTGTTTACCAGGGGCTGGTGTTTTTGCACGAGACCACGACCGAGTGGTATGAGCGCTTCCAGACGCTGCTTGAAGATATCGAGAGCTTTCAGGACATCGTGATCGACGACACGAATACGCACGAAGACGACGAGGACGAGTAAGCCTCTGTGGCTGGCCCAGCTGTTGCCCCCGGCACTCCCGAACAACGCATCATATTGAAGCGCAGTCTCCCGCGCCAGCGCTGGGTACTGACTGAAACAGATCATGCCGCAGCGGAGGCGCTGGCTAAAGAGGCTCGTCTGCCCCAGGTATTGGCTGAGCTGCTTTTGGCGCGCGGCATCACGCAGGCCGGCGAAGCTTATGCCTTCCTGAATCCCGAGGCTGCTCACCTCAACGATCCTTTTCTCATGCTTGGAATGCAGGCGGCCGTCGAGCGGCTGGAACGCGCGATTGCAACCAAAGAGCCTGTGCTGCTTTATGGCGACTACGATGTGGACGGCACCACAGCCGTGGTGTTGCTGAAGGCAGCCATCGAAATGCTAGGCGGAGAGGCGCGGTTTCATGTTCCGCATCGATTGCGCGAGGGCTACGGACTGCAATCGAGCGTGCTGGAAGCGGCGCACGCTGAAGGT
>CZKZ01000806.1_pt1 | contig 14138 bp, 12 predicted proteins | sample 1122171 | NCBI WGS metagenome assembly CZKZ01 (sample SAMEA3539301, study PRJEB10725) | soil metagenome | biome: tundra; feature: field; material: soil | place: USA | collected 2010-05 | depth 0.15 m
GAGATACCAGTAGATGCGGCTGCGCGTCAGTAGCGTGACCGACGTGATAACCAGGCCGATCTCGAGCAAAGCCTCGCCGAGATCGAAGCGGTCGGCGCGGGCTTCGGCCTGTTCCACTTTGGTTTCCAGGGCCTCGGCTTTTTCCTGCTCCTCTTTCAACTCATCGTTCCATTTTTCCTGGTGGCCGGTGTAGGCCTTTGCAATCTTTTGCGCAGCGTCCTTATCGGAGATGGTGACGACCTTGAGCAGGTCTTCAGTGAGCGAAGTATTGTAGGAGCGAATTTTCTTGGCCTGGTATTCGTTCCACTGGTCGGTAGCTTTGTTCTGGTTGAGCACGGCCTCGGTATGGGTGCGATGGCCAAGCACTGTGGTCACGGCCACCAGCACAGCCAGCACGCTCATGGTGAATGCAACCGGGCGCAGCGTAGACTCGTGCGATCCGTGCTCGGCGTTCTCTTGCAGTTCCTGGGCTTCGTTGGCTTCCATGTGTCGATCTCCTGAGGACGAACTGACAGCTGCTACTTGCGCTTCCAATGCACGCCGTCCTTCGAGTCTTCGAGGACGATTCCTTTTTCCGCGAGTTCGTTGCGGATCTGGTCGGCGCGGACAAAGTTGCGCTGCCGTTTGGCTAGTGTACGCTCGGCCACCAATGCGTCAACAGCGTCATCTGTCAGCGACTGGCGGGCCAGCAGTTCGGGAGCTACGTCGGCCAGGCGGCCGGCCTTCTCGGCCCATTCCAGGGCGTGGCGCGTGGGCTCGGCGTCGTTGTCCTCGATCACGTCGAAGACCGCGTCAAAGCTGGATAGGACGGACAGAATCGCATCCCGATCGGCGGCCAGAAGCTGTCCCTGATCGATGGCGGTGTTGGCGGCGCGAATCAGGTCGAAGATGGGTGCGCGGGCTTCCGCGGTATTCAGGTCATTGGAGAGAGCAGCCATGTAGTCGCCTTGCGCCTTTTCGGCGGCGGCCTGGATGACAGGGTTTGCTCCCGCGGCAAAGCTGCTTGTGGTAAGACGCCGATGGAAGGTTCGCACGCGCTCGATTGCGCTGGTGGCGTCGATCAGGCCGTCGAAGGTGAAGTTGAGTTGATGGCGGTAGGGAACTGAGATCAAGGCCATGCGAATCGACGAGGCCTTGTAGCCCTTCAGCAGCAGGTCGCGCAGGGTGAAAAAATTGCCCTCGCTCTTTGACATCTTGCGGCCGTCGACCAGCAGAAAGCGGACGTGCATCCAGTGACGGGCAAATTGTTTGTGGGTTGCGGTCTCGCTTTGCGCAATCTCGTTTTCGTGGTGCGGGAACATCAGGTCTTCGCCGCCGGCGTGCAGGTCGAAGCTGTCGCCCAGGTACTCCATGGCCATGGCAGAGCACTCAATATGCCAGCCGGGACGCCCCCGGCCGATTGCCGTATCCCATGAAGTTTCGCCCGGTTTGGCGGCCTTCCAGAGAGCAAAATCGCGGGCTGAGTCCTTCTCGTATTCGTCCACGTCAACGCGCGCGCCGTCTTCCATGCCGCTCAGGTCCTTCTTGCTCAGCTTGCCGTATTCAGGAAACGCGGCAAGGCGAAAGTACCAGCTTCCATCTTCAGTCTGATAAGCAGCGCCGGCCTCGTCGAGCTTCTGCACCAGCTCCACCATGCGCGGAATGTGATCTGTAGCGCGGGCAAGCTGCTCGGGGTGCTGCACCCTGAGGGAGTCGAGGTCTTCGAGAAAGGCTTGCTCGAAGGGGGCCGAGTATTCGCGGATGGAGATGCCTGCCGCGGCAGCGTTATTGATGATGCGGTCATCCACGTCGGTGATGTTCATGACGTGGCGAACCGGGACACCTGTGAGCAGCAGAAAGCGGCGCAGAACATCCACTGCCAGAAAGGTGCGGAAGTTGCCGATGTGGCCGTAATCGTAGACCGTCGGACCGCACGCGTACATGCGCAGGGCCTTACCGTCCGAGGGGACGAGAGGATCGAGTTGTCCAGTGAGGGTGTTATAGAGGCGGAGGGTCATCAGTCTTTCGTCGTGCTCGGAAAAAGGTTGAAAATCGGCAGTTTTCGGCCTTTTTGATTGTAACAAGACAGTGCACAGTGGTCAGTGATCAGGGGTCAGGGAAATCGAACCCAGGAAATGCTTTGCGTTGAAAGATGCGGGTGCCCCATCACAAGACTGGGTGCCCCATCCTCGCCACGTTTTTGTATTTGTGGCTAGGGTGGGATATCACGATTCCATCCCCGCCGACCGGCTGCCTCGCTGACTAGCCGTGCCCCATCCTTGACGCAGCTTCATCGCGGCAAGGGTGGGATATCTATATGTAAAGTTCTTTATAGTCTTCGCCCTTCCGCAACCAACGCCGCAGAACACCTTACACCTCTGATCGCAACATACAAGGGGCGATGCAAACCCCGATTGTCGCTCCGTCTTTTTTGTTCATGCGACTGTCCTGGCTTTGTACTGGAATTCGCGGCACGGGGAGTGCGCTGGCGTCATCCGCACCGGCCTCAACGAACGCGTCGAACAACACGGCGTAAAAGGATTCGCGACCGGCCAGGTTCTTGTTGCGGGAGCGAAGAAATTTGAAGCGGAACGCGGAGCATGGTTCCAGTTCGGCGAGAAACGTCTTGCTAAAAAATTGTTGGGCGTCGGCAACGGCCATGAGAATGAGCGACCGCCAACTCATGCGTAGCAAATCCTTGAGCATGGCGGAGCCGTGGGGCAGGCGATCCATGCGGTCGGCGACATGCTGACTGAAATTGAGGAGTTGTACAACGAGGTTGTCGAGCGGCTGTCCGGCCGCGGCGGCGCGCGTAAAAAGCGTGATCGCTCCGCGGCGGAGATCTTCCTCGACGTCCTGCAAGTCGTCTCCAAGTTGCAGCAGTACGCCCCACTCAAAAGAAAACTCGCTTTCTTCCGCAGTGAGCCAGGGTTGTGCCAGGCATGCATCGGCGAGCACGCTGGTTCCGCCTTTGGCGCAGCTGATGCGCAACAGATTCTCAAGATCGATGGGATTGCCGAAGTGCGCATAGCCGCGGAGCTGGGCAATGCTCTGCTCCTGTGCTTTGTGGATGGCGAGAAGGCAGTCGAAGACCTGCGGGTAGCGCTGCCGAGGGTATTGCCCTTCGATGAGTTGAACCATCGTCCAGACAGACGCCTCGTGACTGTCGCTTGGGGAGACATGTTTGCCGTAGAGGCGCTGGCGAAATCGTTCGCTGAATTGAAGCTTGTCCGCCTTGGTGACGGAGCGGTGGTCGAGATAGTTGTCGCTATATGGATAAAGCATGCTGTAGGCCACGAGCGACGGAGTGAGCTGCATGGGCTGGCCAAGCAGCGCCTGCAGGCCGCACGCGGTCCATGCATTGCGGCAGGCCTGGATGGTGTCAGGCACGGTGATGGAGGGGTCGAAACTGCGCGCCCAGCGGGCAAGTTCGGTGCCCATTCGCAGAAATGTTCCAGTAAGCAGTTCCACGGCCTCCGGCTTCAGACCCAGCGCGATTGCCGCGAAGTGAGGGAATGCTCCGACGATGCGCTCCCGCGCAAGATCGCGTTCGGCTTGGGTACGTGGAACCCGCCGGGCCTCGCGCTCGACGCTGCGCAGGCCTTCGTCATAGGCCTTCTCGCGCTTGTGCTGCTCACGAGGGGTAAAGCGAGGGATCGGTGGGAGGGTGCGCAAGGCGTAGCGATTCCACGCTTCGATGGCGCCGCAAGCCTTCACCTCGACCCACGACCAACTGTAGCGTTCTTCCATGTTGATGAGGATTACGATAAATGACACCGAAGGGTTCCGTTAAAGCGAATCGGGAACATGGAAGAATGTTCAGCCTCAGCCCCGTGCCCATCCTTGCCGTCATCTGAGCACCCTGACTCGCCGCCGCGAGTTACGTCCCGGGATGAAGCGGCGCCGGTTCTGCGCCAAAAGCTTCCGTGACCCATCCTTTCGCCTTTTTTCTGGCGAAAGGGTGGGATACCACGTCACTCAATCAGCCCGTTCATCAGGAGCGAAAGTGCGGTAGCTTTCCCCAATTCCCCCACTCCACAGTCAGGAAAAACCGGAAATTATAACTGGCCTATGACACCTTATAGGGTGTTTCGTCCCTGTAAAGAGGGACTTTTGGCGCAGGATAAGCGCCTCTTCTGTGCGCAAAAGCCCCTATTTACACGCATTCCGGGTAGTTCCAAACAACCCTTTGCTCAAATCCGAAACCTTTCGAGCAGCCAAATCGCGAATTTGGCTTGCAAGAAGGGTTAACCCCTCAAAGAAGTGCAACCATATAAGCGAACTTTTGGCCCCATTTCGTAACCACCTAAGCGAACATTTCGGGGTTAGGACGCACCATGTAAGCGGCCATTTCGGCGCTGTCTCAAGCCGCAAAATCGCCATTTGGTCCACTCAGTTTTTCCTCAGCATTCACAGGCATCCAAGAGACAAGATCGAGCCGCACTGGCGCATAATTCTGCTAGGACGCTGACCGCAATCGTGGAGGCTTATGGAACTGGAATATTTTGTGGTGGACGTGTTCACGGAGACCGCGCTCAAGGGAAATCCGTTGGCGGTCGTGTTGAATACCACGAACCTCACGACAGAGCGGATGCAGGCCATCGCACGCGAGTTCAATCTTTCGGAGACAACGTTCGTTGAACGCAGGCCGGCCGAGGTAGAGCGAGCCGAAGGTGTGCGGGTGAGGATCTTTACCACGCAGGAGGAATTGAACTTTGCAGGGCATCCTACACTGGGCGCGGCCAGCGTGCTGAAGAAGATCATGCCGGAGACAATGCAGGGCGACACGGTAACGCTTTCCCTCAACGTTGGCGCGGTTCCCGTGCGCTTTAGCGGTGAAGGATTGTTCGGAGAGATGACGCAGAGGGATCCGGAGTTTGGCGCTGAGTTGGATGACCCAACGGTGGCGCGCCTCGCAGGGCTCGAACTCGAGGACCTGGACCCTGCGCTGCCGCCGCAGGTGGTTTCAACGGGGACGGCGTTTGCGATTGTCGCGTTGCAGTCGGCGAAGGCGCTCGAGCGGCTGAGCGTAAATCAACTGGAGGCCACACCGTGGCTGCGAGAGCGGGGAGCGCGGTGGTTCTACGTGCTGGGGCCAACGGGAAGTCAGAGTGTGAGCGGGGAGCCCGAGTGGCGCGCGCGGATGCAGTTTTATGGCGGCGAGGACCCAGCGACAGGCTCGGCGGCAGGCTGCGCAATCAGCTTTTTGGTGGGGCGCGGCGCAGTGGAGTCTGAAAAAAGAATCCACGTTCGCCAGGGCGTCGAAATAGGCCGCCCAAGCGATCTCTTTCTAATCGCAAAAAGAAAATCAGCGAAGGTAACAGATGTGCGCGTTGCAGGCAGCACTGTTTTTGTGGCAAAGGGACAGCTTTTCCAGTTGTGATGCACATGCTTTCAACAGGGATTCAACATGACAAGTGACGATGATTGTTAATCCTAGCTAATTTCCGCTTGTTACAAAGGGATTTTCAGTGGGTTCTTCGCCTCACGTTCTCTCTTTTCATGGGATGCCAACACTCGTACTCTTGCCATTCATAGCAGCAATTCAACCGATTGTTAAACCGGTTTGCGGCTCAAGCAACACTCACTTGTTTTCTTTACAGCGAAGAAAAGTTCGCTTGTCGTGGATCGCTTGCCGGTTCTCACTTTGCACGATTGGCGCGCCCGCTTGGGGTGTGCGTCATCGTGTGCGACTGCCAGAGTCGCTCCGCGAGGATCCGAGAGAAAAGGACTGGGCTGACTGCTGCTATAGGGCCAGACAATTCAACAAACATACCCGCAGCGATAGCGGGCCCGACGGCATATTGTCGGGCGAACAATAAGAAAACTACCGATTAAGGAGCGGTTCCCAGATCATGCGGCCGAAGAAAGTAATACTTTGCGTGGACGATAGCGAACAGGAACTTTCAGTAATGAGTTTCATGTTGGCGACAAACGGATACCGGGTGGTACCGGCGAAAAACGGACAGGAAGCGATCAGCATTTTTGCAGGGATGCAAGTGGACCTGGTGCTGGCCGACTTTGCGATGCCGCAGATGAATGGACAGCAACTGGTGAACCGTCTGAAGCAGATTGCGGGGCACGTTCCGATGATCCTGCTGGGCGACCCACAGGCGATGAGCGGACAGATTCACTCTGCCGATGCACTGCTGGCGAAGAAGAACTGCTCGCCGCAGGAACTGTTGGAACGGATCAAATTGATGAGCGCACGCAAGCGAGGTCCGAGGAAGGGCGCACTGAGGCAGGCACCCGTTACGGAGTTGGCGGCCGCGTCGTAGAAAGCAGTGGACGGGGAACAGAAAAGCCCCTTGGTCCAGATCCGAACTATCTCGGGGTGTCAACTACGAGAACTCTCTCCCAAACCCAGGACAGGCTCTCCACCTACAGACGAAGGCCTGTCCGAGGGAATTCCGGTTCTGGGTGCCCGGTCGACGGCGGATCTAACTGAGGGGGCCGGAAGTTGCGCCAAAGGTGTTCGACGCCGGAGAGCGGCCCAGCCAGAATTCCTCTAACTAATAATCTGCTCTTGACGATAGGGGTCGGGTATCGTCATACTCGCCAACGTGCCGAGTCTGGCGAAATTATCTCGCTGCCAGCGGCAGTAGGCATTCATGGATCTTGTAATTGTTCGTCTTCTTTTTGTTGCCCTGCTTGCCGGGGTCTGTTATTTCCTTCATCCCTTCGGAATTCAGAATGGATGGGTGGGCGCGGTGGCCGGAGCCTCGGCTGCTGGCGCGGTAATTGTATTCGAGTTGCGGGTAAGGGCCCTGAGCTTGCGGCGGTTGATCGGGGCAGTGGTGGGGAGCGTGCTGGGAATTTTCGGCGCTGCGCTTTTCTGCCTGGTGCTTCGCTCGGCGCCGCTGAACAATATCAACTCGGCAGTGCTGCAGATATTTGTACTGCTGCTGATGACGTATGTAGGGTTGCTGGTGGGCGCCAGCAAGGGCGACCTGCTTAACCCGGCGGCGTTGGGCACCATCTTCGCGAGCGACCGGCCTTCCCGGCGCAGCGCCAAGGTGCTGGATACCAGCGTGATTATCGACGGGCGCATTGCGGACATCGCCGAGGCGGGTTTCATGGACGGGATGATCGTGGTGCCGGAGTTTGTGCTGCGGGAACTGCAGACCGTGGCCGACTCGACCGACGGGTCGAAGCGGCAACGGGGCCGGCGGGGATTGGACATGTTGCAGCGGATGCAGTCCAACGCGGCTATCCAAGTGCAGATTGTGCCTGACGATTTTCCTTCAATCCGCGAGGTGGACCTGAAGCTGCTCGAACTGGCCAAGAAGTGGGAGGCCAAGGTAGTGACCAACGACTTCAACCTGAACAAGGTGGCCCATCTCCACCACGTGGAGGTGTTGAACATCAACGACCTGGCAAATGCGCTGAAGCCGGTGGTGCTGCCCGGCGAGAAGATGACGATTGTCGTCTTGAAGGAAGGCAAGGAGTACAACCAGGGCGTGGGGTATCTGGACGACGGGACGATGGTTGTGGTGGATCACGCGCGCAAGCTGATCGGCAAAAGCGTAGATATCTCCGTGACCAGCGTGCTGCAGACCGCCAGCGGAAAAATGATCTTTGGCAAGCTGGACGAGAACGGCAGGGGCGAGGTGGCGTGAGCCGCCGGGGAAATGGATCGCCGGCAGGTGCACCGCTCGTGATCTGCGACTGTACCAAAAAGGATTGCCCGCGGCACGAGGACTGCTCCGCGTGCTGCGAGTTCCACGCGAACGGTGAACGCGTCGCCGCAGCGGCCTAGCTGGGATACAAACACCGCATCAGCCTGCGTTTCACTTCAGTCCATTCGGACGCCACAATTGAATAGCGGGCTGAATCGCGGGGTGTAACGTCCGCGGCCAGCCTGTGTGCGCGCAAAATTCCTTCAAATTTTCCGCCGATGCGTTCGATAGCCGCGCGCGAGCGCTGATTGCGCGCATCAGTATGCAGGCAAACGCGAAGCACCTGCCAGGTTTCGAAGGCGTGCGCCAGCATGAGGAGTTTGGCTTCAGTGTTGGCCATGGTCCGAATGGCGGATTGGGCGAGCCAGGTGTAGCCAATCTCGCATACGTCGGGGTTGCGGCGGTCGTGGCGCGGATGGTTCTGCGGCCATGCCCATCGCTCGATATCGAAGAAGCGCGTTGAGCCGATGACTGCGCCGTCGGCAATGCGAACGGTAGCGAACGGCAACGCCGTGCCGGCTTCGCGCCAGGCAAGTGCAGTGTCGATGTAGCGCGCGACCGCGTCCTTGTCCTGGGGTACAAGACTCCAATGGTAGAGGGCCGGGTCCTGCGCGGCCGCGGCTACCAGGCCGTCGATGTGGCTGTGGTCGAGCGGCTCAAGACGTACATATTTGCCAGGCAGCGTTACGGCTTCCATGCTGGGGGCTCCCAAAATTGAACGAGTGCTGCGTGTGTTCAATACTTTTGTGCGCTCAGTACTTTTGCACTTTGGGGTCGATTTCGTCGGCCCAGGCGAGGATGCCGCCGGCGAGATTTGTGACCTTTTGGTACCCGGACTGCTGCAGGAATTCCGCGATGCGCTGGCTGCGCTGTCCAGAGCGGCACTGCACGACGATTTCGCGGTCGCGGTCGATCTCGGCGAGGCGCTGAGGGACGTCGTTCTGGGGGATGAGTTTTCCGCCGATATTGGCGATCTGGTACTCGTAGGGCTCGCGCACATCGAGGATGAAGACATCTTCGCCGGCGTCGATGCGGCTCTTGAGGTCTTTGACAGAGATTTGGGGGATTCCGTTCTTCAATGCTTTCTCCTGTTTTGATTCGGGCATGATGCCGCAGAACTGCTGGTAGTCAATGAGCTTGGTGACTGTGGGGTTTGCGCCGCAGACGGAGCACTCGGGATTTTTGCGCAGCTTGAGTTCGCGGAAGCGCATGTTGAGCGCGTCGACGAGCAGGAGGCGGCCGATAAGCGATTCACCCTTGCCGAGGATGAGTTTGATGGCTTCAGTGGCCTGAATGACGCCGACGAGGCCGGGCAGGATTCCCAGGACGCCGCCCTCGGCGCAACTAGGCACGAGTCCGGGCGGTGGCGGCTCGGGATAGAGGCAGCGATAGCACGGGCCTTTCTCAGTTGCGAAGACGCTGGCCTGTCCTTCAAATCTGAAAATGGAGCCGTAAACGTTGGGCTTGCCCAGCAGCACGCAGGCGTCGTTGACGAGATAGCGCGTGGGGAAGTTGTCGGTGCCGTCGGCGACTATGTCGTAGTCCTTGATTATGTCGAGAGCGTTGGCGCTGGAGAGCATGGTGTCGTGCTTGACGACGTTGAGCGCGGGATTGAGCGCGACGAGCTTCTCCTCGGCGGAGTCGAGCTTCTTGCGGCCGATGTCTTTGGTGGAGTGAATGATCTGGCGCTGAAGATTGCTGGCATCGACGACGTCGAAATCTACCAATCCAAGAGTCCCGATGCCTGCCGCGGCGAGGTATAAGGCGAGTGGCGAACCGAGACCGCCGGTGCCGACGCAAAGAACGCGGGCAGCCTTGAGACGGCGCTGGCCATCCATGCCTACCTCGGGGAGGATCAGGTGGCGCGAGTAGCGGGAGAGATCGTCGGTGGTCAGCTCGGGAAGCGTGTCTGGGGAAGTTGTCGTAGCCATGGTTTCAATTCTCGCGTTGGGGTTCAATTCGGTCACCCTGGTTGCTTTTGCGCCGAAGGCGCGCCCGCCCGTGCGGCTAGCACCCGCCGGCGATGGAGGGGATTATGGAGAGCGTGTCGGTGGCGGTGACGCTGGTGGCCTCTTTTGCGGGGAGGTATCGGACGTCTTCGTCGTTCAGATAAAGGTTAACAAAGGCGCGGAGTTTCCCCTCGCCAGTGAAAAGGTGATTGCGGAGCTGGGGATGGGAGTTGGTGAGCGAAGCGAGGGCCTCGGCAATTGTGGTGGCCTGGACCTCGACAGAAGCCTGGTCGGCTGCATAAGGGCGCAGAGGGGTGGGAATGTAGATGGTCATGGGGACGTCTCCAGGCCGTTTAGGCTTCAGTTATTTAGATGATACGAGGGGGTGGTTGGATTGAGGGAATGCCGGGGCATTTGGGGGGAGTTACGGGGAGTCGATGCTGAAAGGTCGGGTATCCCAGGTCCCGAAATCCGGACCTGGGATATCTGGGGTTGAGGGTTCTAAAGAGCCTACGGCTTCTTTTCGGCTGCGGCGGCCTTGGCGGCTGGGGCTGCTGCTGGCTTTGGCTTCCAGAAATCGGGGTCGGCCTTGATCCACTCGTCGGAGACATAGCTCATTTTGGGATTGATCGAGAACAGCTCCGAACGCGAGTAGTCGACTGCGGAAGCAAGGAGCTCACGGAATTGCTTCACGCCGTTTTCGCCGAGGGCGTCCATGAACTTCTTTTCTTCACTGTAGCCCGTGTCGATATCGGCCATGGAATTGTCTGCACTGAGTGCGACGTATTCGCCCTCCTGGGCGCCATAGGCCATCTCGAACATGCTCCAGTGCGCGCTGGTTCCGGCCTTGTCGTGCGCATCCTTGACGATTTTGCCAAGCTTGAGCCATTCCGCCCGGTGGCCAGGCCGCACGTGGAAGACGGAAATTTCCATGTAGCGCGCGTGGGCCAAGTCACGACGTGGCTTGTAGCTGAGATCTTCGTCGTAGGTGTAGACCAAGGAGTCTACCGATTCCAGCAGCTCGCCGTCGACGACGCTGTCGCGTTCGAGTTCGGCATTGAGGGCGGGATTCTTGTCGACGAGCTTGTTGTCCTTTTCCCATTCCGCGAAGTTGTCGTACCGGGTAAGGAACAAGGAGCGCGACTTGCCGGACATGGAAGTGAGACCGAGGTAGTAGGCGGGGAATTTGGCTTTGGTCATGGCCTGGATAAATGCACTCTCTGTCTTGTCGTGTGCCATGCCGTTCTTGTAGGGCTTGGTATATTCACGGGTGATCTGCAAAACCTTCGGGGCGGAAGGCGTTTCCTGTGCCGCGGCCAACGCACTGCCGGCAACCGCGATGGACAGTCCCAACACAAAGGGGCTGAGCTTTCTCATATGTGACTTACCTCCTGGATTTGCTCGGAGTTCACTCGCGATTTTGGGGGAGAGGAAAACCAGGGAAACGCACGTGCTCCAAGGTGTGGCGATTATGATGCATGTCCCACCGGCGTGTAAAGAAGTTTTTCAGTTAGTGCGGGTTAGGGACGAATGGAGATTCGCGCCGGTGTCACGGGGGAGGAGGATTTCTGCCGAACTTTCGGAGGCGGTAGGATCGATGTCAATCGAGTTATTTGGTGGTGACGGGGTCGGTTATCTGGATGGTCTGCTGCTCGAAGCGCTTGTCTTCTTCGGTGAGGCCGGCGAGGAGGAAAGAGTTGGTTGTTGTCGCTTTGCCCTGAACGATCGAGGTTATTACGTAGCAGCAGCCGAGCCAGTGTGCTTCCTGAAAATCGGTGGGCGACCATTGCGCGGGGTGATCTGGGTGCGAGTGGTAGAAGCCTGCAATGTCGAGTCCGCGACCGCGGGCTTCGCGTTCGATTTTTACCAACTCGACTGGAGCGATCTGGTAGCGGTTGTGGGCGGAGTCAGTGCGGGTGTTGCCTGCGGGGACGGCGGATTCGACGAGCCATCCGGCGGGTTCGTTGCGGTCTGTGTCCGCAGGAGAATACCGGCCGAGCAAGGCGCCGCAGCACTCGTGCGGGTAAGTCTGTTCGCCGTGGACGCGGATGGTGTCGTAAATGGAGCGGGACAGCAGGAGGCGGCTCATTCTTCCTCCCAGAATCGCTCGGAAAGATATTTGTCGGCCGAGTCGGGAAGGATGGTTACGATGGTAGCGCTGCGGCCGGCGGCGGCTTCTTCGCGTGCGATCTGGACACAGGCGTGGACAGCAGCGGCGGCGGAGATGCCGACCAGCAGGCCCTCGTCGCGAGCCAGGCGGCGGGCCATGTCGTAGGCGGCTTCGGTCTCTACTGCGAGTTGGCGATCGGCCAGTTGCGGATTGTAGATGGGCGGAACGATGGAGGTGCCAAGGTGTTTTAGCCCTTCGAGGCCGTGGAAGGGCGAGTCGGGCTGGAGGCTGATTGCCTGGATGGCCGGGTTGAATTCCTTGAGACGGCGAGCGACGCCCATGAAAGTGCCGGTAGTGCCGAGGCCGGCCACAAAGTGAGTGACGCTGCCCGCAGTCTGCTGCCAGATCTCAGGGCCGGTACTGCGATAGTGGGCAAGCCAGTTGGCGTCGTTGGAATACTGGTCCACATAGCAAAAATAATCGGGGTCGTTGGCGGCCAGTTCGCGGGCGCGGAGGATGGCGCCGTCGGAGCCCTTGTCGGGATCGGTCCATTCAACAGAGGCTCCGTAGGCGCGAAGTATGCGCTTGCGCTCGGGTGAGACGTTGGCGGGCATGGTGAGGTGGACAGGAAAACCGAGGGCCGCACCCAACATGGCAAAGGCGATGCCGGTGTTACCGCTGCTGGCGTCCAGGACTGTCTTGCCCCGCGTGAGCAGGCCACGGTCGCGTGCGTCGCGCACCATGGAGGCTGCGGCGCGGTCCTTGACGCTGCCGCCGGGGTTAGCCCACTCGGCCTTGGCGAGCAGGGTGACGGAGTTGGGGTGCGGGAGGGGTGAGATGAGGCGTGCGATTTCGTCGAGACGGAGCAGCGGCGTCTGTCCGATGCGGTCGGAAAGCGAAGAGCCGGGTTGGGATTGCTTCGTTGCTGCTTCCATGGGGAAATTGCAGCCTGCTGCGCCAGTATGCGAGATTGGAGTTACCGCGAGGACGCCGAGATAACTACCTAACTATCCTCGCAGACTGGAAAGCCACCATGAGGAAAAAATCCCGCCGTACGAATTTTGATCAGACGCTCGACATCCTGCGCGCTCATTCTTTTGAGATATTGCGGTTTGCAGGGGTCGAAGGCGGGTTCCTGATAAGCAGGGATGGGGTGGGCGCGGTTCTGGTTGCCCACAAGGACGAGGCAGCGGTGGCGGTGAGTCCGGGGGTCCTGATACGGGGCGAGGTGGCACGGTTGCTTGATCGCGGGTACCAGAAGTTCATTAAAACCTCCCAACATGAGCTTCCTGCGTCGGCAACGCAATTGCATGCTATCCATCAATTCAGCGAGGAGCTGAAGCAGCTAACCGGGGCGACCAGCCTGTACAACGAGTCACTAGGCACCACCAGCGACCGGTATCAATACGACCGCCTCAAGGGCCGGGAAGCCGTGCAACCAGAGCCGGAGCGCCACTAAGATCTGCGCGCTCCACAGACGTGCGCGCTCCCGGGACTTGGTCGGCACTGGGAAGCTGCCCCCCGGAAGCCGGGCGGAGCGGTGCATGAAACGGGAAGAAAACGCAGCAGGCGGTTCAAACACCATGGTGGTCGACCCTTCTGGGGACCCGCGCGACCGCCGGTGCCAGCCGCGTTATGCCGTGGATGAAGATTCAAAACTGCTGCTGGTGAGCCACGGTCTGTCCCTTGAAAGCCACATTCTCGATCTGAGCCTGGAGGGATGTCGGCTGAGTACGCGGGAGAGGTACACCGCAGGCACCCTGACGCGCGTCGAGGTGATGTTCAAGGTGAATGGAATCGCGTTCCGTTTCTTGGGCATTGTTCAATGGACGGACAAAAAGAACCTCGTGGGCATCCACTTTGTGGAGATGATTTCGAGGCGCAGGGAGCAGTTAGCCGAGGTGATATGCGAGATGGAGGCTGTGGTCGCGGCCAAGGCGGCGCAGGCGGCCGCGGAGAGAGAGACCGCCGAATTGGAGCACCTGACAGAAATAGAAGCCGAGGAGGCCGAAGATTCGGAACTGCCCGAGGACCGGGCGCTGGCCGAGGAGCAGATGAAGATCGACGAAGAGGCCCGTCGCCTGGAGCAGGAAAGGGCAAAAGAACTTGCGGACTGGAAGGCGCGGCAGTGGGCCGAAATTATGGAACTCGAGCAAAAACCCAAAGGCGCGCAGGCGGAGGATGAATCAGCGCCGACTCGCCAGGTGCCAGTAAAGCGCGACCGCCGCGCCAGGGAGCGGCATGCGGTTGATACGACGGCAACGATTTTTCTGGTCAAGGTGGGTTCAACTCTGAGCGGGCGGATCGTGGATTTGAGCTCGAATGGCTGCCGAATCCTTAGCGATGAGCGATTTCCGGTCGGAGTGTACACGCGTGTGGAGACGGAGTTCTGTCTTGAAGGGCTGCGCTTCCGACTGGGCG
>CZKZ01000009.1_pt1 | contig 14075 bp, 10 predicted proteins | sample 1122171 | NCBI WGS metagenome assembly CZKZ01 (sample SAMEA3539301, study PRJEB10725) | soil metagenome | biome: tundra; feature: field; material: soil | place: USA | collected 2010-05 | depth 0.15 m
CAACAACTTGCGAAATATACCCAATTGTGTAACTGGTTGATTCTAAATGGCTTACGGTTTTCAATTTCCTTATGCCCGACAGACTCCTAGTGGTTTGGGAATGCGAACTCTCTGATTTGATTCGTACCGAAAAGAGAATTGCGCGCTTTCTTCGCAAGTGATATGCCGTCGTGCAATTCCTCCGGCGTTCGTTTGCGCGAGAGAAGCAAGCTGAAGAAGAAATTAAAAGGCAGAGCAAGGAAAGGAAATGAAGAACACTAGATATTCTTGCGCAAAATGAGTACTCGCCTTACAATTTCCCTCTGGAGGGCAATCCTTCTAAGTCGTTGATTCTAATAATGGTCGGGACGGGCAGATTTGAACTGCCGACCCCTCGCACCCCAAGCGAGTGCTCTACCAGGCTGAGCCACGTCCCGACACAATCGAGCCGGCTCGGGTGAGCCGGCTTCAGGGTCTTGATCAGTTTACACCAGCGCGGCCCGGCGCGCTTGACCCTGGGATCTCGTCATTTGCGCGCAGGCCGGCCATCATTATTCGATCAGTGCGTGGGAGGAACGAACTCCGAGGGCAAGGCCGATCCGGTGCCGAAGAAAAACTCTTCCATCTGTTCGACCAGGAACTGTTGAGCCTGGGGGGTCCAGGGCTGCAGCCGGTACTCGTTCAGCAGCATCTTCTGCCGGTCAACCCACTCGGCCCAGGCTGCCTTGGAGACGTTTTTGTAGATCTTTTGACCGAACTCCGAGTCGAAGGGTGGTTCATCCAGTCCCTCCATCTCCTTTTTGTTTCGAACGCAAAAAACTGTGTGCGCCATAGCTGATTCAACTCCTTGACTCCATCTCTCATTGTATTGGATGGGGGCGATGCACAGTCCCGGGGCTGGCGCCTTTCCAGGCCAGGACGCGAGGTCCAGGTATGGCGCCATCTGCGCCGGCGTGGAGAAAATAGCAGCGAGGCCTGCGCCGGCTCACCTGTCGAAAGAAAGTGCTTGACAGGCCTGATCTCCAACGATTCCTCTGTTGGCATTCAGATTGACACTCTACCGCACTCCGCAGCCTGGATGTGCGCTGCCACATCGCATCGTCCAAGCGTGGAGCGGAGAGCTTCAACCTCGAAAGGAACGATCATGTCCGAACCGACCCCGTCTGGTCTCACTGACAATGCAGCCGGCGCTATCGCTTATATCACCTTCGTCCCGGCAATAGTGTTCCTGGTTCTTCCGCCCTATAACGCGAGTCCCTACGTTCGCTTCCACGCATGGCAATCGATCTTCTTGAACGTTGCAGCAGTTATCATCAGCATCGCTTTTAGCTTTCTGATGGTATTCTTCATGTTTTTCGGGACATTTTTTCTGCTGGCCGTCAGCCGGCTGATCTGGCTTTTGTGGTTCGTGCTTTGGCTGGTTTGTGTTCTGAAGGCACTGAATGGGCAGCGCTTCAAGGTCCCAATTATCGGCGACCTCGCCGCAAAACAGGCCGGAGGCTAGAGTGCTGCCATCGGTGGCGCGGTGGGGTGAGGAATGCTCATCCCCTCAGGCCCCTCACCAGATATTTGCTTGACAAAGTAGTGCGCATCGGCTTTCATGGGCTGATTCAGGCTCATGCTCGTTTCCAGGTCCGTGGCCGGCAGACTTCCCATTTGCTCACCCGGGCTTGAGCGTGAAGCACTCGGCCCTCGGATCAAATTTTCAAAATCAAAGGAGCTAGCATGCCCGAAGAAACCGTCCAAACTGGCCTTAGCGACAATGCCGCCTCCGGCCTTGCCTACCTCACCTTCATTCCTGCGATCGTCTTTCTGGTGGTCGCTCCCTACAACCAAAACTCGACTGTGCGTTTCCACGCCTGGCAATCGATCTTTCTGTCGGTTGCGTGCGTCGTTGTCGACGTTGTCCTAACCCTTATTCCCTTTGTAGGATGGATTATTCTTCCGCTGTTTGGTCTGTTGGTCCTGATCGTTTGGATAATATGCATCGTGAAGGCCTTCAATGGACAGCGCTTCAAGATCCCGGTGATCGGCGACTTTGCAGAAAAACAGGCAGGAAGCTAGGCTGGACGCGCCTCACCGCTCGCGGTGCTGCAGTCTGAGGCCAAGAACTGGAAATTCATAACAAGCCTCAGCGTCGCTTGCCTTTCTTCCCAAATTTCTTCCGGATCTTCGGCGCCACTGCTGGAGAATCTCGGCGCCTGCTCTTCTTTCCTTTTGGAGTGGGCCTCGGGGCCTGCTTGCCAGTGAGGGAAATGCCCTCCTCGACGATGGAAAACTGAAGCCTGCGTTCCTGGGCCAGGATGCGGTCGAGAATCACCTGGACGCGGTCACCGGCGCGGAAGCGGCGGCCGATGCGCTCGCCGATGATCTCGTGTGTGTTTTCGCGCCAGGTGTAGCGGTCGTCGCGCAGCGAGTCGATGGGGACCAGGCCTTCGACGAACAGGTCGGTCAGCTCGACGAACAGGCCGAATTTGGCGGGGTTCAGCACGAGCGCGGCAAACTCCTCGCCGACGCGGTCCTGCATGAAGCGGACCTTCTTCCACTCCACCAACTCGCGCTCGGCCTCGGCTGCGCGGCGTTCGGTCTGGCTGGTCTCCTCGGCTATCTGGGCCAACTCCGCCTCGGCGATGGGGGGCTCGCCGGCGAATACCGCCTGTGGCTTGCGAACGTGCGGTATCTGGCTGACAGCAAGCCCTTCGTTGGGATGAGTCCATGGCGAGTTGTGGCGGCCCTCTTCAATTCTTCCCTCGCCAACCACGCCGTCGCGGAGCAGCGTTTTCGCAATGCGATGCACGATCAGATCGGGGTAGCGGCGGATGGGCGAAGTGAAGTGGGTATAGGTGGGAGCGGCAAGGGCAAAATGACCTTCGTTAATCTCCGAATAGCGAGCTTGGCGTAGCGATCGCAGCATGAGATAGCTGAGAATCCGCTCCTCGGGTTTGCCTTCGATGCGCGCGGCCAACTTTTGATACATGCGCGGCGTAACGGGAATGTCTTCGGGAACCTCATGCTGGCGCGGATTGCGGCCGCGGCCGTGGGCGTCGCGCCGTTCACCTCGGGTCTGGATTCGCTTGACGGGCAGAGCGCCGAGGCCGAGCGAGTAGCCGAAGCTGGCGGCCAACTCTTCAAATTGGACGACGCGGCGGGGCTCGGGTTTTTCGTGGATGCGATAGATCGAGGGAACTCCGAGGTCTTCAAGCCAGGTGGCGACGCACTCGTTGGCAGCCAGCATGAACTCCTCGATGAGGCGGTTGGCCCACGTGCGTTCGGACTTGGTAACGCCGCGCATCTGGCCCTGCTCGTCGAACTCGATGACCGGCTCGGGCAAATCGAAGTCGATGCTTCCTCGCTCTTCTCGGCGCTTGTTCATCAGAACGGCCAGCCGCTTCATGCGCTCGAAGGCGGGAGTGAGCTCGGCGTAGCGCTCGCGAACTTCGGCATCGCCTTCAAGGATGGCGTGAACTTCGGTATAAGTCATGCGCGCAGCGGATCGGATTACGCCTTCGATGATTTCGTAACTTTCGATGCGGCCATTAGGGTCGAGTTGCATGATGCAGCTCAGCACCAGGCGGTCTTCGCCGGGTCGCAGGCTGCAGATGTTGGTCGAGAGCTCCTGCGGGAGCATTGGAATGGCGCGATCGGGAAAGTAGACGCTAGTGCCGCGCAGGCGCGCTTCGAGATCGAGATCTGTTCCCGCCCGCACATATTCGGCCACGTCTGCGATATGTACCTGCAACTCATAGCCGCCTTCTGCGCGCTCGTTGACGAGGACAGCATCATCGAAGTCGCGGGCTGTTTCGCCGTCGATGGTGACTATGGGGAGCTCTCGAAAATCGCGGCGGCTGTTGGCCTCGGACTCGTCGAGATGGGCCACACGGCGAGCTTCGGCCAGCACGTTTTCAGGGAAGACTCGCGGCAACTGGTGTTTGCGAATCATCATTTCGACATCGACGCCGAAGTCGTCGGGCGAGCCCAGCACCTCGATGACACGGCCCACTGGCGGACGTGTGGGCGTGGGCCAACTGGTGATTTCGACATCGACCACGAGTCCTTCGAGGCCCTCCGGGCTCTTAGGCTTTGGAGTAGCGGTTGCCTCGCTGCCAAGAACGCGATGGGGCGTCGCAGCCTCGCTGGCGGCGGGTATTTCCTGGCCGGGGGGAATGAGGATGGGCTGGGTCATGCGCTCGTCGAAAGGGACGACGTTGTGGCCCATTGCCCGATCTGACCGGGCGTAGTGGAATATGCCAACGACAGTGGCGTTGCGTCTCTCGAGCACGCGGACGATCCGGCCCTGGCGGCGGCCATCGGCCTTCGGCGGCTCGACTTCAACCAGCACCTGGTCGCCCTGCATGGCGCCATTGATCTCGTTTGGGGGAATGAAGATGTCTTCTTGACCGGTGGCCTGGCGAGCATTGGGGCGGACAAATCCGAAGCCGTCTCGATGCAGATCCAGGCGGCCGGCAGACAGGTTCTCCCGGGAGCTCAGAGACCGGGGAATGCTCCAGTGCTCCCGGTCCAGCTTGGACAGAGTGCCGCGGACGGTGAGACGAGCCAATTGCTCCAACAGCAGACGCCGCTCCCGTCCGCCCGCCAGACTCAGCTCGCGGACCAATTGTTTGTATCCGGCCTTGCCGCCGGCAGAGCGAGCTATCCGCGCCACCAGTTCACGATCAGTCATAGGTCAAGGGTAGGCTATTCCACACACTTGGTTGCATCGTGGCTAAGGAACATATCCCGGGCCGCGCAAAACTTTGCCGGGCAGAGCGCCGGTCATTTTCCCTTCGTCAATCACGGGAACGCCATTCACCAGCACGTACTCCATGCCCTCGGAGAACTGGTTCGGGTTTTCAAACGTCGCGCGGTCGGTGATTTTTTCCGGGTCGAAGACCACCACATCGGCCCACATATTCTGCTTGAGCACGCCCCGGTCAGTGAGGCGCAAGCGCTGGGCCGGCAAGGCTGAAAACTTGCGGATGGCATCGGGCAGCGAGAGCTGGTTCTCCTCGCGGACGTATTTGCGCAGGATGCGCGGAAACGTTCCGTAAGCGCGCGGATGGGGATGTTCCTGGCCGAGCAGGCCGTCGGGCGAAGTGCCCGACGAGTCGTTGTCGATGGATACCCAGGGCTGCTTGAGGGCCAACAGCACATCGGGCTCGCTCATGCCAAAGACTGCCACGCTGGTGAATGCCTTGTCCTTGATCAGGAGGTCGCAGAGGGCGTCGATCGGGTCTTCCTTCCAAAGTGCGGCCACGTCGGAGAGGCGTTTGCCCTGTAACGGAAGCAATTCGGGATTTTGCACGACGGCAATTTGGATGCCTTCAGGGCCTGGCACCTCCTGCCACTCGTTATCCCACACTTCTCCCGCGGAGTCTTTACCGGCGGTGAGCATGTCTTTTCGGATGCGCGCCCGGACGGCAGGATCTTTCAGGCGTTCGACCAGCCTGGCGTCGCCACCGTCGTGCGCCCAAGGCGGCACGAATGCGGAAAAGGTGTTGAACCAGGCGGTGTAGGCATAGGTGTTGGCGCTGATGTCCACGCCTGAGGCGCGCGCCTGGTCGATGCGCGCGACAAGCTGCGGCATCTTGCCCCAGTTCGTCTTGCCCGCTGCCTTGAGGTGCCAGATTTCCACGGGGATGTGCGCTTCGCGGCCAATGCGCGCCGCCTCATCGATGGATTCAAGAACCTGATCGCCCTCGCTGCGCATGTGCGTTGCGTAGATGCCGCCGAATTGTGCGGCCACCCGGCGAGTGCAATCAGCTCCGGGGTTTTGGCATAGGGCGCGGGCGCGTATTGCAACGCGGTGGAGAGGCCAACCGCGCCATCGCGCATCGCGTCCCGGACCAGAACCTTCATCTGTTCCAATTGCGCGGTGGTGGGCTGAACGTCCGCATCGCCCAGCACGATGCGCCGGACCGAGGTCGCGCCGACATAGCTGGCGAGGTTAATGCCCATGCCCTTTTTCTCAATGCGGGCAAAATACTGGCGAAAGTTCTGCCAGTCGGGCGCCAGGTGGTAGTGCTCATACCCGGCACGATCGGCGGCGAGCATTGTTTCGTTAAGCGGAGCGGCCGAATTGCCCTCGCCGGTGATCTCCGTAGTGATGCCCTGATAGATCTTTGAGGGCAGGCGCGGATCGACCAAGATGGTCAACTCTGATTGGCCGAGCATGTCGATGAAGCCTGGCGCCACTACTTTTCCCTGGGCGTCGATGGTTCGCTTGCGAGGCGAATTGTCAAGATTGCCGATGGCGGCGATCCGGCCGTCGCGAATGCCTACATCGCCGGAGTACCATGGGGAGCCAGTTCCATCCACAATGCGTCCGTGGGCAATCACCAGGTCAAAGGTCAGCGCCGGGGGGCCCCCTGGGCCTGTGCACCAAGGACGGCTGCAAGGATCGTTGCCAAACATAGGATTGCGGTCTTTGCTTTGCGGGTCATTCCGGCGTCTCCTAGCGGCCTAAGGGTACTGGAACGGGCATCTGCGTCATTTTGAAGCCGCTCAAGAGCCATTCTAGCCGCCGCCAGGAGACCCGGCCGAGAAGGACGGCCGCACACTGAAATTCTCCGACGAGTACAACTTCCGTGTAGGGTTGCCAAGATGGAAACTGGGCATTTGGCGCTGAGAGTCATAGAATAGCGGCAACAGACGTTTTGAACGGACCGCAAGAGGCTAACGTCCTATTTGTGGCCTAGGGAAAAATTGCCGGCAGTTTAGAAGTCTTAATTTTTTGGGGCATATGGCAATGGCCCCGCCTTGGAATCCCCACGTCCTTTCAGGACAGAAAAGGAAATACCTTGAGCGCAATGTGGAAACCCACCCAGACCGGATCGAGCAACCCCAATCCCACACCGGAGCCATCCCGCCCCGCTACGCCTGCTCCAGCGTTTGAGACCGCCCCCGGCCGTGCCCCTGCTGCCCCCGCCTCAGGCGAACAGGCGACTATTGGCAAGGGCCTGTACATCAAAGGCGAAATCAACGGCTCAGAGTCGTTGTATATCGACGGTAAGGTCGAGGGCAGCATCAACCTGCCCGGAAACCGCGTGACCGTGGGTCGCAACGGCCAGGTGTCGGCCAGCATCACTGCGCGCGAGATCGTGGTGCTCGGCAAGGTTCGCGGCAATATGTCGGCCACAGATCGCGTGGACATTCGTGCGGAAGGTTCGCTGAGCGGCGATGTGGCCGCTGCGCGCATCAGCATTGAGGATGGCGCGTTCTTCAAGGGCGGCATTGACATCCGCAAGCCAGAGGGCAAGGCGACTGTTGTTCCCGCCGTCGCTGCGACATCTGAAGCGGCAAGGCCGGTTCAGTAGTAGCCGTAAATTAGACCTCGCCTCATCACGAGCGCCCTTGCCTGTGCAAGGGCGCTTGTGTCTTTTTGCAGCTGCGCCTGTTTACTCTGTCGGCCGCCGCCGTCTAACCGGTGTGAGGAGGCCCTCGCTGTTTGAACCCCCTCGGAAATTCTGAATGGGTAAGGAGACCATGATGAAAGCAGTGTGGGGAAAAGCTACGCTCGCATTAGCAAGTCTGGTTTTATTCTCTTATGCGGCCAGCGCCCAGACAGATGTGGCGTTGAGCCTTATGGGGCATTCGGTCAATCGACTTCCGGCAATAATACCCGGCAAAGTCCAGCCAATTCGGCGGGTGGCATGCTCGAAGTGCGTCACATCAGGAATCCGCTCGTCGGCTATGAAGGCACTTATGCATACAACCGCAACAACCAGAGATATTCCAGCGTGGCCTCGGTCTGCCCAGGCGCAGGCACTTCATGCAACGTCAGTACCGCTTCCATCTCCGCCAACGCGCACCAGGTGACTGGTGATTGGATAATTTCGCTGAAGGTGGCGAATCTAAAGCCCTTCGCGCTGGCCGGGGGCGGACTGTTGTTGAATGTGCCCACCGGGGGGACGGTCACAACCACCAGTTGCGGTCTGCTCAACCCACTCTGTCAGCAGACCACCACTGCGGCTTCCACTACTACTTCCACCAAGGGCGTTTTTGTCTACGGGGCCGGAGTGGACTGGACCATGCTTCCGCATTTGGGACTGCGGTTTCAGTACCGTGGAAATTTGTACAAGGCCTCGGACATGGCGAACGCCTTCAGCTCTACGAATGCCTTCACACGTAATTCGCAGCCGATGATTGGAATCTTCTTCCGGCTCTAACCAGAACGCCAGGTTCAAGCGGGCCCTTCGGGGTCCGCTTCAGACCAGTCCCAGCCGTTTCATGGCGACTTTGGGCAACGCCGATCCGGACCTTTCCAGGACCTCTTTTGTGACTGCCAGCCAGGCCACAATTCCAGCTACCAATACGGCCAAATCTATCCAGCGGGTATGACGAAGGGACGGCGCTCCGGGGAGATGCGCAAGCAGGGCTCCGACCGCCCAGGCAACGATCCAGACTGCCGCGCCGCTGGCGAGCGCAGCCAATAGGCAGCGGCCCAACTCGGCATAGTCCAGGCTGGCCAGTGAAACCATGTGCCGCCGGTGGAGCAGGATGGCGATGGTGACGGTTTGGAGCGCGATTCCGATATTGGATGCGAAGGCCAGCCCCATGGCCCCTTGCCAATGGAATAGCGAGACGTAGATAGGCCAGGAGACCACGGTCACAATGGTTCCCGCCACCATGGGCACCATGGTGTTTCCGGCGGCGTAGAAAGCACGCGCATAAATGGCCTGGGCCGACCAGAGAAACATGGAGATGGAGAAGACGGCGAAGTACGCCGCGCACAAGCGTGAATCCGCAGAAGAGAAGCGGCCGCCGGTGAAGATCAGGTCGATCATCGGCTGGCCCAGGGCCACCATGCCTGAGGCGACCAGCAACCCAAGAGCGGCGACGCGCGAAACCGAATCCGAAACGCCTACGGCAAATTCATAGCGGCGTTGTTGCGACCACATGCTGGCGAAAAAGGGCATGGAGGCCGCGCCCGCGGCTTGGGCCAGCATGGCCATCGGTGCGGTGAAAAGCTGCTTGGCATAGCTCATCAGCGACACCGCGCCGCCGATTTTCGATGCGAAGTGGCTGATAATCCAGCCATCGGCTGTTACCAGGGAAACGCCAGCCATCAGTGGCAACGACAGGCGCACCCATTCGCGCAAGCCTTTGTCGTGCCAGTCAAGAATCATGCGGTAGCGCGTGCCAGCGCGCCGCGCAAAGACGGAATTCAGAAGGAACGGCCCCAGAATAGCTCCCGCTACCGTGCCGATGGCCAGCGAAGAAACGCCAATGCGCTTCTCCAGCAACAATCCGCCGACAATCGTGCCGAGGCCATAAATCAAGGGCGCAACCGCTTGCACGCTGAACTGCTTGCGCACCAGCAGCACCGCTCCAAAAACGCCGCCGGCGAAGAAGCACAGCTGCGCCGGCAGAAGAATACGCGTCAGTCGTACGCAGAGCGCGGCCTTCTGTGCATCGAATCCGTCAAACCACAACCGGATGTACCAGGGTGCAAAGACCTCGGCGAGCACGATCGCGGCACCGAGTACCAGGTACATGGTTGTCAGGATGACCGAGAGCGACCGCTCGCCCTCACCTTCGCGTCCCGTTTCGCGATAGCGGGTGAGGATGGTGACAAAGGTTATGGAAGCCGCGCCGCCGACCAGGAAATACGAGATCATGTCGGGCAGTACAAAGGCGGCATTGAAGGCGTCAGCTTCAACGCCCCGGCCGAAGAGCCACACGATGTACTTAACCCGCACCAGCCCGATAATGCGCGACAGGAAGGTGGACACCATGAGCAGTACCGTGGCTGAAAAAACAGAATGCGCGTGCGATGGGCGCAGCACACGCACGCCGCGCGCCCACCGTGAACCCGGAGAAGATTGGGTTGGAATCGCTTCTGCCACTGGAGTTAATTCTACCGGGCCCGGTTTAACCTGCCGTTCTGAAGGAACCTGCAAGTGCAATCTTCGCGAGTATTCTTTCCAGAGGGGGCATTGCATGCAGCGGAATTGCGGAACGGTCATTGCGGCATTTGCATTCATGGGGGCTAGCTTGATGGGCCAGACGATTCACGGGCGCGATGGGATTTCGCTGCCATCGCCGCCGCCGGTCGAAGCCGTTCCGGTGACCGACAACTACTTCGGAACGAAGATTGTCGACAGCTATCGATGGCTTGAAGATTCAAAAAGCCCGGAGACGCGGGCATTTATCGATGCCGAGAATGCGTACACCGGGCGCTATATAAAGCAGGCGCGAATCCGGTCGCAGGTCGTGGACGATCTGGACGAACTGGAAAACGTGTCCGCTGCAAGCACGCCGTTGCAGCGCGGAGAAAGCTACTTTTTCAGGAAACGCCTGGCCGGCGAACAGCAGTACTCGATTTATGTGCGCCAGGGATGGACGAATAAAGACAAGCGCCTGGTAGACCCGGCTGTCCTGAGTACTGACCCGAATATCTCGGTTCACATCGAGGATGTTTCCCGCGACGGGAAGCTGCTGGCTTATTCGGTTCAGAGCGGCGGAGCGGACGAGACCAGCGTTCACGTGCTGAATGTTGCAACGGGCAAGACGCTTGAAGATGAACTGCCGACGGCACGTTACTTCAGCGCCGTGTTTGCAACGGATGGGGCAAGCCTCTACTACGCCCGCAACAACAAGGAGGGCACGCTTTTATTTCAGCACGCGTTAGGGACACGCACTTCGCGGGACGCGCTGATCTTTGGTCACGAGTTTCGCGGGGAGCCGCTGACCGGCGACGACCTCTTTGGAGGCAACGTGACCGACGATGGCCGCTACCTGGTGGTCCATATCAGCCGAGGCGTGCCGGCAAAGCGCGAAGACATTGTGTACCGCGACCTTACTAAGCCGGGCTTGCCTTTTGAGGTTCTGATATGGGGTCAGGATTCGCGGTTCTCGGCGAACTATGCCAAGGGGGCGTGGTATGTGAAGACTGACTACCACGCACCGAATGGATGCATCCTGAAGGCCGATCCCGGGATCATGCCCGACGCGTGGAAGACCATAGTAGCTGAAGGGCCGAACCCGATAGACGAATGGTCGATCGTGGGCGAGAAAATCTACGTGAGCAGGCTGAAGGACGTGAAGACGGAGACATCGGTCTACTTGCTGGACGGCAAGCCGGCCGGCACGTTGGACTACGACGGCATCGGTTCGGCCTCCAGGGTTGAGGGGCGGGCAACAGACCGCTATGGATACTTCCAATTCCAGTCGTTCATCATGCCTCCCACGCTCTACCGTCTGGATACGGTGACCGGCAAGCGGGAGGTATTTTTTCAGCCCAAGGTTCCCTTCGACTCCAGCCAATATGAGATCAAGCAGGTCTTTTTCAAGTCGAAGGACGGAACCAGCGTTCCCATGTTCATTGCCGGCAAGAAGGGGTTGAAGCAGGACGGGACCGTGCGGCTGCTGATGACCGGCTATGGAGGTTTCAAGCTGAGCATTCTCCCCACATGGAACCCGCAATATGCTTGGTGGATAGAGCAGGGCGGCTGGTTCGCGCTCCCGAACATGCGAGGCGGCGGTGAGTATGGGGAGCACTGGCACGAACAGGCGATGTTTGAGAAGAAGCAGAATGTATTTGACGACTGGTTTGCGGCGGCCGAGTATCTGATCGCCAACAAGTACACATCGCCGCAGCATTTTGCCATTACCGGCCGTTCGAACGGTGGCCTGCTGATGGGCGCTGCCATTACGCAGCGGCCCGAGCTGTTTTCGGCCGTGCTCTGCGGCTATCCTCTGCTGGACATGCTGCGCTTTCAGAAGTTCCTGGTGGGCTCCTACTGGGTAACCGAGTACGGCACCTCTGACAAGGAAAAGCAGTTTCCGTATTTGCTCAAGTACTCGCCCTACCAGAACGTGAAGCCAAGCTCGTCTTATCCCGCAGTCATGTTCTTCACCGGCGACAGTGATACACGCGTGGCTCCGCTCCATGCGCGGAAGATGACGGCGCTGTTGCAGTCGGCCTCCAGCAGTGGCCGGCCGGTGCTGCTGCACTACAGCCTGGCTGGCGGACACTCGGCTGGAGTGAGTGTGGATCAGCAGATCCAGGATGATGCTGACCAGCTGACTTTTCTTTGGACTGAATCGGGACAGCCGAGCGCACATAAGTAAGAATCCGCCAGGCGGCAGGAAGGTACCCAGACGTTCTTTCCTGCCGTAACCTCATGCCCAGTCGAATCCCTTCCGATAAAGGAGGTACGGAACCTGTGCATAAGGTTCGATGGGTGTTCCTTCGTCTGCCAAAGCCGCGATCACTGATTGCGGGGAGGCCGGCACTTTCGTTCTGAGCCCATTGGACTCAGGCAGTGGGACACGGCGGAGCCTGGAGAAGATGGCACAAACAGAACTGCAAACCGGCATGATCGATTGGCCGCAGGAGGATGCGCGGCTGTCTGCGCTGGCTGCGACAGAGATTCTGGACACTGAGCCGGAGTCCAGCTTCGACGCTATTACGCGGCTCAGTGCCGAATATTTTCGGGCGGACACGGTGCTGCTTGGCTTTGCTGATGCGAGCCGCATCTGGATCAAGTCGTACTGGGGCGAGGCTGTTCGCGAACTGCCGCGGAACCAGTCGATCTTTGAAATGGTGCTCGCCGAAAATGGGCCGGTGGTTGTCCCTGACATCTCAAAACATCCGCATTTCGAAGGCGGCCGGATGACTTTGCGGCGCTTGGACGTGGTTTCTTTTGCCAGCGCACCGGTGCGGTCGTCCGAAGGCAGGATTCTGGGAATGTTGACGGTTTTCGGGTGCCAGCCGCGGCGCAGCATGGCCCTGGACGAGCTCCGAATGCTGGAAAGCCTCGCCGACATGGTTGCCAGCCAGTTGGAACTGCGCAGGCTGCGTAAAAGCTTCGGGGGGCTTGGATTCGGAGAACCCCGCGCGGCAATGAGCATCCCCGGGAAATGGCCTGATAAACCGGATCTTCGCCACGCCCTTGAGCAGCGCGAGTTTGTGCTTTACTACCAGCCGGAAGTCGAACTCGCGACGCGCAGAATTGTTGGACTTGAAGCTTTGATCCGCTGGGTTCATCCAGAGCGCGGGCTGGTGCCGCCCATGGATTTTATTCCGCATGCAGAGGAGAGCGGGTTGATTCTGCCGATCGGAGACTGGGGACTTGGTGAAGTCTGCGGCCAGATCCAGAAGTGGTGCCTCGACGATCCTGCGCATCACTCTCTGCTTGTTTGCGTCAACCTCTCTGCGCGCCAATTCTCGCGTGAGGGGCTGGCCGACCATGTCGAGGCGTTGCTACGCCAATCAGGTGTCTCCAGCCGGCAACTCGGACTCGAGATGACCGAATCAAGCCTGATTCCCGATATGCGCACAGCCCTCGAGGTGCTGGGCAGTCTGCGCCGGCTTGGGGTTACCCTTCTGATGGATGACTTCGGTACCGGATACAGCTCACTCAGCTACCTGCATTCGTTTCCCATCGACGTGCTCAAAATCGACCGTTCGTTTGTAGGACGGATGACCGAGGGCGAGCAGCCGCTGCAGATTGTGCGCACCATCATCGAATTGGCAAGAGTGTTGGGCTTGGATGTGGTGGCCGAGGGCATCGAGACCCCTGAGCAGTACCGGCTGCTGCGCGAGATGGGCTGCCGCTTTGGGCAGGGATTTCTATTCGCCCGCCCCTTGCCTGTCGAGGCAGTCACCCGGCTATTGCGCTTGCCTGGGCGCATACTTCCCGATCCTGCGGTCTCCAAAGAGCCCTCAGATTGACACGACGCCGGTGCCAGGGACATGCGAATTGCCGGTTTCATTTCGGGAACGGTAGGTCGTGTTTCCGAATCCGGGAATCGCTCAGCATTTTGCATGCGAATTCCCTCGCGCTCAACGCACCGGGGACGAGTATGCTCTATCCCATGCAGCAACCAGCCGTAGCTTCACCCTCTCCCACCTCTTCCAGCTTTGCGGGGCTGCTGGCCGCACTTACCGCGCCCGCGTCCAGAGGGACCCCGCCTGGAACGATGACGATCTTGCCGATGACGTGGCGACGCTGAGCTATGAGCGTGCCCTGCGCACCCACAATCGATACAAGCCAGCTGATACCGGTGATCGGGCGTCCGCGCAAGCCGCCGATTCCAGATCTTGCCGCAACTGCGGAGCGTCTCCGTCCCATGCGGCTTCTGTTGCTCAG
>CZKZ01000208.1_pt1 | contig 14075 bp, 10 predicted proteins | sample 1122171 | NCBI WGS metagenome assembly CZKZ01 (sample SAMEA3539301, study PRJEB10725) | soil metagenome | biome: tundra; feature: field; material: soil | place: USA | collected 2010-05 | depth 0.15 m
CGTCCGTCTACGGTTGCGCATCCGGTCACAACTCCGTCCGCTGGCAGTTCCTTGTCGGCCATCCCAAAATAGGTGGCGCGATGGCGGGCAAACATCCCAATCTCCTCAAAGCTGTCCTTATCCACCAGCTTTGCCACTCGTTCCCGCGCAGACAGCTTGCCGGATTTATGCTGTTTGTCGATGCGATCTTTGCCGCCACCGAGTTCCAGTTCGGCACGCTTTGCGCGAAGTTCGGAGATCTTTTCCGCCATCGTCGCTGCCTTCGGGCTCTCTACTTGACTTGCCATTCCTGCTCTCCGGTTACGGTTAGTATTTATGAACTTGAATCTGCTTCCGTGGTTTCAGAGCCTCTATTTCCCAGCGCTCTTTACCGTTAAGTGCGTTCAAATGGCTAACCCCGGTTCAGAGCTTTCATGTCCGGTGCCGCCGATAACCTGGTTTTCGGCTCTGGACCTCGGCTGAACGGATACTTGCCGGTTTCTTGCGCCCTCGGCGCGGTTTCTGAAGGGATTTGGCGCCATCCGGCGGGGCACGGCGTTGAAAAACACTCCCTCAACGCTGGAATTCTATCCCCTATAAAGCATGAGGGGATGTGATGGGATTCACGCAACCTAGCCTGCACCTTCGCCTTACCTGCCTGTGCTTTACCATTGCCAACACGGGGGTTACCTTGCCCCCGGATAAGGTTTGTCCTGGAAAGCAGGCGAGTGCCCACAACTCTGCCAGTCCCGGGGTCGAGTGCATGTCGAAACCAGGGTTGGTGTACCCCAAATCAAGGAGCGAAACGAAACTGGCTTTGCAATTGGGGGTAGGAAAGAGATAGCTATATATGAGCAAGAGCCGCCTTACCAGAAGTAGGAGGCGACCAACTGTGGAGTTGAGGGAGTTGTCCCGATGACGGAGACGCGAATGACTGCCCTAATGTTCTTGGTCTCCGAGTTGCTGGGCTCTTGCTTTATCAGGCTGGAAAAGAGCTCGGGATAGAACAGGAAATTGGCCGCGCCCTCCGTCCCAAAGGTTTGGGTGCCGACAGCAAGGAAAGCAATTTGGCCGGTTGTCGAATCGAACAGCCGGCACAGGATCCCATAGTCCACATCGACGTACGGATTCTCTGGACGTTTAACGGACTTCCAGTTCTGCTTTGTCTGCCTGTCGACGATGGCACGCTCTCCGGTCCCTTCAATATGGATTGGCGCAAAGCGCAGGCCGCTGGTCATGCGGAGCGTCCAGTCCACATCGAAGCCCCCAAGCAGCAGGCCTGGCTGCTCGCTCAACTCGGAGAACGTCAGCTCTGCGCCGAATCGCAAGTGATAGGGATAGTGATGCTCCGTCAGATAATCCGCCGCACGTCGCAGCGTCGCCGCAGGCCCTATTCCGACCCATTCCGTCAGGTCGCCATTCGGCTCGCGCATCACGGGGATGAAGATGAGCAAAGGCGCCTTGGTGGCAAAGACCGGACGCCATAGTAGATCCAATGGTGTGGTCTTCCATCGATAAAGCGGCACAAGGCTCGCTGCTCCCAGGACCCCAAGTGTCCCCGCCGGCCAGCGAGCCGAACCGTCGCCGGTCAATTGTTCTCGCAGTGCTGCTCTCCGTGGCAACGTCAGGATCGACGGGCGGTGGCGGAGCATTGAAATTATGAATCCGCGGAACATAACTCCCGACCGGAAGTTCGATTCTGAGGTCATGCTCTGGCGCTGACTCGTAGTAATCCGATAATCGCTTCCTTAGCTCGCCTGCCTTCACCCGCACCAGCGAGTACTCGCCAGGCTCGAAGTTGCTCCCCTTTCCGAATACCTCGTGCGCAATATTGCGTTCCTTGATCCGCTCTCCGCGCCCTTCGAGGGTCTCCAAAACTACATATCGAAGAAACTGCTGACACCGCTTGCTGGATATGAAGAAGGGACTCGCGCAGATTCCGTCCAGATGCTCCAACACTGGAGCCTTCGAGACTTCCGAGGACCTGACTAGCCTGTCCAATTTCATGTGGGCAAGCCTAACACCACGTGACATACGTTAGCCAATGTCACGCCAGCAAATCTATCTTGCAGATATAAAAAGCTTTAAAGTGCATGTCCAGCTCATAACAGTCATTGTGCCCATGTGACTTGACAGCTCGATTCGGAACGGATGATTATCCGCGACAGCAATTCTGCGACTGGCGAGCCGTAGCGAATATTGACGGTTTGAAAGCCCTGTCCGCCTCCTATTCTGGTTATTCGAAATGCAGTCGAGGCGGATTATGCTCAACCCGGATTTATTTTGCTGCTGGTCGCACTCGTTCTCAAGTCCGGGCTTTCCTTTGAGTGATTGGAGGATCTACCTGAGGTGAGAGCAATTTCGATGTACCGCAAGCCGGCGATTATGGCACCTTTTGCAAGGGCGGATTTGCGATGCTCACATTTGCCGGGAGCCTTCTTTTGTGGGTACAAGATTGTACTGAGATCGAGTTTCCAACCTGCGTTTGACACGCGGGCGATTTCAAATTACGCTACAAAGACTCAGCGTGCGGCGGCCTGCAAAAGCTACTCACCGGGGAAGAGATTTAATGGCCTATTCGTTCACTCTCGCGATCTGTACGTGCTGCTGTCACAGCGGCATTGCGCGGGCGTGTTCACTGGGTTAGGTTCGGAAAAAACAGAATCGAATCACCAGGGACCCACCGCGCAGTGCTGCGCGGTGGGTTGTTTCTTTTGGGGCTGAGTTCTCCCGGTCCGGGAGTGCCCTGTCGAAGTTCGTTAGCCGAGTCCCTTCGCAAAGATTCAACTTGCGAAGTTGTCAACTGCAGTTTCAAGAACCGTAAGGAGTTCAGGATGGCCACTCAAATGACACAAAGTATGAATGCAAATAGCAAGCACGGGCCGAAATTGAATGCAGGGCGATTTGGCGTTGGGCGTGGATGGTATCTCGCGTTATTAATCCTCTTCCTTCCGTTGTCACAATGCTTTTTGCATGCACAGGTAGATACCGGTTCCATCGTCGGAACAGTTCTCGATTCATCGGGGGCTGCCGTACCGGGGGCAACCCTTACGATCACGGAACCAACCACCGGTCGCAAGCAGGCACAGGTGTCTGGTAAGGATGGTAGTTTCAGCTTCTCCCCTCTGAAAATCGGCAGTTACACCTTAACTGTTACCAAACCAGGATTTCAGACCTCGGTGCAGACAAAAATTGATGTGTCCGTGCAGGGACATCTGGAGATCAATCCCAAGCTGCAAGTCGGCGAAGTTACGCAGCAGATTGAGGTCAGCTCGGCCGGTCCAATTCTTGAGACCCAAAGCTCCTCCATCCAGCAACTTGTGAGTCAGCGGGTCATCAACGATCTGCCGCTGAACGGGCGGAATGCGGCCTTCCTGGCGCAGTTGTCGCCTGGCGTCACGATCGCGCAGAACGACAGCCGCGGTCTGCAGGCAAGCGGTTCGTTTACAGCCAATGGATCCCGGCGTACGCAGAACGACTATCTACTCGACGGTATGGATGACAATGTCGCCATCGCCGACCTTGTCAACCAGTCTCAATTTGTCGTGCTGCCCCCGCCCGACGCGCTTCGGGAATTCACTGTGCAGACAAGCAATTACTCGGCGGAGTTCGGCCATGCAGCAGGCGCGGTCCTGAATGTCACCACCAAATCCGGATCGAATGCCTACCACGGCGACCTCTGGGAATTCGTGCGCAACGATCTCTTCGATGCCAAGGACTTCTTCGTCCTCAGCACGCAGCGCAAGCCCAAGTTCCGGCAGAACCAGTTTGGTGGAACTATCGGCGGCCCGCTTAGCATTCCTCACGTTTACGACGCGCGCAATAAGACATTCTTCTTCTTCGATTATCAGGGAACGCGCATTGTCAAGGGGAAGACCTATACGCAAACCGTGCCCACCGCGGCGGAAAACGCCAGCGGGTTTACAAACCTGCAGGATCTCATCACATTACAAAGCGGAACCAAGACTGACCTCCTTGGGCGTGTTTTTCCAAGCGGAGCTGTCTTTGATCCAGCGACCAGCCGTGCCGTTACCGCCGGCGTGGTTGATCCGGTCACAGGGCTGACGCCAACCAGCACCGGCTTTGTTCGCGATCCTTTCTACAACGGCGCGATCGGCGGAATTACCAACTTTACCGGCTCCTCGGCTGTAGCGCTCATGAATCAACTGCCTTCCGCTCGGTTGAACTCAGCCGCCGTCGCGTTGCTCAAGCTATATCCGGCCTCGACCTCGTCCACTTTGACCAATAACTACACAACCAGTCCGGCGGCAACTACTACCATCAACGGCTTCGACGCGCGCCTCGATCAAGTATTTAGCGATCGGGACTCGGCCTTTGCCCGTTACAGCTACGTTCACAATACCCAACTCCAGCCGCCTCCATTTCCGGGCGTAGCCGATGGCGGCGCATCCCGTCCGGGAACAGGGTGGACCGAATCGCAGAACGAGGCGATCAGCGAGACCCACATCTTCAATCCGCGTCTGGTGCTTGAAGTGCGCGCCGGCTACAGCCGGGTCGCTGATCTGCGACAGCAGTTCAACGCAACTGTAATGGGAATTCCCGCTCAGTACGGCATACAGGGGGTTCCGCAGATTCCAACCAACGGGGGACTGCCTACACTGAACTTTGGGCTGCTGTCTGCCATGGGATCGTCCGGCACGAACCCGAGCAGCAAGGCCAGCGATATCTTCCAAATATCGGAGAACCTCTCCATCGACAGAGGTAAGCACCAGATCCGTCTGGGCAGCGAGTACCAGTACATTGCCGCTCCCACGCTGACGCCCACAACTTCGCGGGGCAGCTTCACCAACAACGGTGTCTACACCTCTGTCGTGAATTCAACAGACAGCTCAACCGATCGCGCGCAGTTCATACTAAACCCTCAAGCGACAACTGTTGCCGGTGGCCTCAACAATGTGGGCGCGGCAAATGCAATGAGCGCATCGAATTTTCCGCCCGCGTTTCGTCTCGTCCGTCCGGTCGTCGGCGCATACCTGCAGGACAACTGGCGCATTCATCCAAAACTGACGCTCAACCTTGGCCTGCGCTGGGACTTCATCGGAGCGCCTAATGAAGCCAACAGTCACTTCGCGAACGTGGTGCCTGCGCAAACAGGTCTCACTACCACATCCACGTTCTATATCCCCCAATCTCAGGTGGCGAATGTACCAACCGCCTTTCAGGCATTGCTCGCAAAGGATGGCATCGCTTTCACGCCTGTAAGCGGCAACAGTCTGGTGCTGGCCCAGAAAACCAACTTCGGGCCGCGCGTGGGATTCTCCTATCAGTTCCTGCCGAAGTTAGTAGTTCGTGCCGGATTTGGCATGTTCTATCAAGGGAACGAGAACCATGGGCTCAGCATCAGCAACTACATCAATTTCCCCTTCCAGGTGACCACATCGTATTCCAACAGCAACGCCGTAACGCCCCTTACTTCGGATAACTCCGTCGGAACTTTACAAAATGGCCTGGTCAATGTGCCGTTGACTGCTGCTGCCGCTGTTGCTACAACAAATACGAGCCTTACCCTGCTCGGCGAGCCGCGCAATGCGAAGACGTCTTACTCAGAAGCCTACAACCTGCAGTTCCAATATCAGCTCACGCCGAACACGGTTCTCCAGGCCGGATATGTGGGTACAGTATCTAGGCATGTGCAGGTGGGGATTAACGAGAACACAGTCGGTACCATCCTGGCACCGTCCGCAAACGTTAAGACAAACTCGTTCTTTCCGGACTTCGCTACCGGCGGAACCTTTATTGCGCGCGCAGGCCAATCCAATTACAACGGCCTGCAGATCAATGCGGAGCATCGCTACAGCAACGGTTTCAGCCTGCTGGCCAACTTCAGCCTGTCGAAATGCCTGGGTAATATCCGCGACATGCTCGATAATGGTGTCGGCAGTTATCGTGCCCCCTACGTGGCCGGAATGGGTATCCGCGCCGACTACGGACTCTGCGACATTCACGTAAGGCGCATTGTGCACGTGAGCGGAAGTTACCAGCTACCCTTCGGAAAGAATCAGCGCTGGCTCACTAGTGGTGTTGCATCCAGGCTCGCGGGAGGATGGTCGACAAACTGGATCTTGACCGCTCAGGACGGACAGCCGTTTACGGTCGCCTGCACAACAACAAACGCCGCCGGTCTGGGCTGCAACGCACTGAAAGTGGCGGGCCAGAATCCCTATTCCGGCAGTCACAATGCAAAGCAGTTCCTGAATCCATCCGCGTTTGCCAATCCGGCTGCGGCAACAACTACGTCAGCCACTCCTGCAAACCTCGGCGGGGCTCCCTCGCAGGTAACCGGACCGCCCTACCGCGGGCTGAATATGTCACTCTTCCGTCAGTTCCCGGCAATTGGCGAGACGCATTTCGAATTTCGCGCTGAGGTCTTCAATCTGACGAATACGCCGAACCTCGGACAGCCCGGCAGTCTGAACTTCACCACGCCCAATACCTTCGCTTCGATCAGTGCAACCCGCGACAATCCAAGCGATCCACGCGAAATTCAGTTGAGCATGAAGTACTACTTCTGAGGACGATTCACCAACACAAGGGAAAAAAGTCAGGAGCTAAGGTTTGAAAGTTAACAGAAGGAACTTCCTTATAGGGACAGCCGCCGCCGCCGCGCAAGCGGGGGTGGCGGCTGCCCTGCCCAATTCTGCGCAACCCGGCGCAAGCCCGAAAGCCGATGTTGCAGCCGGCGGCCGCAAACCGAATATCGTCATCTATCATTCCGACCAATTCCGCTGGGACTTCGTCGGCGCCAACGGTCTCAACAGTTCCACTCGTACGCCCAATCTCGACGCGCTGGCAATCACCGGAACCAATTTCAATCATGCCGTCACCAACCAACCCGTCTGCGGTCCGTCGCGCTCGGTGATGCTCACCGGCCGTTACGCCAGTGAAACCGGCGTCTGGCACAACGGTCTCGGTCTCAAACAGGAGCTACCCACCATCGCCACCGAGTTGCGAAAGGCAGGCTACACTGCCAACTACATTGGCAAGTGGCATCTCGCCGCAGGATCGGCGGCCGAGGGCGGTGGGCGCGGTCCCGTCATTCAGGAGCACCGCGGAGGCTTTCTCGATCTTTGGGAAGCTTCCAACGCGCTCGAATTCTCCACTCATCCCTATGAGGGAACTATCTGGGATCGCGACAACAACCCGATCACCTTCAAGGACGAGTATCGCGTCGACTTTCTCACCGATCGTGCGGAGAAATTCCTGCGTCAAAAGCAGGAGAAGCCGTTCCTGCTCCTGATTTCGCAACTCGAACCCCACCAGCAGAACGACCTCGCACGCATGGTCGGCCCCAAGGGCTCGGCCGAGCGCTTCATCAATGCGTGGGTTCCACCGGACCTGCGAGCTTTTCCGGGAGACTGGCACCAGCAACTTCCGGACTACTACGGCGCCTGCGAGAGCATCGATGCTTCAGTAGGCCGGCTGCGCAAGGTTCTCGAAGAGGAGGGTTTGGCCGACAACACTATCTTCGTCTTCATGAGCGACCACGGCTGTCACTTCTGTACTCGTAATCAGGAGTACAAGCGCAGTACGCACAACAGCTCGCTTCGCGTTCCGATGCTGATCGACGGGCCCGGCTTTGAGAGCGCGCGCCAGATCCAGGAAATCGTCGGCATCGTCGACCTTGCGCCTACTCTGCTCGATGCTGCAGGCGTTCCCATACCTGAATCCATGAAAGGCCACAGCTTCTTCCCGATCGTTCATGACGCGAAGGCAAGGGCTGCATGGCCCAACCAGCAACTGGTTCAGATTAGCGAGTCCATGACCGGCCGCTCCATCCGAACAAAGGACTGGACTTACTGCGTCGCCGATCCGACGGGCGCAACCAACACGTCCGCAAGCACCAACTATCACGAGTACCAGATGTACGATCAACGCAACGACCCGCATGAACTCGTTAATTTAGCAGGCAGAAAAGAATATCGTGAAACTGCTGAACAACTACGCGAGGAGTTGAAGAAGCTGATTATCGTCTCCGGAGATCCTCAACCCGAGATTGTGCCGGCGAAGTTATACCCATGAACATTGAAGACCGGCGCAAGGAGCGGAATGCGATTTGCAGACCGTTCCCGGCGCACGATTCCGCAACCTGATCTACATTCTTAAACACGGCCGAATCGCAAAGATTTGGTCGTGCCTTTTTGGGGATTTGGCAGGCTGCCTCCTTGCGCCTCGAATTGCAGACGGGAGGGGCTTGCTCTGGCCGCTCTATGTGGTCCATGCGGGACCCACTGCCACGCATGCAGCGACTAATGATCGGGTTACCCGGATTGGTTCGGTTTATGATGCCAACATGACGGGCACTGAAGCGAAGCGGCTCTCCCGGTGGACGATGGAGTATGGCCTGAAGCCGTGCGCCATAGCGAGCTGCTTTGTGGTGGTGGCGTTGTTGTGGACATTTCCTCTGCAGCACATCATTGCCTACCCCTTTGTCTTTCTCTTCTTTGCCGCGATCATGGGAAGTGCGTGGTTCGGCGGCTTCATTGCCGGCATCGTAGCGGTTGTGATGTCGTCGCTCCTAATCGACTATTTCTTTGTCCCGCCACTATTTTCGATATCTGTAGCAAAGGATTCGCAGAGCTTCTTTGCCGCTTTCATTGTGTGTGCCATTGCCATCACAGTTGTGAGTTCAGCAAGGAAGCGAGCCGAGAACGCAATTCGGATTGCCCGGGATCAGCTTGAGGCCAAAGTACTGGAGCGAACAGCCGAGCTGCAGCGATCGAATCTGGAGATACGGGAAAGCGAGCGGCAACTGCGCATGCTTACTGAGGCCATCCCGCAGCAGATTTGGCGCACGGACGCTGCGGGTTGCATCGAATATTGCAACCAGCACTTGTGCGACTACCTGGGCCGGCGCGTGGAGGCGTTGCAGGGAGAGGAATTCTTCAATGTCATTCATCCCGAAGATAGGCCGCTATTACGCCAGGGATGGCAGGCCGCACTGGCAAATGCCGGCATGTTCGAGATCGAGGTGCGAGTGCGCGGAGCGGGTGGGATTTATCGCTGGTTTCTCGTGCGCAGCATTCCGCAGCGTTCTGAAGATGGCGAAATCGCTCGCTGGTACGGCATCCACATCGACATTGAGCAACAACACAGTGCACAGCAAAGCCTGGTGCAGGCGCAGGACGATCTTACGCGCCTGCTGCGTACGCTTAGCATGGCGGAGATGGCGGCATCTATTGCGCACGAACTCAACCAGCCTCTGACGGCCGTGGTAACACATGCTTATGCATGCCGCGAGTGGCTCCAAAGTGAGCCAGCAAACCTTGAGAAGGCCTCGGCGACGGCTGAGAAGATTGTTCAGGAGAGTACGCGCGCAAGTGTTGTTGTAAGCCGCGTGCGTGCACTCTTCCGCAAGGAGGCGCAAGTACGCGAATTGACGAGCATAAACCGGCTGATTCGTGAGTTGGCACGGTTGTTGCGCGATGAAGCGATTCGACGAGGTGTGTCCATTCGGCTCGAACTGACAGATGACCTTCCCCAACTGGAGATGGACCCGGTGCAGATTCAGCAGGTACTTCTGAACCTCGCCATAAACGGTATGGACGCCATGACGCGGGTTGCCGCACCGCACGATCTTATCATTCGGTCAGAGAAGCACGGCGACGGCGAGATTCTGGTAGCGGTCGAGGATCATGGTTCGGGCATTGCTCCCGCAATTGCTTCGAGAATGTTCGAGCCGTTCTTCAGTACTAAGCCGGACGGAACAGGAATGGGTTTGGCCATTTGCCGCAGCATTATCGAAGCCCATGACGGACGGCTGTGGGCGGAAGACTCCAAACATGGCGGCGCCATTCTACAATTCACTGTGCGAGCGCAATCATGACAGAAAAGCCGGAGACTTCGACGAACAAGAGAGAAACGGTATTCATCGTCGATGATGATGAATCTATTCGCGAGGGACTTAGCAATTTTCTCGAAGCCGTTGGAATCGACGCCAAGTGCTATTCCACTGCAGAGGGTTTCAGCGCTCACTGGTCTGAAGCAATGGCTGGGTGCCTGCTTTTGGACGCGCGACTCCCAGGGATAAGTGGTGTTGAGTTCCAGGAGCGATTGAGGAAGTCGGGGATCAAGATACCGGTGATCTTCATGACCGCGCACGGAGACATCCCGATGGTGCGGAAGGTAATGAAGGCGGGCGCTGTGGAATTTCTCACAAAGCCGTTTCAAAAAGATGAGCTGCTGCATGCGGTCGAGCAGGCATTCGCATCGGACCGAGCCCGCCGCAAGGAAGAAGCGATCCTTGATTCAATTCGCGCATGCATCGACTCGCTGACAACACGTGAGCGTGAAGTGATGGGAATGGTTACTGCTGGCCTTTTGAACAAGCAAATTGCAGGCGAGCTGAATTTGAGCGAGATCACCGTGAAGCTGCATCGGCGCCAAGTCATGGAGAAAATGCGTGCTGGTTCTTTGGCTGAGCTCGTGAAGATGTGTGAGCGCGCAAAGGAACCATCGTGGTCCGTTCATCTGAATGAATAGAACGGGCTTTCCGGTTAAATCCTCATACTGTCTTTATATCGAACCCATTTGACTATACCAAAGCATAGATTGCAATCTCGCACTTCGAGCACTAGCCTCTGTTCATAACTGTTCGACAAGGATAGCGGCTCGGGCAGTATGCGTGTAACCTCGGCTCGCCGAAACTCTGACTTCCGAGCAGACACGGCAACCTTCCGAAGTTGCACTCTGAATCAGCAAAGGAACGCGCACTTGCCGCGATTACGCGGTAGGAATCCAGGCACCGGCTTATCAACAAAAGGCCGGTCGGGTAGTTGTCTATCTCGTGAAGACAAACTCATACAGGAGGAACCACACGATGAAACCCATTGTGCGGCGAGGGACATCTCAATCCCTTGCATCGAAGATCTCCCGCTTAGCAGAGCGCTTGCGCGACCCGGAGTGGAGGCGCTATGGCGCGACTCTTCTAGCAGGCAAGGTAATGGGGGTGGGACTAACCCTTTTGGTGATGGCAGCCGTCACCGGACTCCTCTTTACCAAAGTCCTGGCAGCTGACAGCACGCTGAAGGCAGCCGATGTCGTCAATCCCGTCAACACTGCATGGACATTGATTGCGGCATTCCTTGTGTTTGGAATGCAGGTTGGCTTTACAATGCTTGAGGCCGGATTCTGTCGCTCTCGTGAGACGGTCAACGTGCTAATGGAGTGCATCGTTGACACTTGCCTCTGCGGCATTCTCTTCTACGCCATCGGCTTTGCATTCATGTTCAGTCATGGCAATGGATTCATCGGCTACCATTGGTTCTTCCTGCAGGATGCACCCGAGACATATGAGTCTACCGGCGTCGCATTTCTGGCGGTCTGGATCTTTCAGTTTGCTTTCGCTGATACGTGCTCCACTATTACCTCGGGAGCCATGATCGGCCGCACCGGTTTCATCGGCGATCTGCTGTACTCATTGGGCGTCTCGGGCTTCATCTATCCGATCATTGGTCACTGGGCGTGGGGGCCGGATGGATTCCTGGCCACCATGGGTTCAACGGGATACTTCTTGCCAAACCTCGGCCAGAGTTTTCATGACTTCGCGGGTTCCACTGTTGTGCACACGATCGGTGGATTCATCGCTCTCGCCGGCTCGATCGTTCTAGGCCCACGCCTGGGCAGGAAGTTCAAGCGCGATGGCGGAGGCCCGATGCTCCCGCACGATCTGACCATCGCAGCCTCGGGCGGTCTGATTCTGTGGTTCGGCTGGTACGGCTTTAATCCTGGCTCGACACTTTCTGCGATGGACTTTGTGGGCATCGGACGTGTCTCGACAAATACCACACTGGCGGCCTGCGCGGCTGGCCTCACAGCGATGATCTACGCCTACTTCATCAGCAAGAAGTGGGATATAGGATTCACCGTCAATGGCTTCCTCGCTGGACTGGTGGCCATCACCGCCCGTGCTACTGGGTCAGCCCAACAGGTGCGATCATTCTCGGTGGCATTGCCGGCGTGATTGTTTGCTTGGGTGTGGAGTTGCTTGAATGGCTGCGCATCGACGACCCGATCGGTGCGGTACCCGTGCACGACTTCTGTGGAATCTGGGGTACGTGGTCGCTAGGTCTGTTTGCATGCGGCAAGTATGGAGCGTCAGGCCCTACCGGCCCCGACAACTCCGCTGCGCTGAATGGGCTTTTCTATCATGGGGGCTTTACGCTGCTCAAGGCTCAGATCATCGGCAACGGTATCATTACTCTGGCTACGTTTAGCGTGGCGCTGGCGTTGATGTATCTCGTTAACCTGACCGGCACGCTGCGCGTCTCAGAGGAAGGCGAACTCTACGGACTCGATCTTCACGAGCACGGAATCTCAGCCTATCCCGAGTATGTGATTTCGTCGCTTGCAGCGCCGGCCGGCCTACCCAAGGACCTTACCACGTCCAAGTAATCCAACCAACGGCAGCGAGATAAAACGCGGCTCGCTGCCAATGCGACTGGTACTTTGCCAGGAAAGGAGGATCTTATGACCAAGCTTGAAGCAATTATCCGGCCTAACAAATTCGAATCCGTCAAATCAGCTCTCATAAAGATGGGAGTGGAAGGCATGACGGTTTCAGAGGTCCGCGGACATGGCCGTCAAAAGGGTCACACCGAGGTTTACAAGGGGCGCGAGTATGAAGTGGACCTGCTGCCGAAGATCAAGGTGGAACTGGTGCTGCAGGACGAAATCGTAGAGAAAGTGATTGACACAATCCTGACCATTGCCTACACGGGCGTGATTGGTGATGGAAAAATATTCCTCTACAAAGTCGATGATGCAGTCCGCATTCGGAGCCGGGAACGAGGAATTGTGGCTCTCTAACGCTCTCACGTAGCAAGTCCATAGGAGAAATCCATGTCGCTTGTTTCGTCCAGTTCTTCTTTCGATCCCTACGAAGAAAACTGGAGTCTGGCGCGAAGGCCAAGGCTGGCAGAGCAGTTAGGCAACGTCAGCCGATTTCTCCGCGGCCTCCGCGTCCGGATGCGCTACGGCGAACTGACCCGTGCGCCGTTGCGTCTGCTCCGTCTGAACTTGCTCGGAGAGGATGTAAAATGCGACTGGCTGGCCAGGGCTCCGGATCCCTGGGATGTCGATCTCGCTCAACACATTCGAGAGAGGCATTCGTCGCTCCAGACTCTTAAAGATGCAATCGATGTACGCGCTCTGGTCTTTGACTCCTTGCCCCAGGTGGTTACTGCGGACCTCCGCGTCTATCGCGAGATCTCAAGTTGCGCGCGAGAAATGATCATCACGGGCTGCGTTCAACGCAATGACCATTCTTCGCGCAGCATTCACTCGCTTGCAATGCGTGCCAAGATTCTCGGATTTCGGTTCTACCTGGAAGGTGATGTCTTATGCAGGATTCCAACAGAGGATCAGATTCGAGTTGGCGATTAGCCTCTTGCCAGGACATCTAATGACATTCTCCTGTGCAGCAAGGCAGTATCTGCCATGACCTTGCTGCACATTCTTTCTTTTATCTGTTACCCAAGCTCTTCTCATCACGCTGTGCCTTCCAGACCAGAAGCCGACTTGTTCTTTGGTCATCCTGCAATGTCTTCCCACTCCAACTCCTGACTTCCAGCGGTCTCCATAACCTTTGGCAGCGCTGTGGCGGCTCTGCCGCATTGTTTATCCAGGTCATCCCGCAAAGTATATTTGACGTTATTTCACCAATGCGCCTATCGCGCGGAGATCTCGAGGATGCGCTTGTCAGTCTAGGGATCCATCCAGTCGAGATAGAACTTTGCTCCAGGTCTCTCCCGGTCATCTGCTTTCCAGAGTTGATGATTCTTTCCGTGTCTGGTTCGCCTTTTTGATTCCGCGCAACGGCAAAGAATTGCCAGCGGCCATCGTGTTTGCGATACTGATTCAGGCGAGCTTTCCTAGTCGCCTTGCTGTCAACTAGTTTCTTGTTTCTTTGTCCTTTGGGTGGTTATTTTGGTTTTTTTGAGCGGCACCAACGGCGCCTTAAGATCTCAGCAACTTGCAGATTGGATGACAGTAAATATGACAGGAAACCAGAGGTGATCACGTAAGTGATTGATTCTAATGTGCGGGAGTAGTTCAGTGGCAGAACGTCAGCTTCCCAA
>CZKZ01000264.1_pt3 | contig 14029 bp, 9 predicted proteins | sample 1122171 | NCBI WGS metagenome assembly CZKZ01 (sample SAMEA3539301, study PRJEB10725) | soil metagenome | biome: tundra; feature: field; material: soil | place: USA | collected 2010-05 | depth 0.15 m
GGCGCTGGCTCGCGCATTAGTCAATAACCCCCGGCTGCTGCTGGCCGACGAACCCACGGGCGATCTGGACGAAATAACCGCCGGCATGGTTTTTGACCTTATCGAGCGGTTGCACCGGAGCCACGGCCTCACCTCAATCCTGGTGACGCACAACCTTGACCTTGCCGCTCGCTGCACGCGAGCGCTGCGGCTTGAACGCGGCCAGCTGATTCCGCTGGCATCGACTCGGTAGACGGGACTGATTCCTGAGAACTTTTGAAGGAAAAGCACCCAGCCGGGTGGTTTCTGAGTCTTAATAGTAAGCAACCTGGATTAAGTGGAAATTGGGCCCTCCAGGTTGAAGAGGAGAGGGTGGGAGTCTTCCGGTAGCTAGAGCGCCGCGGACTCATCGGGCGGAGGTCGTTCGAGACCATCCAAATTAGCTGTTCGGAGGCATGGCTGGTATTTTCCATGGAAGCCTCCGGCGGCGAATTCAGAGGAAGGGCGCGCGCAGATTGGGCCGAGGCCGGAATCTAAACCGGACGGCCACTTCAGCCGAAAGCCTGGGGTAAACCCCGAACAGGGGGGGAGTTCATCATGTTCGAACGCTATACGGAGAAGGCACGGCGCGTGATCTTCTTCGCGCGGTATGAGGCCAGCCAGTTTGGCTCGCCCTATATCGAGACCGAGCACCTGCTGCTTGGACTGCTGCGCGAGGACAAGGCATTAACCAACCGCTTCCTGCGCTCCCACGCCTCGGTAGAGTCGATTCGCAAACAGATCGAGGCACACACTACCATTCGCGAAAAGGTCTCCACCTCTGTGGACCTGCCGCTTTCCAATGAGTGCAAGCGGGTCTTGGCCTATGCGGCGGAAGAAGCCGAACGGCTGGGCCACAAGCACATCGGGACTGAACATTTACTCCTGGGACTGTTGCGTGAAGAGAAGTGCTTTGCCTCTGAGATTTTGCAGGAGCGCGGCCTGAAGCTTGCGCAGATTCGCGAAGAGCTGGCCCGCGTGACGCAGGAGAAGGCTCCGCCGGCGCAACGTCAGCGCGAGTCGAGTCTGCTAGCCGAGTTCAGCCGCGATCTTACGCAGGCGGCGATGGACGGACAGCTCGATCCCCTCGTGGGCCGCGACGGCGAACTCGAGCGCGTCGTGCAGATTCTCTGCCGCCGAACCAAGAACAACCCTGTGCTCATCGGTGAGCCCGGCGTAGGCAAGACAGCAATCGTTGAAGGCCTTGCACAGCGCATCGCGGACGGTGAAGTGCCCAGCTTCCTGGCCGACAAGCGTGTGCTTGGTCTCGATCTTTCGCTCATCGTGGCCGGCACCAAGTACCGCGGACAGTTTGAAGAGCGGCTGAAGACCATCATGAAAGAGCTGATGGAGAATCAGAACTCCATCGTTTTCATCGACGAGCTGCATACTCTTGTTGGTGCGGGCTCGGCTGAGGGCTCGCTCGACGCGGCCAACATCCTGAAGCCGGCGCTTTCGCGCGGTGAAATTCAGTGCATCGGCGCGACGACTCCGGCCGAGTACCGCAAGTCCATCGAGAAAGATCGCTCGCTGGAGCGGCGCTTCCAGGCCGTCAAGGTTCCGCCGCCAAACGAGGCCGACGCCATCAAGATCATCCACGGCATCAAAGACCGCTACGAGAAGTTCCACGCGGTGAGCTACACCGACGCCGCGATCGAGTTTGCGGTCTCGCATTCGAATCGCTACATCCCCGACCGCTTCCTTCCCGACAAGGCGATCGACCTGATTGACGAAGCCGGCGCGCGTGTAAAGCTCCGCCAGACCTCGTTGCCTGAAGAGATTACCGAGGTGCAGAAGCGTATCAAGTTCATCGTGCACCGCATGGACTCGGCCATCGCCAACCACGAGTTTGAGAAGGCGCGCTTCTACTCCGACGAGGAACGCAAGGAGCGCGAAAACCTGCGCGCCTTGCGCGACAAGTATCACCTCGACGATTCGGCGGCCGGCATTGTTGGCCGCGAGGACATTGAGGACGTAGTGAGCCGCTGGACAGGCGTGCCTGTGACCAGCATCAAGGAAGAAGAGACGCAGAAGCTGCTGCGCGTAGAAGAAGAGCTGCACAAGCGCGTCATCTCGCAGGAGAAGGCGATCAGTGCGCTGGCTCGCGCTATCCGCCGCTCGCGTGCTGGTTTGAAGTCGCCCAATCGGCCCATCGGCAGCTTCCTGTTCCTGGGTCCCACGGGCGTCGGCAAAACGGAGATGGCCCGCACCCTGGCCCAGTTCCTCTTCGGGTCAGACAAGGCGCTCATCCGCTTCGACATGTCGGAATTCATGGAGAAGCACTCGGTCTCCAAGCTCATCGGTTCGCCTCCGGGATACGTGGGCTACGAGGAGGGCGGCCAGTTGACCGAGCGCGTCAAGCGTTCGCCATACTCGGTTGTCCTGCTCGACGAAATCGAGAAGGCGCACCCCGATGTGTTCAACATTTTGCTCCAGGTCTTTGAAGATGGCCAGTTGACCGATGGTCTCGGCAACACGGTCGACTTCAAGAACGTCATCCTCATCATGACTTCGAACATCGGCGCGCGGCACCTGATGAAAAAGCAGGGGCTCGGCTTCCAGAGCGACCGCGAAGACATCGTCAGCGACAAGGTGGAAGAACTCGTCAAGCAGGAGGTCAAGAAGACCTTCAACCCCGAGTTCCTCAACCGTCTCGACGAGGTCATCCTGTTCCAGTCGTTGTCGGACGGCGACCTGATCCAGATCGTCGAACTGCTGGTGCAGCAGTTGAACGCAAACCTGGCGCAGAAAGCCATCACCATCTCGGTGACCGAAGATGCCAAGAAGTGGATTCTCGACAAGACCCTCGGCGATCGCAGCTACGGCGCGCGTCCATTGCGCCGCGCATTGCAGCGCTATGTCGAGGACCCGTTGTCGGAAGCGCTCATCGCCGGAAAAATCACCGATCGTCCGGCCTTCCTCGAGGTCTATCTGGAAAACAACCAGCTCTTCTATCGCCCGGTAAGCGCGGACGAGACGGGGAGCGAGGAAAAGGCGGCGGGCGTTCTGCTGTTCAGCGCATAAAATCTCGCCCGGACCGAAACTTCAAGCCCCCGGCAATCCGCTGGGGGCTTTTATTTGCGAGTCAGTCCCAAACGACGGAATCTGCACAGGTTCCCCGCCTGCGAGCCCGTCGGCGAAAGTGGTTGCATTTGGGACGCGAAAGCCCGCTTCAACCGGGAGTTAACCCTCTGCATTTACACTAGTAAACGGAGAAGCCTGTGTTTTTCGATAAGTTACTGACTAAGATTTTTGGCACCTCGAACGAACGTGCCATTAAGCGGCTCATGCCTTTTGTGGCAGAGATCAGCGCCCTCGAGCCGGAGACAAAGCAGCTCACGGATGAACAGCTACGCTACAAGACAATTGAGTTCCGGGCCCGAATTGCAGCCCAACTCGATGGAATCACGGACGAGGACGCACGTAAAGCAGCCGAAAAGGAAGCGCTGGAAGGTCTGCTTCCTGAAGCATTTGCGGTGGTGCGCGAGGCCGGCTGGCGCGCCGTGCAAATGCGCCACTTCGACGTGCAGTTGATCGGTGCCATGGTGCTGCACCAGGGCAAGATCGCCGAGATGAAAACCGGTGAGGGCAAAACGCTGGTGGCGACCCTCAGCTGCTATCTCAACGCGCTCGCCGGACACGGCGTGCATGTGGTCACGGTGAACGATTACCTGGCCAAGCGCGACGCGGAGTGGATGGGCAAGATCTACGAGTTCCTGGGTCTCACGGTCGGCGTCATTGTCCATGACCTCGACGACAGCGAGCGTAGAGCCGCTTACGCGTCCGACATCACCTACGGGACAAACAACGAGTTCGGCTTCGACTACCTGCGCGACAATATGAAGTTCGAAATCAAGGATTGCGTGCAGCGCGGCCACTACTACGCCATCGTCGACGAAGTGGACTCGATTCTCATCGACGAGGCGCGCACTCCGCTCATCATCTCCGGCCCCACCGACCAGACCACGGACAAGTACGCGCGTGCGCGCAAGATCATTCCGCAACTGGTGATGGGCGAAGAGGTCGAATATCACGACCACAAGCGCCAGCAGGAACTTGGCATTCAGCTTGCCGAGGGCCAAAAGTTTTTCAGCGGCGACTACATCGTAGATGAGAAACAACGCACCATCGGCGTGACGGACGATGGCTGGGTCACGATTGAAAAGCTGCTGGGTATCGAAAACATCGCCGATGCTGAAAACTGGGAACTCAAGCACTATGTTGAAACCGCGATCAAGGCGCACGCGCTTTACAAGCGCGACGTAGAGTACGTGGTCAAGGATGGCGAAGTCATCATCGTCGACACCTTCACCGGCCGTCTGATGCCGGGCCGCCGCTGGTCCGACGGACTGCACCAGTCCATTGAGGCCAAGGAAGGCGTCAACATCCGCAAGGAAGACCAGACGCTGGCCACGATTACCTTCCAGAACTACTTCCGCCTCTACAAAAAGCTGAGCGGCATGACGGGCACAGCGGAAACTGAAGCTGCCGAATTCGAAAAGATATACAAGCTCGAGATTGTGGTCATCCCCACCAACATGCTGATGCGCCGGCTTGAAAACCCCGACGTGGTCTTCCGCACCGAGAAAGAAAAGTACAAAGCAGTAGCCGACGACATCGCGATTCTTCACGAGAAGCAGCAGCCGGTGCTGGTCGGCACTACTTCGATCGAAAAGTCTGAGCGTCTTTCGGGAATTCTGCAGCGCAAGGGCGTGCGCCACGTGGTGCTGAACGCTAAATTCCACGAGCGCGAAGCCGAGATCGTGGCGCAGGCAGGCCGCCTCGGGATGGTGACTATCGCCACCAACATGGCAGGCCGCGGAACCGATATTCTGCTCGGCGGCAATCCGGACTTCATGACCCGGCAGGAATTGGTGAAGAAGGGCCACGCCCGCGCAATCAGCGTGGCCGAGGGAGCCATCAATCCCATGGCGCCGGCCGGCTTTCTGCGCTTCTACTATCAAGGCCAGGAATTCGAAGTCAGCGAACCGGACTGGGTTGAGAGCAACAAAGGCCACGCAGAAGCTGCGCTCAAAGATCACGGGCAGGTGATCGAAGCCGGCGGCCTGTTTATCCTCGGCACTGAGCGGCACGAATCACGGCGCATCGACAATCAGCTCCGTGGCCGCGCCGGCCGCCAGGGCGACCCCGGCGAGTCGCGCTTCTATCTCTCGCTCGAAGACGACCTGATGCGCATCTTCGCCAAGCAGTGGGTAAGCACCCTGCTGGAGCGGCTGGGCATGGAAGAGGGCGTGCCCATTGAGTCGAAGATGATCTCCAAGCGCATCGAGGGCGCGCAAAAAGCTGTCGAAGCGCAGAACTTCGAATCGCGCAAACACCTGCTGGAATACGACGACGTGATGAACAAGCAGCGCGAGGCTGTATACGGCCTGCGCCGCCAACTGCTGGAAGGCGTTGATCAGCGCGAGCTGATTCTCGAAGACTACGTCGGCGGAATTCTTAGCGGATTTCTTGACGAGTTCGCTGGGGAGCGCATTCGTCCCGACCAATGGAACATCAAGGGCCTCGAAGAGAAACTCGTCGATCAGTTCGGTCTCAATCTTTCCGAATCGGACTTGAAGCCGAAGGAGCTTAGCCGCCACGAACTGGGTGAGGCAATCTTCGAGAAGTTGAAAGAGCATTACGAGGCCAAAGAAAAAATCCTGGGCGCTCCCACCATGCGCTATCACGAGCGGATGGTCATGCTGAGCGTGATCGATGGACTCTGGAAAGAACACCTGCTTTCAATGGACCATCTGAAAGAGGGAATCGGCCTGCGCGGCTATGCGCAGCGGGACCCGCTGGTGGAATACAAACGGGAATCCTTCGATATGTTCGAGGCGATGATGGAAAAGTTCCAGGAAGACACCGTCCGGTTCCTGTTCCGGATGCAGATTCTTGGACCCGATGGGCAGCCGGTGAATGCGGCGCCACGACCGAATCGAGTGGTCCCCAAGGCGCCGCCGGTAGCCTCTGCCGCACAGCCGCTCACGCTGGATGCGGAACCGCGTGAGATCGGCATTCACACCCGCCAGCCCTCCACCACCATCGACGCGCTGGAGAAAGAATTCCACCGCAAGAAGCAACGCGAACTGGAAGCAGCCAGCCGCTCGGGGAGCGACGACTCTGGCCAGCCCTCGCAGCGGAGGACCGGTGAAAAGGTGGGCCGCAACGACCCCTGTCCCTGCGGTAGCGGAAAGAAGTTCAAGAAATGCCACGGAGCTGAGAAGTAACAACGACAGGATTGCAGCCGGAGGGTCGCACAGACCCTCGGCTCGCATTTGCGCCGTTGCTATTGAACCGCGCTCTGTGTGCAAAGAAGCCCGGGCTCTTATTTTCCGAAGAGGCTGAAACTCTTTTTCCTTCTCTTCTCATCGGGAAGGCCGCATGCCGTTCTGGCCATCTGCTTGATAGCCTGCGAGATTGGCGAGTCTTCTAGCGCAATCGCTGTGGCCGTATTCTGGGTTCTGCGGGCAGTGGAATAATCGTCGGGAATTTTCCAGTGGGCAGGCCGGGTGAGAGCCTTGGCGACCTGGCTATCGTCGAAGAGAAGAGTGTTGGGCGTATAGCGGTTCAGCACAATCTGCAGACTGCGGCCCCGAAGGGCGAAGTACTGAGATATGAGGCGATTCGAGTTGCGCAGCTCAGTGATGCCGACCTGGGTGATCAGGTAGACGACGGAGGACTCTTCGAAAAGCGAAGAATCCATCAGGTCAATCCTCGATCCAGCATCGACAACGACATAATTGAAGCTCTGGCGCGCGACCGCGATCAGTTTGTCGAAAGCGTCAATGGGCGGCTGATCCTTGGGGAATTCGCTTGGAGCCGGCAGCACAAACAATCCCGAGTTGTGCTTAGTCAGCAGCGAATTGAGGAAACTCCCGTCGAGCCGGCTATGATCCCTCAGGGCATTGGCAGTGGAGTAATTGGACGTCATGCCGAGGTTGATCGCAGCGTCTCCAAGGGGCTGGCCGAGGTCGATCAGCAGCGTGCTCTGGCTGGACTCCAAGGCAACGGCCACTGCGAAATTGGCAGCGATCGAAGTAACTCCGCAGCCTCCTTTGGCGCCGATGAAGACAAATATCTGACCGGCGGTCTTAGGAACGTGCACAGGAGTCGGCTGTGAGATAGAGGCACGTGTGAGAGCACCGGCTACCTCGGCCGGGACCAGGGGCAGTGTAAAGTACTCGCGGGCGCCCGCACGCATGAAACGGACTGCCTGTCTTACGTCGGCATCTGCCGAATAGACCATTACGCACGCGGGACTGCTGGCACAAATCCGCCCGACCAGGTCGAAGACATAATCCGGGTCGCAATCCATGTCGATGATGACGACATCGAATTGTTCACCCAGGGTATGGGGCAGGTCGTCCAGGTTGGTCGGATAGGAAGAGAACTCGCGAACTTCGGTGCTCTGGCGTCCGGAAAGGACGCTCATAAAGGCCCTGCGACGATCGTCGTCGGGGCCGATAAGGGCAATGGACAAGACACTTTTGATAGGGCTGTCGGGAGCCTGGCGAGAGTCCGGCTCGCCGCTCTTGCTGTTCCCAGATTCCATCATCATTACCAATCCTATCCTACGTTGGGCAGATTGTTCCTCCCCTTTTCTTAGGCCCGTTGTTGATTAAAGGGCTCCCGTGCCAAAGTCAATAACTGGTTTCTAATGAGAGCGGGGCTGGGATGCGCGCCTCTTGCATCTTGAACGTTCGCCGCCCGCCAGTGCAGGGAACAGCACAAAATGGGAAGCGCGGGCAGGTTCGCCCATGCCTTCCCTTTTTGTAGAAGGGAGACCCTACGGGACGGTTGCGAAGTTGACCTCCAAATTCACGATTGAGTTGCCTGAGCCAGGGACGAACTTCCACTGCCGCACTGCATCCTCGGCTGCCACTGCCAGCATATGGTTTCCGCTCACTGTCTTCACATCCTTCACCAATCCATCGGCATCGACAGTGGCCGCTATCTTTACCGCTCCACTGATCCTCATTCGCTTTGCAATCTCCGGGTAAACCGGCGCCACCCTCGTCTTGATGGCACGCTCGTCGGCCGCTCTTGCAGGCAATACCATGGCAAGAATCAAAGCCAGCGCTGCAGCCTGCAAAATCCTTAATCCCGTGTGCCCTAGTCCGGTGCGACGATCGCCATGGTAAAAGCAAGTCATAAGTCTTCTGTCCTCCTGAGAATTGGAAAAACTCAATGAGGTTATCGACGGACAACGGCAGGACCTTGAGTGAATTCCGGTTCATTGATTACGAAAGGAATGAAAGACGGAGTCGCGGATGAGGTTCTGATACTGCCACGCAACTCGGGCGACGGGGCTCTAGGCTGTCGCGGAGACGGCGGCAAAGGTCAAGTCTGTGGCGTCGGAGCGGTGCTGCTCGCGCCACTGGTCAAACAGGCGCCCGTAGCTCAGCGTGATGTAATCTGCCTGCCCGATACCGAGCCTCGCTGCGGCCCTGTCAATCCATTCGGCGGGGCCCTCCAACTCCGCGTAATCGCCGATGGGGGTTTCGTCCACCACGCAATGCCCCTCGCCGTCATGCCACTCCGTGCGCCATTTCTCGTAGCGGAAGGCAGCCATCAGTCCGAGCGATAGGAAGACTTCCTCCAGTGCCGCACCGTCAGCGACCTCGGTTTCGGTCTCCACGCGGTGCTTGTGGCTGTCTTCGCCAACGCCGTCGTCCGGCACTCTCTTGTGAGTGACAATCCAGCGGCCAGCATAGTTGCGGATGCGCAGGATTTCGGTCCGGGCCCGCATCTCGCGGCCGGGGGTGTCGTAGAGTACGTTGCTTTCGAAGCTGCGCGGGGTATGCAGCGTGAATCCCGCGGCCTCAAGCCGCCGTGCGAGGCCGGACAGGTCAGATACTTTGAATTTGATCTCGGTCTCTATGGCCATCGTAATCAGCGAGTATACGGCACAGCGTATTGTCCGCGCCAAACGCGCAGGGCCAGGAGCCGTGCGGCCATGGTTCACAACACCGTGCAACGAGGCTCAGGGTTTACCGCCCCACGACATCGCTTTCCCGCCCGGCATGTAGTTAACCTCGTAGTGGTTTGCCACCGCCCAATTGTTGGCAGCGTCGTGCAACTTCTTGTTTCCGCTGTTGAGCAGGTCTTGAGCCATATCCGTGTCGCCCGACCTGTCAAGCGCATCGATCAGCGCATCTTCAGTCCCCGGATCGCCGAGCTGGACAAAGAAGTCGCAGGCGCCGGCGATTACTTCTGTGTTGTGCTCCCTCAAAGCCTTCAGGAGAAAATTCACCGCCTGCGGATCGTTGATCTCTCCCAGGGCGTGGGCCGCGATCTGGTGGACGCGTTCATCCGAGTCCGCCATGGCAGCAATCAGCGGTCTGTCAGCGCGCGGGTCTTTTATCTTGCCCAAGGCCCTGGCCGATTGCTCCCGCAGACCGTCCCCTTCAGTCGGGTGCGGCAGCGGAACTCCGTATCCGTCAAGTGGAACCGGGCCCTTCGCCGGCGGCGAATTGTATTTGAGCGTTGCGACCAGCGGTTCCACGGCGCGTATGTCCCCGATCTCCCCCAGCAATTCGGCCGCCCGCTCACGAAGGCCGGGATCGGCGCCTGCATCGGCGTTGTTGAGCATGGCGATCAGAGGATCGACGGCAGGCCCACCCAACTGCACCAACCCCTCCCCCGCATATCCATGTAGATCCTGGTCTCTGAGCGCGGACATCAGTGGTTCCAGCGCCGGAGGCCCCAAGTCGCCCAGCGCCTTAGCCATCTCTCGCTCAACCTCGTCATTGTTCTTTCGCGTCTTGAGATGGTTCAGCAGCGGCTGCATCGCACCCAGGTCCTTGATCTGGCCCAGTGCCTTGGCCGCATCGCCGGCCGTCGCAGTGTCTGTATCGTTCAGGGCAGCGATCAGCGGTTCGACCGCACGCGAGCTTCTGAATTGGCCCAATTCCAGTGCTGCGTGTTGCCGGACGGCCGCGTCCGAACTCTTCAGCTTGCCGATCTGAACGCTCACCCGAATGAATTGCCAGCCGCCAACAAGGGCAGCCGTAAACACGCAGACGGAGACCAGAAATGTAAGTACCTGGTGCCCCGTGAACGCCTGTTCAGTCCGCGTGACAACGGAGCCCCGGTTTCCAGGAGTCCTGGCGGAAAGGCGGTCGCCGAGGGATATCTGGTCCGGACACATGCGATCTCCTCAGGGGTAGCGCGAAGGGCCGGGTACGGGGATTTGCCCAGGCGCGATTGCACCGGCTCGAATCGAAGGCAACCAGGTGAGTTCCCACTCTAGAGTCCCGGCGCAGGAGGCGGCAATCGAAAACAGGGAACAAATCAGTTTTTTAAGGTATTAAAGTAACGTGCTGAAACCCGGTTGGCTGTTCCGGGCGGCAACCGGCGACAATAAGAGTGTGAAGACGCTGCGGTTAACCGTGAACCCCGCCCAGCTTGAGGGCCCCGAGGCCAGCGAGGCGCTTAGCATTGCGGCGGAGATTCTGCGCAACGGGGGCCTGGTGGCGCTACCTACCGAGACGGTCTACGGCCTCGGGGCAAACGCCCTGGATAGCGCCGCAGTGGCGCGCATCTTCGTGGCTAAGCAGCGGCCCGCCTGGGACCCGTTGATCGTCCACGTCTCTGACGAAAAAATGCTCGACGGGCTGGTGGCCGGCGTCCCTGAATCGGCGCGGCGGCTAATGAAAGCCTTCTGGCCAGGGCCGCTCACGTTGTTGTTGCCCCGCTCGGCGGCGGTGCCCGATTCCGTCACGGCTGGCCGGCCGCTGGTAGGCGTCCGCATGCCGTCTCACCCTGTGGCACTCGAGCTGATCCGGATGGCCGGCATTCCGGTCGCCGCGCCCAGCGCCAACCTCTTTGGCCACATCAGCCCCACCACCGCCGCGCATGTGCTCCAAGATCTCGACGGCCGCATCGATGCGGTTCTCGATGCGGGTTCAACCGAACACGGCGTCGAATCCACAGTCCTCGATCCCTGCCAAAGTCCGATGGTGATTTACAGGCCGGGGGCAGTGACTAGTCTCCAGATTCGAGACGCTGCCGGGCCCGTGGAGCACTTCCGCAGCATCGGCGAACTGGTTGAAGCCCCGCGGGAGGCGTTGCCCTCGCCGGGAGTCGGCCTGCGCCACTATGCCCCCAAAGCGCGCCTGGTGCTTGTCGAGGCCCCTCTTTCCGATCTGGGGGTGCGGCTTGCCGCAGCAGCCCTGCAGCACGCTCAGGAGCGACTCGGAATCATGCTGCCCGCCGACATTACACTGCCCGCCGGGCTTTTATCTGTGTCTGTTTTTGTTTGGGGCCGGTGGACTGCACCGGAGGAACTTGCGCGGGAACTTTATTCAGGTTTGCGAGCGCTCGATGCCAAAGGATGCACCGTAATTCTGTGCCCGCTGCCGGCGGCCACGGGCATTGGAGCCGCCATCCGCGACCGTCTCCGCAAAGCCGCGAATGAAGGGCAGGGAAGCATCTAGTTCCTACGCCCCTCATTCCCTGTGTTTCCCCTACTGTCCCAAATCCCCCAGCTTGTACATGTACTTGATTGCGGACTTGTACACCAGGGTTTTGGTTCGGCCGCGCACCTTGAGCGTGTTGCGGTCGTACCATTCGATGCAGCCTTCCACCTGCTCACCGTCTTCGAGCACGATCACCATCGGCGTCTGCGACTGAATCTGCTTTTGCAGGTAGAAAAGTTCGGCATGGCGCAGCGGGGCATCCACCTCAGCGATGCGCGCCGCGAAGTGGAAGGGGGCCGGCACAGACGTGTTGCGCCGCATGCGGAGTTGCGACCGGCCGAAATCGGCGCCGTTTTCGCCGCGAGCTTTAGGCAGAATCGGTGAAAGGCTCATGGGGCAACTATCCTTCCTAAGGAAAAAAGCAGAAATCGTACATATTTTTGAGCTTGAAAGCTTTGAATGGTCGAGCGAGGCCCGTTACAACTCACCTGTTATGAGCGGCTGGCTATAGCTCGCCCAAACACAGAAACTTTGCCTCTGGCTTCTGGATGCCTTGAATACAAGAATGCACTGACAATCGAAAACTGTCGAGTCCGGGGCAAACGAGCAATGAGTGGGAGTGCTGTTACTCCAGGAGATGCCTGCAGCTGCGCGCGGGTTGCTCCGATTATTTCTGGATTCCTGGGCGTCGCCGGAGTACTTTCGTTACGCCCGTTCCAGGCTAACGGCCATGGCGTCCAGAGAGAGCGAACGGAGCAGGTTGCGCCGCATCCCCTGTTCCACCTGAGCCAGGGCACGCGCGGCCCCGTCGATCCAGTCCACGGTCAATCCCTGCGCCAAATGCTCGATATCGGCAGTGAGGTCCAGATTGCGGATCAGTCCCGGGGATCCCGCTACCACCAAGAGCAGATCCTCAACAAGGCTGCCCAGAGCCCGCAGCAGGTTGATGGTCTTTTCCTGCCCTTCGGCGCCGGCCCGGTAGCTCTCCGTGGCGTGAAAAAGAAGAGTGTAGTCGGGCTCGCGCAGCGCGGTGCGCAGCAGGACCAAGGCATCGTGGCGGCTGGCCAGATAAACGCCCAGGTCAATTGTCAGCGCGCGGCCCACCGCGCCTTCGGCCAGCCGTGCGGCCAGCGCGCGATCCTTAGGCTTGAGCTCCGGACGTCGCTCAGCCAGCAGCGCCTCGAGATCAGCGGCTGGGATTGCGCCCAGTCGATGAACCACGGCGCGGGAGCGGATGGTAGGCAGCAACTCTTGTGGGTTTTCGGTCAAAAGTATCAGCGATGTGTGCTCTGGCGGCTCTTCGAGGACTTTCAGCAAGCTGTTGGCCGCCTCCTTGATGAAAGCCGACGAAGTAAAGATAGTGAACGTCCTCTTCGACTCGACCGGCGGCCTATAGTAGGCCACGTGAATTACCTGCCGCACCTGCCCCAGCTTTATCAGCAGCTGCGGCGGGTCAGGGGGAACTACCAGCAGGTCAGGGTGCGTCTGGATCAGGATGCGGGTTTCCTTCTTGTCTGTCTCACGAAGGTCGTCACGTGCGCTCACGGCCTGGGCGACAAGCTCCTCAAGGTTCGCTGAGTCGCCGATGCGGGCGCAGTTCCGGCACAGGCCGCAGAAGTCCGGCAGACCGTCTGTTTCGGTGGGTTCGAGGCAATTTACTGCCTTGGCCAGCATCAGCGCCAGCGTGTATTTGCCCGCTCCGCGCGGCCCCGCCAGAATCAGCGAATGAGGAAACCGCTCCGCGCGCACGGCTTCACGCAGGTGCGTCACGGTCGCCGAGTTGCCAAGAAAATCTCTAAAGCCCACGCATTGAGTCTAGAGCATTGCTGGGAGTCTCTGCCGCGGTTACGGATGGAGGTCGGTATTCGACAGCATCTGGAGGAACTGTTGCTGGGTGCATTGGTCGATACCCTTGCCGACCAGGTTGCCTTTGCGGTCGAACACGAATGTCCTGGGAGTGCCGTCGACGTGGAAGACCCTGTGGACCATGCTATCCGTGTCGATGAGCACCGGCGGGTGATAGCCCGTTGGCGCGAGGTATGCGTTGACCGCGAAAGGTGCTTCGTCAGTTATTGAGAGGACGACAAGCCCCTGGTCCTGGAAGTGGGTGTAGATCAGGTCGAGGTCGGGCATCTCGCGGCGGCAAGGAGAGCACTTGGTGGTCCAGAAGTTGATCACGACGATCTTTCCGCGCAGCTCAGAGAACGTGTACTTTTTGCCGTGGAGATCCTGGAGCGTGAAGTCCGCCTTTTCAATCTCTGCATCCTGGTCGAACAGAACCTTGCCGGCCTTGGCGTATTCCGGATCGACCAGGGTTGAGTGCACGCGCTCGTAGCGTACAAGTTTGGCCAGATCAAAGTAGGGCGGGGCAGGTTGCCCGGCCTTCTCGGGCTCGGGCGACTGGGCCAACGCTTGCGAAAGCGCGTCGGCGACTGCTTGGCGTGCTTCATCGCCCTGATCGCCCTGTGTGACCAGATGTGCAAGCTGGTCAGCGATTTCAAGCTTGGACTTGCCTGCGGGCAGGCTCTTGATATCGGCGGCAATCTTGATAGTGGCTTTGGGACGCTCGGTTTCAGAGAGGGAGT
>CZKZ01000331.1_pt1 | contig 13966 bp, 9 predicted proteins | sample 1122171 | NCBI WGS metagenome assembly CZKZ01 (sample SAMEA3539301, study PRJEB10725) | soil metagenome | biome: tundra; feature: field; material: soil | place: USA | collected 2010-05 | depth 0.15 m
GCTGCCCTAAAAAGGCCGCGCAGGAAAAGAGTGTGGCAGCGATCAATCGAGAACCTGGGAGCATCCATTCACCTTTAGCCGATTCGGTGCTTCCTTGATCCAGAAGGGCACCTGATCGGCCTTGTGCAACCCCAAATGGAGGTGTGAGTCAACCCTCACACCGCAAAATCAATAAACCCGCGCTCTGGATCGGTCGAGACCAGCTTCACCGTCACCTTGTCGCCCACATCAAGACCTTTGCCGCCGCTCACAACCTTTCCATCCACATGCGGATCCAGAGTGCGGACGAAGGTTCCGTAGTTGTTGACGCCGGTGACAATGGCCGCGAAGCTCTGCCCGATACGCGGGTGCAGCACGACAGCGGCAATCCGCTTCTGCATTTCGCGCTCCACCTTGCGGGCGTTGTCTTCCATCAGCGTGCAGCGCGCCGCAATTGCATTGAGGTCGCCTTCGGAGTAAGGCTGCGGCCCATGGGCAAGGAAAGCCTTCAGCAGCCGCTGCGTCACCACGTCCGGAAAGCGGCGATTGGGGGCAGTCGAATGAGTGTAATCCTGGACGGCCAGGCCGAAGTGGCCCGGCGAAACCTCGTTGGGCTTCACCAGCACATATTCGCCGGGCCCCATCAGCTTCACGACCGTCAGCGAGAGGTCGGGAAAATGATCCGGGTCCTTCTGTTTCTGCGCCAGCAGAAAATCGTTGAGAGCCTTGGAATCGGGCTGCGCGGGCAGCGTAGTGCCCAGCCCCGCGGCGACTTCGACAATGCGATCCCAGCGCTTGGGGACGCGCACAATGCGGCGGATGCTGGCCACGCCGGCCTGCTCGAAGGTTCGCGCAATCACGCCGTTGGCCGCCACCATGAACTCCTCAATCAGCGACGTGGCGCGATTCTTTTCCAGGCGCGCAATCTCGACCGCCTCATCTTGCAGCATTACCGGCCGGGTTTCGATGGTCTCCAGGTCGAGTGCTCCATGCTGGAACCGCCCGTCCACCATGCGCTCCGCCGCCGTATCCTGCAGTTTGAGTTGTGCTGCCAGGTCGGCATTGGCGGCCACCTTGGCTGGCGCCGGGCCGCGCCCCTCAAGCCACGCACCCACGCTGTTGTAGGCCAATTGCGCCTGGTTGCGCACCAGCGCCCGGTAGGCCTTGCCGTCGGATGCGGTGCCAACTGCGTCCACCGAATACTCGATGACCACTGCGACGCGATCTTCGTTCTCATTCAGCGACGTAATGCCCTCGGAGAGCTCCGAAGGCAGCATGGGAAACACTTTGACGCCGGTATACACCGACGTTGTTTCGCTCTGGGCGTGGCTGTCGATGATGGTTCCCTTATTGACGCGCGCATCCACGTCGGCCACTCCCACCAGCACGCGAATGCGGCCGTCTGGTAACTGCTCGGCCCACTCGATCTGGTCAAGATCTTTTGAAGTATCGTTATCGATCGACGACCAGAGCAGCTTGCGCAGGTCCTGGGCTCCGGGTACGGCAGGCGCCTCGGGATGGGCCTGTATTGCGCTCAGTTCAACATCGGTTCCTTTTGGAAAATCCGGCTGGAAACCGTGCTCGATCATAGTGGCGTGGGCCGCGGCGACGAGATTGAAGTGATACGGGTGGCTGGAAGACATGCGCAAATAGCTCCTTGAGTTCGACATGCCAGCCTATCACTTCCGGGCAGACATGCTTGTCCGGATTTGCTCTAAATACGAAGAGCGGCTGGAAACCCAGCCGCCCTTCGATCCCATTTCAATTTCGACTACAGCGGATTCGATTCTGCTCTTTACAGAAACGTAGACTCCAAGTGGCATTTTCCTCAAGAAAATGCCACCTCGCATGATCTTCAGATGGCAACACGTGAATCGAAACCGCTCTAAAGTCCAAGATCGGCAAGCACCTTTGGCTTGGCTTCTTCCACCGCCAGCAGGTTGTGGCAGTTCGCGCAGTCCTGCGTAATTGCCTTTCCGGCCTTCGACACATGGTCGCCATCGTGGCAGCGGAAGCAGCCCGGATAGCTCATGTGACCAATATTGTTCGGATGTGTTCCCCAAGTCACCTTCATGTCCGGAAATACATTCTGGCTGTAGAGAGTCGCCAATTCATTCCCGGCTGCTTTTACGAGCGCGGCCTTTGTCGTCAGAACGTCGGGCTTCGATGCCTGATAGAAAGCCACAAGCTGCGCCGGAATCTTGGCGCGCGCATCGTCCTGGCTGGTGTAGGTGGCCTTCAACAGCTCCAGGCCCTCTTTGTGGACGAAGGGCAGTTCCGGACTGATAGCGCCGTCGGCCATAGCCCGGTTGATCGCTTCTTCCGGTGTATAGAAGGTGTGCGACGCACGATTGTGGCAATCGATGCAATCCATTGTCCGGCGTTCGCCCTGGGGCATGGCGCCGTTCAGCGCCGACGACGCAAACACCGTCTCGGAGCCGTCCGAGTTCTCCCTCTGCACCCAGGGAATGGTGCCGCGATCACCGCTGGTGGCGATATATTCCATGCGATTCAGGTGGACGCCGTGAATGCCTGACAGGTGGGAGAGCGAATCCTCGCCGCCCAGGTGCAGTACCAGCACCGTCTGGCTTTCCGTGTTCTGCTCATCGTCGGCGAAGTTCGATTTCACCAGCAGCTTCTCGCCCACGAACCTGGCCGGCGTATGGCACCCCTCGCAGATTACGCGCGCCGGGCGCAGGCTCGTCACAGGCGACGGGATCGGAGTCGGATAGCGATCGAACGAAACCTCAAGAAGCTGCTTGGTGCCATTCACCTTGGCGCTGAGATAGGCCTGCGCGCCCGAACCGATGTGGCACTCAACGCAGGGCACGTGCGAGTGCGCTGAAATCTTGTAGGCCGTGTACTCCGGATGCATCACGTGGCAGGACTGCCCGCAGAACTGCGGTGAATCCATATAAGCCGCGCCGCGATAACTCGCCATCGCCACCACCAGCAGGTTGACGATAGTAGCCACAAGCACGATGTCCAGGCCGTGACGGAACATCCGATCGTTGAGATCGATCTTGGGAAACTCGACCGGAATCTGCCCGGCCTTCTGTAGCTCTTTGCGGCGTATAAAAACGCCCACCGGAATCAGCAGCAACCCGGCCACGAACAATCCCGGCAAAATCAGGAAGAAGATGATACCGAGGTACGGGTTGTCGTTGAACCGACCGAACAATTCCACGAGCCAGTAGCCGATCATCGTTACACCGGAGGCGCTGGTAAGGGCGCCGCCCGCGAGGCTTATTGGATTGTTGCCGAAGAACAGCGCCGGGCGCACCCAGTGTTCACGGAATTTTTGAAACAAAGCCACCTTTATCCTCCGCATTTAAACGGACAGCCCGCCGAGGTCGGCGGGCCTTGTCCTGCATCCCGGTCTTGATTGTAATGCTTACTTCAGAGTGCGGAAGTACGTCACCACATCCTTGATTTGCGGGTCCGTCAGTCCAGCGACTGGCTTCATCTTGCCCTTGCCGTTCTTGACGACAGCAGTCATCTCGGCCACGCTCAACCCCTTGACTGAGGGGTCCGACGCCGGCTTTACGCCCATCATCTTGGCAATTCCGGGGCTCGGCGTGCCTGCCGAACCGTGGCAAGTGGAGCACTTGGCTTTATAGGTGGCTTCGCCGGAATCGGCAAAGGCAAGAGTGCCGGCCAGGGAAGCTGCCGCGGTCAGCACCAACAGGGAACGCATCATCTTTGTCATTTTGAGACTCCTTGAGTTATTTGTGGCCCGTACACGCCTAGCAGCACCAGCCGGGTGAGTTCTTTCTCGTGCAAGTCCAACCGCCCGCAGCTTGCGGCCGTTGAAACAGCAATCAAAATTACAGCGAGAACCATCTTACGCGAGCCGGCGCAACCCTTTTGAATTTTGGAGTTGTGCCGGTTCGTTCTTACTTTGCGAAGGTGCGGAAGTAATCTACTGAGTCCTTGATCTGCGCGTCGGTGAGCTTGCCCTTGAACGCCGGCATCTTGCCTGCGCCGTTGGTCGTAACGGCAATCATCTTCGCCTCGGTGGAACTTTTCACCGCCGGATCGCTCGCCGGCTTCACGCCCATCGCTTTGGCCATCGCCGGGCTTGGAGTCCCTGCGGTGCCATGACAGCTCTGGCACTTCGCCTTGTAGGTCGCTTCCCCAGACTGAGCGAAGCTCACGGCGCCGGCCAGAAGAATCACTGCGGCCAACGTCACCTGGAATCGAATCGTCTTTCTCATGGTAAAACTCCTGAATAATTTCCCCAGCCAGTCTACGCGCATCCGTTCAAGATCGTGTCTGGCCCCTTCAAGAATTGCGTTTCACACTTTTGCTTCAAAACCAACTGGGACCCGGCTCCGCAATTCCGCCACTCTTGAGGAAGAAAGGCGAGCCGCTAAAACCCCTTCGCGCGGCCCGCCCGGAAAACCTCTAATACATGGCGGTTCTAATTAGAACTCGTAGTGAAATCCGAGCGTAACGTTGTTCGCGTGGAAGTTGCGTGGCGCGGTGAACCCATAAATCGGCGAACCAGCGTTCATCGCGGTATTCGGCATAGAACTGCAGGCAACAACCGGCGCGGTGGTGCTGCCTAGCGCAAGGGCAGGGTTGGCGTTGCAATACTGCGCGCCGGAACGACCGCCCTCGCCATAACCGAAGAAATTGTAATCGGCCTTCCAAACCAGTCCCGGACGCGACTCCCAGGAGAAGTTCACAAAAGGAGACTGATAAGTGGACACCAGCGAACCATTGACGTCGCTTGCATCGCTGAAGAAGCGGCTACCGTTAACGGAGTTGATGCGGTAGCCAAGGTTGGAGTGGACCTTCTTGACGGGCGCATACATGAAGGCAATCGATCCGAACTGCGTGGGAGCGTCTTCGAAATCCTTGGCTGGGCCGAAGAGGATGGTATTTGATCCATGGCCGGCTGCAACGGCGCCACAAAGCGAACCGCTCTGAGTTGCAGCGGCAGGCGCGACGGTGCCGCCCGGCATAGCGCCAGCTGCACCCTGGAAGCAGACGTTGTCCGCCATGTATACGTCGTTATAGGAATAATTGAAATCGAGCCCGTAGCGGTCGTTCGGGAACAACTGGGTCCCAAAGCTCACCACCCGCGAATGATCGACATGATCGAGGGGGCCAAAGTACGCCGTGGTGTTGCCCGGGAAGTTCTGGTTATTGTTCGTATTGTTATGCCGCTCGAGGTCATTGAAAGCGCCTGAGACCGTAGCCCAGGTCTTCGGCCGATAGAGCGTATGCACCCGGTAATGCCTCAACTGCCGGAATCCCATCGGAGTGAAAGCATTGTCGTTGTACATGGCCTCGACAGAGCCGTTGAGCTCCCAATTTGCCGCCGGACGCAGAGCGGCATTGAAGATTCCGCCGTTCTCGTGAATGGTCACCTCGCCGGAGGTCGTATTGTTGGCGGGAATTGGTATGTTGTGCGCGGCGGTTCCCTGGCTCTCGGAGATCAGGTGATCCTCGTAGCGCCAGGTGAAGGAAAAGGTCGAGCGCGGAGTCGCATCCCAACTCACGGTGAGGTTGTTCGTGGTGAAGCGCTGGCCGAAGTAGCCGGCCTGCGTTGTGCCGATCGCAGGGCTGCCTGAAGGCACCGAGGTAGTGGGTTTGCAGCCGGTCGGCGAGGTTGTGGTCGAGTTGATCGTGGTGCAGGTAGTCAGCCCAGTGTAATTGATGGTCTCCTGGCCCGCTGTTGTGGGCACCGTCACGGTGGTCCCCGTGGTGAATCCGGCGATTCCTGGCTGACGGGCGTTGGAGTAATTGATCTGGTCTTCGAGGCCAACCTTCTTTGACACCTGCCACACGACGCCGTAATCGAAGGCCATCACCTCACGCTTGGCGTTCGCGTAGCCCCCATATGCGATCGAGCGGTTCGCTCCTTGCAAGCCCTGGAACTGCTCGTAGTAGTTCGGCAGGTTCATGTTCGCGTTGGTATAGCGGACGTCGCCGTTCATCGAGACATTCTTGATGCTCGAACTCTGCAGCCGGAAGATCTCGGTGGGGAAGAGCACTCGCGTCGGCTGGTTCCGGACATAACTGCTAATTACGTTGCATGCAGGGTCGATGATGGGCAAGCCGCCACTCGGATTGGCATAAAGAATTGTGGACGAATTGATCATGCTGGTGGCGTTGCAGACGCCGCTGGCGGCAAATGCGCCCGTGGTGCCGCTGTAGCCATACGGCGTAAAGCTCTGATAGCTGGCCAGCAGAGAGACCTTGGTTCCGTCAGACTCCTGCACGTTGAGGTACTGAGGAGCCATGGTGAAGTAGGAATCGCCCTTGTAGTGATCGACCTGCTCCTCATAGGTCAGCTTGGTACCCTGCACCGGCTTCCAATCGACCGCTCCCATGAAATCGTCGGTGCTGTTGCGCTGGAATTCCTGGAGCAGGACTTCCTGTCCGGCCACCGAATTGCCGCTAGGGGTCGTGCTCGGCCCCTGCATGACGTTCTGCGAGTAGCCGAAGCGAAAAGTCACCTTCGAGATGGGAAGAATCGTTACATTGGTGTCAGTCATGCGGCGCACAGTGTTGAACATGAACGGCGAATCATTCACCTGTGGCCACGCGTAGGAGCCGGTCGGCGCCGTGGAGGGCCCGATCGGAATCGAATACCCACCGGGGATACCCGGGTTGCCCAGCAGATCGTAATCGAAATACTGCCTGTCGCGCCGGAACAGTCCGGAGAACTCGTAATACTTGCCTTTCGAAAAATCCATCTTTACGACGTCGTTGGGATCGCCACCAAAGCCGCTGGTGAAGATACGAAGGTCGTCTACTGGGGTGTTCGTTTTGCCGGGCAGCGCGTGCAGGCTGAAGTTTTCTTCGAGCACGCGCGGGCCGGTATGCAAGTTCACCATAGTGTCATACATCCTGCCGCTGCCGGAGAGACCGGTCATGCGTCCCCCCAAGTCGATCGAATGATGAACGACGTAGCCATTCGGAACGCTCATAGGCGGGGGCGTCGGACTCAGCGTGTCAGTCAGTGCGCTCTGGGCTCCTGCGATGCTCGTCGTCATCGCCAGAGCGGCAACCACGATGCCTCTTGCAATCCGTTGGATCGTCGTGGAAGAGTGCGGATATGAGCCTAAATTTTCCATATGAAGCCTCACTTAAAACTTTTTTAGCTCGAAAACGTTGAATCCCCTGTAGAACGGAAACCTGTTTCGGACCCCGCCTCCTTTGAAGCGGGAGGCGCGATTCCATCACACCTACCTCAAGAAGGCCACGTTCATATTGGAGCCATGGATGTACGTGTGGCAGCTCGTGCACGGAACGCTGTCCGACGATCCCTGCCCTTGACCATGAACCGCGCCGGCAGCCACCGCGCTGTGGCACTGGTTGCAGAGCGTGTTGATGCTCGGCATGTTCAGCAGGCGCGCGTTCTGCGAACCGTGCGGACTGTGGCAGGCCAGGCACCCCTCCGCCCTCACCGGAGCGTGCTCGTAGACAAAAGGCCCGCGCACGTCGGTGTGGCACTTGGTGCAGACAGCGCTTTGATCCGCGGTCGACTTCAGATTGTTGGCGTTGAACGTGCCGTGCGGGTCATGGCAATCGCTGCACTTCACCAGGCCTTCATTCACCTTGTGGTGGAAGGGCATATTGAACTGCGACCGCTGGTCAGAGTGGCATTGGAAGCAGAGCGTCGGCTGCGACGCCTTCAACAGCTTTTCTTGCGTGCTCGCATGCACGCTGTGGCAGCTGATGCAGCCCACATTCGCCTTGGCGTGCGGAGAACGATCGAAGTTCGGATGCGCGCTCGCGTGGCAGGTCAGGCACTTCTCATCCACTTCCTTGGCCGAATGCTTGGCTGGATTGAAAATCTTTGTCACATCCCCACCGCCATCGACGTGAGCCTTCCCGGCCCCGTGGCAGTTCTCGCAGGTAGCCCCGTTGCTGCCGTGCATCTGGGCCATCTTGGTGTGGGGGTTGTCGGCAAATTTCTTGCCCACTTCCTCATGGCAGGTGACGCAGGTGTCGGAGCCTACAAAGTCTCCCGAAGCGGCAGCCTTGGTCTGGGTGTCGGCCGCCTTACCCTTCGCAGGCGGGGCACCCGACGCAGTGGCGCAAAGAACGCTGGCGCCCAACATCAACACTAAGAAAACTCGCAGTCCCAGTTTGTTTCCCTGAACTGCACCAATCGAAAATAGCGTTACAGGCCTGTCTTTATGCATGAAAAATACCGCCTTTGCTGCTCTCATTGCATCCCCCGGGAACTGTTGTTCCAGCGTTTCGGTTGTCGAACTTGACGTTTCCCATCGGGAACGCCGGCACGGCATCTGGCTCGTCGGAGCACATTCTTGCGGAAGCTGCGCTTGTGCGGAGCATCACTACATGCCGTGAAGATTACTTTCTTGTCATGTAAGCGAGCGGTGATGTCTGTCACACAGTGTAAGTCGAACATTCTCTTAGTCAATTTACTGTCACGGGGTGATCTGGGTGACTGAAAATACCCAACTCCGTGAATTCAATGACTCAACACCTTACCTCTATCGCGCAAATCGTTACCCCATAAGCGGATCCACGTGGAATGGAGCGGCGTCAATCTTCTCCAGATAACGGTCTAAATCACATCGTGATCCTCCAAAGGTGAACAGTCTTCGCGAGTTCCGCGAGGGCTGGCCAGGCGTTTTGTCACCCCTGACTACCTCAGTGCCGCTCGCCATGCCGTTTACATCGCAATCGTCGGCTGTGCCAGGTACCGCGGACTCGGCGACACTTCCCCAGCAACATTGGCGTCAGCGATGCGCCCCCATAGACGTGAGCCCCATCACATCCCCAGCAACCGCTGCTGCGGCAAACTTCCTCTAGAACAAGAGCCCCCGTTCCCGTGGGCCCGAACGATCTTTCACATCAGGTGTGGCCCTTGCGGCAGGCTGCGGGGCTCACGAGATGGCGGGAACAAAAGGGGTTGGCTTCAGGATTCGGGCGGGGCAAGACCATGGCAGATTCTCAGATTTTGGCAGAAGTACATACGCGGCAGAGGCACATTTCCCGACCGGTTCCGGCCGGTTGCGCGGCTTGTTCCAATCGCCGCCCGGGTTGGTTCTGCTCCCTTGGAAGCGCTGTTCTCGCCGACCTTGAACTGGCCACCAGTACCATTTCTCTTCCTGCCCAGGCCTCGCTCTTCACCCAGGGAGAAGATGCCCGGTGCCTCTATCTCATTTGCAGCGGCTATCTTAAGCTGACCACCGGCCGCGCCGAAGACAAACAGATGATCGTCCGCGTCGCCGGTCCCGGCTCCATGTTGGGCCTGTACGCGGTTCTCTCGCATGGAATGTATGAGGTGTCGGCTGAGTCGTTGACCACCGCCCAATTGCGCCCCGTCGAGCGGGAAAGGTTCCTCAACTTCCTGCGCAGCCATAAAGAGGCACAAATGCGCGCTGTTCAGTGCATCTGCCAGGAATACCGCTTTGCCCTTCAGGACGCATGCCGCATCGCGCTCTCTGAAACCGTGGCCGCCCGCCTGGGTCGGCTGCTCCTCGAATTGGCCAATCAGATTGGCGAGCACCTCGACGCGGGCGAATTCCGCTTCCCGCTGTTGCTCACCCACGAGGAGATGGCCTCCATGACCTGCACCACCCGCGAAACTGTCACCCGCACCCTCGGCCAGTTCCGCAAAGATGGTTGGATTTCGATCGAAGACTCCCTCGTGACCCTCCATCACCCCGACCGGCTGCAGGCTCTCCTCTAGAGCGCTGCCTTCCCCCCGCTCTCCCCTGTGTACTTTTCAAGTCAAACAAACGTGATATGGGGCGTTATCATATTACGTGGGAGTACATGCCACACATGACCCGTTTTTCTGCTTGTTTTTTTGCTCTCCTCCTCTCCTGCGTTGGAATTGCTCAGACACCGGCTCTTGGCTCGGCGCCTGACCCACCTCCTGCATCGGGCTCGTCTTCAAACCAGCCGGCCGTCACTTCGACCCAAAGCCCTGAGATCGATCAGTTCCAGAAGATCGAGAACAACTGGTCCGATTCCATCAATCGGCACGACCAGTACGCTCTTGAGCTGGTATTGTCGCCCCTGTTTGTAGACGTTGCGGCCAGCGGCGACATTACAACCCGCAATCAGCAGCTGGCCCAGGTGATTACCGGTGAGGACAAAACCGTCTACCTCACCCAGAAAGTCATCACCGTGCGCATGCTTGGCGACATTGCCGTCGCCAACGGCACATACACGCTGCACCACAAAGTCAATACAGCGCAGGTGGACGAGAAGGGCGTATTTACCCACGTCTTTGAGCGCCTTCGCGGCGGATGGGTTTGCGTCAACTCGCAGCGCACCGCGTTGCGTGAAGATGCCAACGTCAAGGCCAAAAAGTCCTCCAACACCGAGATGCCCTTCCACATCCCGTTGTTCTCCAAGGGCGACAAGAACAATCCATAGGGCACCGCAGTTGATGCCCATCTGCCTCAGCTCCAGAAGACCTGTGCCCCCAATCCGTCCTCGATCGGCGGCCGGTGGGCTTTCATCGCAACGCTTCCCTATGCGATGATTTCTTTTCCCCGCAGGAGACTCGGAATGAAGCGGCTACTCGTATTTCTTCTCGCCCTCGTGCCACTCAGCGCCCAAACCTACCAGCCCACCTGGGACTCCATCGATAAGCGTGCAACCCCAGCCTGGTTTGCCGACGCCAAGTTCGGCATCTTCATTCATTGGGGCGTCTATTCTGTGCCCGCGTATGCTCCGGTGATTCCGGGCAAGCTGGCTTACGCCGAGTGGTACTGGCACCAGATGTCCGAGGGCCGCGATAACCCGAAGGCCAATGCCATCGAGACCGGCACATGGGCCTATCACCAGAAGATGTTCGGGGCAGATTATGCCTACCAGAACTTCGCGCCGCAGTTTCGCGCCGAGCTCTTCGATCCAGACCAGTGGGCAGCAACTCTGGCGGGCTCTGGCGCAAAGTACGTGGTGCTGACCTCGAAGCATCACGAGGGGTTCGCCTTGTGGCCCAGCAAGGAGGCCTCTGCAACCTGGGGCCGACCGTGGAATGCGGTCGAGATCGGTCCCAAACGCGATCTACTCGGCGATCTGAGCGACGCCGTGCGCCGCAAGGGCCTGCGCATGGGCATCTACTATTCGCTCTACGAGTGGTACAACCCGCTCTGGCTTAAAGACAAGCCACGCTACGTCAGCGAACACATGTTCCCGCAATTCAAAGACGTGGTCACGCGCTATAAGCCATCCATCATCTTCAGCGACGGCGAGTGGGAAATGCCTTCCGCCGATTGGCGCAGCCCGGAGTTGCTTGCGTGGCTCTTCAACGATTCGTCCGTCAAGGACGATGTGGTCATCAACGACCGCTGGGGCAGCGAGACCCGCCACAAACACGGCGGCTACTGGACCACGGAATACACGGCGGGAATGAGCGGCATGGAGCATCCATGGGAAGAGAGCCGTGGCATGGGCTACAGCTACGGCTACAACCGCGCCGAGCGCCTCGAGGATTACCACACCGGGCGAGAGCTGGTGATCATGCTCGTGGATATTGTGAGCCGCGGCGGAAACCTGCTGCTCGACATCGGGCCTGGAGCCGACGGCACCATCCCCGTCATCATGCAGGACCGGCTGCATCAGATCGGCGACTGGCTCAAGGTGAATGGCGATGCAATCTACGGCACCAGGCCGTTGAAGTCTTCGCGGCAGTGGAGCGCGGGTGAAGTTCCCAGCGTCTCCTACAACAACAGATTCGAGTCGGCCTACGATGTAACCACGCTGGTGGGCAAGCCCGAGCCCGGCAAAGCGGCGATCGATGCCTTCTTTACCAGCAAAGGCAACAACATTTACGCGATTCTGCCCCGCTGGCCCGGCCAGAGTTTTCTGTTGAAGGATGTGGAAGGCGTAAAGTCAGTAACTCTTCTGGGATCGGAAGCACCGCTGAAGTTCAAAGCCGTCGCGGGTGGCGTCACAATCGACCTTCCCCGCCTCCCCGACGAACTACTTCATCAGCCAGCCTGGGTCCTCAAGGTAACCCGATAAGACTGAATGGCAGCCGAGGTTTCACCCACCGCACTACTCCGCTGACTTGCTGACTTGCTATCCCCGCGAAGCGGGGGCTAACTTGCTGTCTTTAACCCAAGACTTATACAAACTCAGGTGATGAACTTTGGAAACGCCGGTGCCCCATCCACTCCGCGCTCTTTGCGGAATGGGTGGGATAGCACGAACTTCACCATGAAAGTTCAAACAATCAGCGAACTAGCTCGCCAGCTTCTTGGCGCCCTGCGTCTTTGCTCCCTGTATCTTTATCGACACGTGCACCAAACTCAGCGCCGCCGGAGTCACGCCCGGTATCCTGCTCGCCTGCCCGATAGTGATCGGACGAACCCGCTCCAGCGTCTCACGCATCTCGCGGGAAAGCCCGCTGATCGAGCCGTACTCAATCCACTCTGGAATCGCGACAGCCTCGGCTGCCTTCAGCTTTGCAATCGACTTCTTCTGCTGTTCCAGGTAGCCGGCGAACTTGATCTCTGTCTCCACCGCCCGCACCTCATTGCGCAGCACGGCTATCTCCACTCGTCCGGTCGTTGAACGAAGATGATCGGGTGCCCCATCCATTCCGCGCTCTTTGCGGAATGGGTGGGAACTCAGAAGCTCGTTCAGTTCGGCAGCCATCTCCCGCAGCAGCGGATCTCCCATCAACTCTTTCCGCATCGCGCCAAGCACCGGTTCAATCGTGACTTCAGGCCGCTTCAGCAGTTGCGCCCACGTCAGTCCCGCAGTCGTTGTCAGTGCGCCGAACCCCGCCGCTTCAAGCTTCGCCGTGTCTACCTTGCCGGTAACGAGCATCCGTTCCAGCGCGCCCATCCGCTCCTGCTTCTGTTCGTACTCCGCCCAGGCTTCATCGCCAATCAGCCCCAGCTTCCGCCCGTACGGAGTCAGCCGCCGGTCAGCGTTATCGATACGCAGGTGCAACCGGAACTCGGCCCTCGACGTAAACATCCGGTATGGCTCGTTCGTCCCCTTTGAAATCAGATCGTCGACCAGAATGCCCGTGTAGCCCTCGGTCCGATCCATCGTGAACGGCGGCTCGCCCTTCAGCCACAGCGCCGCATTGATGCCGGCCATGATGCCCTGGCACGCAGCCTCTTCGTATCCACTCGTCCCGTTAATCTGGCCCGCGAGATAAAGTCCTTCCATCTGCTTTACGCGTAAGGTCCGGTCGAGCTCGGTCGCATCCACGCTGTCGTATTCAATCGCATAGCCGGGGCGCAGCATCTCCGCCTGGTCGAGCCCCGGAATCGAATGCACAATCTGCCACTGCACTTCCATCGGCAGCGACGTCGACATTCCGTTTACATAAACCTCGTGCGTATTCAGCCCCTCGGGCTCAAGAAAGAACTGGTGCTGCGTCTTGTCGGGAAACTTGACGATCTTGTCCTCGATCGACGGGCAATAGCGCGGCCCGATGCCTTCAATCCGTCCCGAATACATCGCCGACCGATGCACATTCTCACGAATGATGCGCAGCGTCTCCGGCGTGGTGAATGCAATGTGGCAGCTCACCTGCGGCTGCACAATCTTCTTCGTCCTGAAGCTGAACGGAGTAGGGTCCACATCGCCGGGCTGTTCTTCAAAGGTGTCCCACTTGATCGTCCGCCCATCCAGCCGTGGCGGCGTCCCTGTCTTCAAACGACAAGTCCGAAGGCCCAGCGCTCGCAGCGCTTCTCCCAGCAGCACAGAGGCCGGTTCGCCGCTTCGTCCCGCAGGATACCGCTCCTCACCGCAGTGAATCAGCCCATTCAGAAACGTTCCCGTGGTAATAATGGTGGCTCCGGCCAGCAGCGTGCGCCCATCGCGCAGCTTCAGCCCCAGCACCCGCCGCCGCGGATGCACCGGTCGCGGCAACTCGCCGAGGTCGTCGAGCCCGTGAGTCCCTGGCCCCTCAGTCCCGAGTCCCTCCTCGATCACCAGATCCACAACCTCCGCCTGCCGAATGTGCAGCCCCGGCTGCGACTCCAGCACCTCCCGCATCTTCACGCGGTAGAGC
>CZKZ01000720.1_pt5 | contig 13898 bp, 13 predicted proteins | sample 1122171 | NCBI WGS metagenome assembly CZKZ01 (sample SAMEA3539301, study PRJEB10725) | soil metagenome | biome: tundra; feature: field; material: soil | place: USA | collected 2010-05 | depth 0.15 m
TTCGTTTCTCTCGCGCGAAACCATGTGAGTAATGCCGCCGCCGAGGACCGATCCGACGATGCCGAGCACGATTGTCCAGAAGAGAGTCATGTGCACGTGCATCACCGATTTCGAGATAAGTCCTGCGAGTAGTCCGATAATCAAATACCAGAGTAGGTGAAACATTCCTTTTCCTCCATGTTTTGTCTTCGGCCGGAATCCCAATCTTTGGCAGATCAGCACGGATGCTAATGCTGCTGAAGGGAATTGAAAGGTCAATACAGTACATGTGATCGAATAATCGCCCGACTCCGCGCCGCCCCCGGTTCGGCCGCCAATTCAAGGCCGTTGCTCTCCGATCTTCTCCTTTAGCCCCGCCGTTGCCACCCCAGGGATGTAGAGTCGGAAGTTGTGTTAGGCATAGTCGCGTTCAACTGATACATCCTCGCCAAGTCCCTGAGCGACCGATTCAAGCGCGCCGAAGCGGATCCATTTCCCCCGCGGATTCCGGTTGGATCGCCGCCAAACCGGACATGATGCATTTGTGTCCGGGGGCGAGGGCGGAAGAGCAACCGCAGATCTTTCGACTCCGCTACGCTGCGCTCAAGATGACAGGTGCGTTGAAGTTGTCTCGGATTGACATGCCATTGGGGCATTATGCATTCCCAGGTCCCAAAATCGAGACCTGGGGCACCCGGACCTGGGGCACCTTGCTTCTTTCTTGTCCTGGGTGTATTACCGTCAAACTGTCTCGAATTCCGTTTTCGGGTTGGGGAGGTATCGGCGACCAACCTATCGGAACGCGGCTAACGACATCCACAGGACCCTCAATCACCGCCCAGACAGAAGTGCACAGCTGCTCATGTTCGGCGAGGAGGAGTGTGAGTACGCGTTGGCGGTTCGCTTCGCTGGCTGTCATAAATACACCCACTGGAGCAACGGTAATTCGCGTCGCCCGCAAAGTATGCTCCATGTAGCTCTCTGTTCTGGGTGTATTACCGCCAAACCGGACATTATGCATTTGTGTCCGGAGCGAGGGCGGAAGAGCAACCGCAGATCTTTCGACTCCGCTTTGCTGCGCTCAAGATGACAGGTGCTTGACGTTTTATTGTGTTTTCGTGGACAGGGGACTCCGGTCAGAAAAACCCGTCGGTTGAGGGTGGTGGTATCCCACCCATTCCGCAAAAAGCGCGGAATGGATGGGGCACAGGACAGGTGACAGTGACCAGAGAACAGTGGACGGAAGGGCTGCTTGGTTAAGGGTGGTGGTATTCCGCCCACTCCGCAAAAAGCGCGGAATGGGTGGAGCCCCAGGCGCGCAGTTTGGGATTACGTACGCTTCCTCTGGACGTAGAATGTGGCTTGTCGGCGAAATGCGCGAGATAAGAAAACCACCTGCCGTGAAGATTGGCGGAAAGGAATTGATATGCCGGTTGAAGCTTGCATCCCAATCATTCCGAGCGCAGATCTGAAGAAAAGTCTGCGCCTGTGGGTGGATGGTCTGGAATTTTCGATAATTTCAGAGATGCACAAAGATGAAAAGCTGAGTTTCTGCATGCTTCAGAAAGGCGACCTTTGGTTCATGCTGAACCGGCGCGCGGGAAACCCGGTCAAGCCGGATGACTACAACGGAATTCAACTCTACAGGGCGCCAAAGGATATACACGAAACCAGGGAGCGATTGAAGAGCCTTGGTTACAAAGTTTCAGAACTTGAAGATCGAGAATACGGCCAGACCGAGTTCTTTCTTACCGATGACGACGGCTTTTCGCATTGCTTCGGAGTCCCGACCCAAAAATAGACATCTCCAGCAACAGCCAGTTCGTGGATGGTGGGCGACGCGGAAGTTGCCACCTTTTGTTTCTGTTTATGCCAAATCGTCGAGGTATTCATCGAGATTTGGAAGCGGGGATCTCCATCATTCGAGGTTCTGGCTGGTTGACCGTCATGCCGGACAGAATGCCATGCTGGGCTTGCGTGGTCACCGGAAAGCAACCGCAGATCTTTCGACTTCGGTCGCCGAGGCGACCTGCGCTCAAGATGACAGGTCCTTTTTGGGGGGTGAGATTCGTGGTTTCCCACCCTTGAATCAGAAAGCGATTCAAGGATGGGGCACCCGGCCTCAGTTTTCGCATTGAAGATGCACTCGTCAGAAATATTGATCGAGGCTCCAAAAGACTGGGTCCCGTCGAAAAACCGGCAAACCGTCGGTTACCACGCAGTGACTGACGAGTTGCCAACTACCCGGACAGAACGCAAATTTGCTTGCAAAAAAATCTCCGTGGCGAAACGCTGATGACGTGAGCCAAAGAGAGTTCGCATTGTTTGGCGCACGTAGACTCTCAAGAGGATTGGTTAAGGGTGCTTGTAGGATGAAACAACCGAGATTTCTGGGCAGCGGGATGATGAAGAAACAATCGGTCGTGGCACTTGTCCTGTTCCTGCTGATTCCCCTGGTCACAGTGCTTGGGGGAGTCCTGTTCAGCCTGATTAATCCTGAAATTGCGGCAGGTCACCCCAACTACGTGCGCAACTACCACCTGCTCAGTCTGCTGAAGATCCTGTCTCTCTGGGCCTCTATTGCGGGTGTGGTTGTGTTGTGGGTGCTTGTATGCCTTCTGGTGATCCGCTCCAAGAAGCGATCGTACCTTTGGCTGTTTCTGGCGGCATTGGGGCCCCTCGGGTTCGCTGCCCTGGCGTCGCTGAACGACCGGACGGCTGCGCAGACAGACAGCTATACGCGGTTTGTGCGCAAGCTGAATTGGTTTGTGCGCGCGGGCTACGAAGTTTTGAGCTTCGTAATCATATGGGAACTTGCCTGGCAGGCCATGGTTCTCAAAAGCACACTGATGATCAGGTATGAGGCCTTCACCACTGGAGTTTCAACCGCCCAGATCATTGCGATCCGGGACGCTTCGTCTGGAATGTGGGCGTTTGGCGAGGGAATGGAAGTAATGTACCTTGCCGTTCTTTTCTACCTGCTTCGGCCTGTCGTCTTTCGCATGGTGGCCCGGGTGGCTGCACCGAAGGCATCGCCCAAGGCACTCTGAGTCACGATTTCAGATCGCCAGCGGCTGAGTCTCGATCAACGCAAACCAAAAGGAAACAAGCTGGCTGCGCCCTCTAAGATAGCCTGATCCTCTCCAGCGACCTGGTGCGCTTGCATTATTCAAGCGAAGCTTCGCCGCCCCAGTCGGGTTACGGTCGTGTGACCTACTCTGAGTTCGTTATGGATTTCCGGGTCTCGGAGGCGAGATTTGGCGTGCACTGTCTCCGGAATGTCGCGGCTTATCCATGGGCGGGCTTCCGATCGTTTCACGGTGCGTTTATTGGCGGCATCCTGCTGCGGATAAATGGTTTAGAGCTATGAGCTTGATGGGCTTGGCGGGGAGGCAATCACTGTCTGGGTGACAGAGGTAGTTGACAGAGAAACTTCCAGGAGATCGCTTTTAAATCAGGCACTCGAGGCTTTTGGTGCAGCATATAAGTGGTTTCGGTGACTCCTTGGCTTCGGCAATGGGGTGAAAGAAAGAACGATCCAAAGTAGAGGTCTATGGGATATATTGGTCAACATTCCTAGGTAAAGACACTTGAGCACAAGGGAAACTCTAGATATGGATCCAAATTTCCACCGACCGGACGAGTTAGCCAACTACCTTGGCTTCAAGATGCACCGTCGAAGGGTGGAGAGCAGCGCAACGTTGCTGCAATATTTTGGTTTTCAGGAAGATCCGTTCGGGATCAGCCCCAATGCGCGGTACTTGTATCCCAGCCAAACGCATCAGGAGGCGTTGGCATCGCTAGAGAATGGTTTCTATAACAATCGCGGTTTTATTGCCATGATCGCACCCCCAGGAATGGGGAAAACATCGCTCTTGTATCGTTTTCTTGAGGACACCCAGGAAACCGCACGCAGCGTATTTCTCTTCGATATTGATGCTGAGTGCGAACCAAGGGACTTTGTCGGCTACATCTTGCGCGAGCTTGGCATTACTCCCGCGCGGAGCAGTTCGGAGATGCACAGGCAATTAGCCGATGCTCTGATAGCAGAGACTCAGGCAGGGCGGAAATGTGTGGTGGTGATCGACGAGGCGCAGAGTCTTTCAGATGCTGTGCTGGAACGAGTTCGCTTGCTTACGAACTTTGAAACGTCGCAGGGCAAGCTACTACAAATAATCCTCTCAGGACAGCCGCAGCTAACAGATAAGTTGATGCAGGCTTCTCTGGTACAACTTCGCCAGCGCGTTTCGGCTATCTGCCGTCTTGAACCGCTTTCGGCGGAAGAGACCGTTGCCTATATCGACTACCGCTTGAAGCAAGCGGACTATGATGGTGATCCGCCGTTTACGGAAGATGCGCTCAAGCTGATCGCGGAGGCCGGCAATGGTACTCCCCGGACCATCAATAACCTTTGCTATAATGCGCTGACACTGTGCTGCGCGCTGAAGAGCAAACAGGTAGACGGCAGCATGGTGGCCAAAGTGATTGCCAACCTGCAATTGGTTCCGGAATCGAGTGAGGCCATCGCAAGCGCAGGCAGTGTTGAGCCTAAAGAGTCCAGTTTACGGGAACGATGGAAGGGCGCCGGTCGACTCTTCACGCGCCTGGGTACAGCCACGGCAGGCTACGTGATGCTCTGGGTTCCAGCAACTGTGCTGTTGCTGGTTCTGTCTGTGCTGGGCGTACTCCGACCCACTGAACTCCGGGTCCCTCAATTTCGCAAGACGGGCGACGACCACTCCTTGACTCCAAAGGTTGCACCGGCGTCGGTTCCCACCCAGGCTGCGGCAACAATCCCAAGAGCCGTCGCCACTAAACCCACTGCGAACAGGAAGCCATTTCAACGGGGATACGCGGCTGGCCACCTTGTTTCCGCGCGGCCTTCGGAGGGTGTGCACGTGGGTGTGACGCCGCAGATGAGCGCGGCGGCAAAGTCGAGTGCCACGGGTCAGGGTGCGCACTCAGTGACTACACAACAAGGTTCGGCTCCGTCCTCGGAAAGCGGTTCGCCGGCGGGCGCGCCAACGGATGTAGCGGCGGCGCCGGCAGCCGTGCCGCTGAATTTGCGTCCGGTCCTGCCCGCGGCGGGTCCGTTGATGGTGCAGATTGCCGCGACCTCTCACGCTGAGGAGGTCAACGTTCTTGTTAGCGCTTTGCGCATGCACGGCTATACCGTGACTGCACGCAGCGATCCGGCAGACAACCTGATCCACGTGCGCATCGGGCCGTTCTACAGCCGCGACGATGCTGACCGATGGCGAGTGAAATTGCTTGCCGACGGGTACAACGCGATCATCCAGCCGTAGCAGGGCCTTGCTCGATTACCGGCCTGCTTGGTAGCTTTCGAGGCTTGGCTGGAAATCGAGCTTGTGCAGGGATTTGGAATACCATCGCTTCTCACGCGAGTACGCTCAGAGTGCTATATTGGGCATTCTTCCCTTGCGCTGACTTCCAACTCAAACATATTTGGACCCTGAAAGGACAACGTGGCTACTGACGCAGCGATTTCGGCCAATCTGCCGAAGCGCCTGCCGGGACGCAAGTATGACCGGCAGTTCTTCTTTGCGATGACCTTGCTGCTGGTGGCGGTGGTGGCGATTGGATTTGCACCGACCTATTACCTGGCGGGTGTTTTTCGAGCTCCGCTGCCATCGCGGATTGTGCACGTTCATGGAGCGGTGTTCAGCACATGGATGATTCTGCTTATAGTGCAGACGGGGCTGATCTCGGCCAAGCGGGTTGGCTGGCACCGCAAGCTCGGCGTGGCGGGGTTCCTGCTGGCGTGCGGGATGGTGGTGACGGTAATACTGACGGCCGCGGATTTTGCGTTGCGAGCTAAGGGCGCACCGAACTCCGAGCAGTTGCTTGGTCTTCTCGTTGTGCCGTTTACGGATGCGTTCACATTCGCCGTGCTTGCGGGGTTCGCCTACGCGCTGCGAAAGGATGCGGCAGCGCACAAACGGCTGATTATTATTGCAACGGCCGGAATCTCCAGGGCGGCGTTGGTTCGCTGGCACATCCCGATTCTGCTTCATCATATGCAGGCAGCCTATAGCGCGACGTACATCTTTCTTGTATTACTGGTTGCATACGACCTGTGGTCCACGCGCAGGATTCATCGCGCTACGATTTGGGGCGGCGCGTTTCTGATTCTGATGGGACAGGTCGGCCACTACATCGGACCAACCGCAGCCTGGCATGCGTTTGCGCACTGGGTGCAGAGTTGGGGAGTGTGAGGGATGGCGGCTGCCTGAGAAGTGGCGGCGCAGGTTGCGAGTGAGTGAACGTGCGAGTCCTGTGGTGCGCCGTTTACTTCTTATCCATCTCCTGGAGCTTTTCTACGCGACGCCTCAGGTCTGGATCGTCGCTGGCAAATTTTGCGTTGAGATAAGTTTTGAGAACGTCTTCGGCGAGCTTGGGTCCGATGATCCAGGCGCCCATGCAGAGTACGTTGACGTTGTCGTGTTCAACGCACTGGTGGGCACAATATGTGTCGTGACAGAGGGCCGCGCGCATTCCGCGCACTTTGTTGACGGCAATCGCGGCGCCAACTCCGGTGCCACAGACCATGATGCCGCGCTGACATCTTCCGGACAGGATTTCGTTGGAGAGGGTCTGGGCAACATCGGGGAAATCGACGGGGTCAGTGTTGTACACGCCGATATCTTTCACGGTGTGTCCCCAGGATTGAAGTGCCTGGATCAGAGGCCCCTTCAGCGGGAATCCTGCATGGTCGCAGCCTACGACGAGTTTCCATTTTGTGGGGTTGTCGGTGGCTGCTTGAGCGTCAATGGTGAGCAGAGGAGCGGCGGCCACGCTGCTGATGAAGCTGCGTCGGGTAATGGCGTTATTGGTCATTTGAGTTCCCTCGAGGAGTTCTATTCACGGCTTCGGCGTACTCATCGCATGCTTTGGAGCGCTCTCTATGGCGGGCCGGAGGCCGATTGAATGGACGCTGGTAGGCTACCACTTTCAGAGTTGAGCCTGGATGGGTGGGTCGTTTTTTGGCGGACACTCGACTTTTCAGGCAATTCCCTGCGCCGGCATGCACAGCGGCCCTTGGGTGCTCCGATCTATACTCTCTTCTGTCTGATTTGGAAGGGAGCATTTCCTATGTCTTCGTCTGCGGTTGATTTTGCACGCCAGAATTACCCTCGTTTTCTTGATGAGTTGAAGGCGCTGCTGCGCATTCCCTCGATCTCTACCTTGCCCGAGCACAAGGGTGACTGCCGTAAAGCCGCCGAGGTGCTGGCGACGGAATTGAAACGCATCGGCATGGAGAACGGACGGCTGATCGAAACCAAAGGCCATCCGCTGGTCTATGCCGACTGGCTGCATGCTGCAGGCAAGCCGACCGTGCTGGTGTACGGGCATTACGATGTGCAGCCGCCCGATCCTCTGGATGAGTGGCTTTCGCCGCCTTTTGAGCCCACGGAGCGGGATGGCAACATCTATGCGCGGGGCGCTGTGGACGACAAGGGACAGGTGGTGGCGCAGGTGAAGGCGCTGGAGTCGCTGCTGGCCGCGACCGGCAAGCTGCCGTTGAACGTGCGTGTGCTGCTGGAAGGCGAAGAAGAAGTGGGCGGAGAGGGGATTGCGAGCTTCGTGGCTTCGAAGCCGCCGGAGTTGAAAGCGGATTTCGCACTGGTCTCTGATACGGAGCTGTTTGCGCCTGGACTGCCGACATTGTGCGTGGGACTGCGGGGCATGATTTACACGGAGCTTGAGGTTCGGAGCGCGCGCAGCGATCTGCATTCCGGCATGTACGGCGGCGCGGCACCCAACTCATTCGTCTCGCTGGCGCAGATTCTGGCCAAACTGAAGGACGAAAACGGCCACATTCTTATTCCTGGTTTCTACGACGACATTATTCCGCCGAGCCCGGAAGAGCTGGCTGCGTGGAAGAGCCTGCCGTTCGACGAGGAAGAGTATCGCGCCAAGGAAGTGGGCTCGAAGCAACTGGTGGGGGAGAAGGGATATAGCGTGCTGGAGCGGACCTGGGCGCGTCCGACGGTCGATGTGCACGGGATTCCAGGGGGCTTTGTTGGGGCGGGCGCAAAGACGGTGATTCCGGCGAAGGCTACGGCAAAGGTTTCAATGCGGCTGGTTCCGGGCATGACGCCGACCAAGGCCTTTGCACTCTACAAAAGCTACGTGGAGAAGATTGCTCCGGATGGCGTGGATGTGGAGGTAAGGCTGATTCACTCGGGCGATCCATGCCTGATTCCGGTGAACAACAAATATATTCAGGCGGCTACGCGGGCGCTGCATGAGGTGTGGGGCAAGGACACAGTGTTCATCCGCTCGGGCGGCTCGATTCCGATTGTGGGCGACTTTGACCGCCATCTGGGGTTGCCGAGCGTGATGATGGGCTTCGGATTGCCTGACGACAACCTGCATGCGCCTAACGAGAAGTTTCACCTGAAGAACTTCTCGCTGGGAATCGAATCGCTGATTCGGTTTCTGGAGGAGGCGGGAAGCTGAGCAGACCACTGGGCGAGCGAAAGCCGGAGGCGGACGCCGCGGGTTTTGTGCTCGCCGGGGGACAGTCAAGCCGCATGGGCAGGGACAAAGCGCTGGTCGAGTTTCGCGGGCAGCCGCTGGTGGCGCATGCGCTTGGAATTCTGCGCGGGGCGGGTTTGACTGCATCGATCGCCGGCGCGCGCTCGACTCTTGGGGCGTTTGCGCCGGTGGTTGAAGATCGCGAACCCGGGCTGGGGCCATTGAGCGGCATCTGCTCAGCGTTGGCTTCGAGTGCGGCGCGTTGGGCGGTATTTGTGTCTGTGGATGCACCGCTGTTGCCTGCATCGCTGGTTCAATATCTGCTGGAACATGCGGAGATTACGGGTGGGGCCGTGACGCTTCCTTCGGTCGCGGGGTTTACCCAGACGTTTCCCGCGGTGTTGGACCGGGCGGTTCTGCCGCTGGTGCAATCTGAACTTGATGCGGGGCGCGGCGGGTGCTTTGCAGCGTTCAAGTCCGCCGCGGCCGGCCTCGGTCAGCAAGTGAGCGTCATTGCGACCGAGTTGCTGGTTCAGGCCGGGCAGGTCGCGCACCCAGAGGGACTGCCAGCGGCCAGCTGGTTCTTCAATGTCAATTCCGCCGGCGACTTGCGCCGTGTTGAGGCGCACCGGGCAGGATTTGTCGCGTAAGCTAAATTCAATGCGATGTTGGATTCTTCGTCCATCCCGGAGTTCCCTGAGGCTTTTGTGGAAGCGACGGCCCCTATTGAGGGGAAGTCGGCCACAACTGCGGGCGAGTCATTCATTTCGTTCAGTCATGTAAATATCTCATTTGATGGCCGGCCTGTTCTGGAGGACGTGAGCTTCAATGTGGAGCGGGGACAGACGCTATGCATTCTTGGCCGCAGCGGCGTAGGCAAATCTGTGGCACTGCGGCTGCTCATGGGTTTCTTGAAGCCGGACTCAGGGTCGATTCGCGTTGAGGACGAGGAGATCACGGGCCTCGACGAAGAGGGGATGAACGCGATTCGAAAGCGAGTTACGATGGTCTTTCAGAATGGCGCCCTGTTTGATTCGATGAGCGTGCGGGAGAATGTCGCATTTGCACTGCGTGAGCGCGGCGGGCTGGCGGAGGAACAGGTAGTTCATATCGTGGAGCGGTTGATTGGTATGGTTGGCGCAGAAGACGTGGCGGACAGCTTGCCTGCCAGCCTATCTACAGGACGCAAGCGCGCCGTCGCTATTGCGCGCGCCCTGGCAGCGCAGCCCGATGTTGTACTTTATGACGAGCCTACGACGATGGTGGACCCGATCATTGCTCGCCGTTTGGGCAACCTGATCCAGCGGCTCAAGATGCAGCTTGGCTTTACAAGCATCGTGGTGACCCACGACATGCGCTTTGCCGAGCGGCTTGCGGACAGTGTGCTTTTCCTTCACCAGGGCCATGCCAGCTATTTTGGACCGTTGAGCGGGTTCCTTGCTTCGACAGATCCGAACATTCAACAGTTTCTAACTCTTGACGCCTATTTGTTGCCTTCTTAGTTACGGAGTATTCAGTATGTAACTAAAGTTGTAGACGATTTACCTTGCGATCACATTGCGATCGGGTGATCCTAATCGTGTCAGGACTTCCCGATGACGGTAGGAGCCAAGCAGGGGAGCATCTCCCAGGGCCCGTTGAAAGAGCGCAGGTGGTGTTTGTTATAATTGCTGTATTGTCAGTAAATTCCGTCCTCGTTTTCCCTTTTTTTGAGGCACGGTAGGAGCTGTTCGCTTTCATACGTCAAGTAGTTGCATACGGATTCTGTCGCTATCTGATCGCTGCTAGCCGTTAACGCCGGATTCCTGGCTGGGATACGCGGTGAACGCTTAACACGATGCAGAGTGAGAGTTGCCCCTTGGTAAAACAGGGACGACAGGGCTAAGGAAAAGTTTTGGAGCGGATTGCATTGAAATGGCAATCCATTATCAAAAAAACGACATCCAATCTGTTATAGCGACTAACGCAAGCGATTTTAGCCAAATTGCGAAGTTTGCGCAGGGAATTGATCCCTGTCCTATCCCATAGTTTTTGAACACTTGAGGTCTGCGGACGCAAATGGCGACTTCGGAATTCTGGCAAAGACTATCGGCTACTATGGCTTCTTCCCATGAATGGGAGGGAAGCGTGGCGGGAGAGCCCGCGCGCGGAGTTCGGGGCACGGCAAAGCTCTGGATGGTAATGGATGTAATTTCAATTGCTGGTGCAGCGACTTTAGCCACGTTATACAAGTCACATACAGAAGTAGGCGACGTGGTGCAGGGCGGCGTGTGGGATGGCACCCTGATGCATGGCCGCTCGATGTGGATTTTGGTGGCGCTTTTGTGTGGATTTGCCATGGCGCTGATGATTACAAGCAGGCGGCTACATCTATATTCTCCGACACGGCTGACGGGCATATTGCATGAGCAGCGGCTGAGCATGCAGGCCTGCTTCACTTCAGGGTTGTTGCTGACTGGCGCGTTGTACGTGCTTCGCGCAGACGACATTCCGCGCAGCATCATATTGATTACCGTGGGACTTGTAGCTATCTCGCTTGGCCTGCGCAGGCTTGTGCATCGGGTCCTGCTCTATCGCCGCTTCGATCACGGTGTGGGCACACGCAATGTGCTGATCCTCGGTACCGGGCCAGAAGCGCATGCCCTGCGCCACCATCTGGAGAGCATCCGGCATCTTGGCTATACGTTTAAAGGATTCGTCGACTTTCCCGGATCGAGTCCGCGCGTTTCCTCGGCATCCGGCGACGTAGTGGGCTCGCTCGACAATCTATTCCAGCGCACGCGCACACTGTTTGTGGACGAGATATTTGTTACCTCGCCGTGCGAGCGGGAACTGGTGCAGAACGTTCTCGAGCAGGCTCGAGTCCACGGGGTGGATCTGCGCATCGTACCCGACATGTACAACGGATTGCCCTGGAACAGCCCGATTGAATTCATTGGGCAGTTTCCGACAATTCCGCTGCATTGCGGCCACGTACCTGAAGTGGGTCTGCTGTTTAAGCGGGCGTTTGATATTGTGTTCTCGACTCTGTTGCTGATTCTTTTTGCTCCGCTGCTTCTGATCATCGCGATCGCCGTGAAGGTGGATTCGCCGGGGCCGGCTCTGTACCGGTCAGAGCGCATTGGCAAGAAGGGCCGCGTATTTGGTTGCATCAAGTTTCGGACGATGGTGCAGGATGCGGAGACGCGCCGCGACGATGTGATGCACATGAACGAGCGCGACGGCGTGCTGTTCAAGATCTCAAACGATCCCCGTATCACGAGGCTGGGCCGTTTCCTGCGCAAGTATTCGCTGGATGAGATACCGCAGTTCTTCAATGTGTTGAAGGGCGAAATGAGCATCGTAGGTCCGCGTCCACCGATTGCCAGCGAGGTGAAGGCCTATAAGCTCAGCCACCTGCGGCGGCTGGATGTGACGCCGGGCATCACGGGTCTGTGGCAGGTGCAGGGGCGCCAGGATCCATCGTTCGACAGCTATGTTTCGCTGGATGTGACCTATATCGACAATTGGAGCTTCTGGCTGGATTTCAATATCATCCTGCGAACAATCGGAGTGGTTTTTGCCGGGACGGGCACGTAGGCAATCGATAATTCATTAAAGAAAAGAATGGGCCGCTTCGGAATGAGGTGGCCCATTTGTTTGCCGCTGTAAACTGGAAGTGTGAAGATCGCATTGGCCCAGATCGACCCGACGGTCGGGGATTTTACTGGAAATCTGGAAAAGATCGTGGCTGCAAGTGGTCGCGCTGCCGCCCAGGGCGCCCGGCTTACGGTTTTTTCAGAGCTGGCGATTTGCGGGTATCCTCCCGCCGATTTCCTTGAAAAACCAAGCTTTCTGGCGCGCTGCCGCTCGGCTGTCGAGGAGCTGGCCGCGGCTACGGGTGGGATGTCAACCGCGGTGCTGGCTGGGGTGGCGCTGCCGGCAGGCGGCGACACCGGAAAGCCGGCGGTGAATGCCGCCGTTCTGCTGGATGGCGGCCGGCCGCTGCTGGAACAGCACAAGCGTTTGCTGCCTTTTTACGACGTGTTCGATGAGCAGCGGTATTTTGCGCCGTCGCGGCAGCAGCAGGTGGTGGAGTTGGACGGCATCCGCCTTGCAATTACCATTTGCGAAGACGCGTGGAACGACAAGAACTTCTGGCCGCGCAGGCTTTACACGGTGGATCCGGTGGAAGAACTGATGCGCCAGAATCCAGCCGTGCACATCAACCTGTCGTCTTCGCCGTTCTGGCACTCGAAGCGTGCTATCCGGCGCGAGATGCTGGCGGCAATTGCGCGGCGCGACGGCATTCCGGTGCTGATGTCGAACCAGGTGGGCGGCAACGACAGTCTAATCTTCGACGGCTCCTCGCTGGCCCTGAATGCGCGGGGAGAATTGATTGCGCAGGCGGCCTCGTTCGAGGAGGACCTGGTGGTGCTCGATCCGTTCGATGCGCCGGCCATACCTGTCGCTGAGGAAGACGATACGGAGGCAGCCTACCGGGCCCTAGTACTGGGAACGCGGGATTACGTGCGCAAGTGCGGCTTCAGGAAGGCCCTGGTGGGGCTCAGCGGCGGTATCGACTCCGCGCTGGTTGCCGCTATCGCCAAAGACGCACTGGGCGCGGACAACGTGATTTGCGTGGGCATGCCCAGTCCCTATTCCTCGGCGGGGTCGATCGACGACAGCCGGCAGTTGGCGGCCGATTTGGGCATCCGGTTTGAAGTAATTGGAATCAGCGGCCTTTTCAGCGAGTTTACGCGCGCGCTGGAGCCGCAGTTTGCTGGAACGAAACCGGATACAACGGAGGAAAACATTCAGTCGCGGATTCGCGGAGCGCTGCTGATGGCGCTCTCAAACAAGTTCTCGGCGCTGGTGCTGACCACGGGCAACAAATCGGAGATGGCGGTAGGATACTGCACGCTTTACGGGGATATGGTGGGGGCGCTGGCGGTGATCGGGGACCTGGTGAAGACGCGGGTTTATGCGGTGTGCCACTGGCTTAACCGGAACGGAGAGGTGATTCCGTTGCAGATTCTGGAAAAGCCGCCCTCCGCGGAGCTGCGCCCAGACCAGAAGGACACTGATTCGCTGCCTCCTTACGAGGTGCTGGACCCGATTCTGGAGGCTTACGTGGAGCGCTACGAGACGCCAGAGCGGATTTCAAAAGAAAACGGATTTCCGCTTGTGCTCGTCCAACAGGTGGTGCGGCTGGTGGAGCGGTCGGAGTACAAACGCCAGCAAGCTGCCCCGGTGCTGAAGGTTACGCGTAAATCGTTTGGAATGGGGCGCAGGTTCCCCATCGCCGTCAAGGTGCAGGTATAGTCACCGATGTCGGGGTATAAGCCAAGGGTCTGATATCCAACCTCAGGCGCCAACGACGGGAACCAGTTTTTCTCAGTTCTAGAAGCGAGGAGAGACAGATACCGGGTGTATCT
>CZKZ01000511.1_pt3 | contig 13790 bp, 8 predicted proteins | sample 1122171 | NCBI WGS metagenome assembly CZKZ01 (sample SAMEA3539301, study PRJEB10725) | soil metagenome | biome: tundra; feature: field; material: soil | place: USA | collected 2010-05 | depth 0.15 m
TATTCTTATTGTCTTCTAAACCATTGAGCAGGAGAGCGGGCCAGGTACGAATTGGCGAAGCAGAGCCCGCCTCCCACCAGATTTGTGTTGTCTTCGGTTATTGCTGAATCGGCTCTGAGCTTTCCGAGGGTTTTCTCCGGCACTTGCTGGAGTTTGCTGGAAGGAACAGGGGCGCAAATTCGCAGTTTAGAGGAGACACAATGAAGAGCTGGAAATTGTTCGCTGCCATCACCGCGGTTGGCGCCTTTCTGCTGGCCGGAGCACCCTCACAAGCAAAAGCGCAGGTCAACATCACCATCGGGATTGGTGCGGCACCGATGTGTCCGTATGGGTATTTCAACTATGCGCCGTATCCGTGCGCGCCGTTTGGCTACTACGGTCCGCAATGGTATACGAGCGGCGTGTTCATCGGCGCGGGGCCGTGGTTTCGCGGGCCTGTTGGGTTCCACGGATATGTGAATCATGACTTCGATCCGCATTTTGGATACCGGGGACCGCTGCCAGGCAGGGGCGAACATGCCGACTGGGGCAGGCATCGCGGCTGGGACAAGCAGTTCAAGGGCAACGAGGCGCACGAGGAGTACCGGCACGATAACGGAAACCACAATGGCGAATACAAGGACCACGGCGACCATGGGAATGGACATGACAATGGGCACGGAAATGACCATGGCAACGGCCACGACAAAGGAAATGGTCACGGGAATGACCACGGGCACAATTAGCTTGCGCTGAGGCTGGGGTGTTGAGGATTCCCGGGTCTCAAAAACGAGATCTGGGTGGCCCGGCACCCGGCAACTCGGTGATTTAGACTTCGGGTCAGGCTGTTCGAAGCCGCGATTTCGAAAGTTCTCATGCCCCCGGTCATTCAAGTCTCCGGCGTTCGCAAGACCTACGGTTCAACGGTAGCCGTTGAGGAGGCGTCTTTCGAGGTCAAGGATGGGGAGATCTTCGGTTTAATCGGCCCCAACGGAGCGGGAAAGACCACCACAATGGAGTGCATCGAAGGGCTTCGCAAGCCCGACCGCGGCACCATTGCAGTTCTTGGCCTCGATCCCTTTAGCCAGGTTTACAAATTGCAGGAGCGCATCGGAGTGCAGCTGCAGCAGGCACAGTTGCAGAAGCGAATAAAAGTCTGGGAGGCGGTCGACCTGTGGGCATCGCTTTACCGGAAGAAAGCAGTCGATGGTGAGCGCCTTCTGGAACAGCTCGGCCTTTCCGATAAGCGGAGTTCCTGGTTCATGGACCTTTCCGGAGGCCAAAAGCAGCGGCTGTTTATAGCACTTGCGCTGATCAACGATCCGGAAGTTGTGTTTCTCGACGAGCTGACCACCGGGCTCGACCCACAGTCACGCCGCGCGATCTGGGATCTTGTGCGCGGCATCCGTGAGCGCGGCAAAACAGTTTTCCTGACAACGCATCTGATGGAGGAAGCCGAGCGGCTATGCGACCGCGTGGCCATCATGGAGCACGGTCGAATCATCGACATCGACACGCCGGAAGGGCTGGTGGCCCGACATTGCCCGCAGCGAACTGTCGTTCTCGATACAGAGAATGCGACCGCCAAGGAGTTGTTTCAGCAGATTTCAGGAGTTGAGTCGGTGACCTGCATTGACAAGCGATTCACGATTCGCGGCCGCGGCGACGATTTGGTTACAGAAGTGATTCATTGCCTGTCGGAGAATCGGATTCGGGTCACGGATTTCCGGACAATTCTTCCCAACCTTGAGGACGTTTTCCTCAAACTGACTGGTCACTCCATTCGCGAGTAGGAAACACAATGATGCTGCGTGGGCTTTGGAAGCTGACTTGGATTGAGATCAAGATCTTTCTGCGCGAGCCGCTTGGTGCAATCGGCACGATCGTTGTTCCCGTGCTTCTCTTCGTTGTGTTGGGTCGCGTGACCAACCACAAACTTGCGCCTTCCTCATTGACCAGCAGTGGACTTTCCGGCGCCGGTCTCCCGGTTCTTGTGTCGCTCCTGATTGCCATCAGCGCGGTGCTTTCACTGGTCACCATCATCTCAATCTACCGCGAAGGCGGCATCCTCAAGCGGCTTCGGGCTACGCCGCTTCGCCCCTACACAATCCTCACCGCCCACGTGATCGTAAAGCTAATGCTCACCGCGGCAACGCTAGTCTTGATGTTGATTGTGGGCAAGCGTTACTTTCCGGCAGGCGTCCATGTTCCGTGGTTCTCGTTCACCATTGCGCTCATGATCAGCACATGGAGCATTCTCTCTGTCGGGTTTCTCATTGCGAGCATCGTTCCGACCGCGCGCTTTGCGCAGCCGATCGGTGCGGTTATTCTGTATCCGATGATCGCAGTCTCGGGACTGTTTGTGCCCGTTGAGGCGCTTCCGCCGGCGCTGCATGCGTTGGCTCGTGCCTTGCCGCTCACCTACGCCGTGAATCTGCTGAAGGGAATCTGGAATGGCGACGGATGGCTTGCCCACATGGGCGATGTTGCGGCGATGACTGGATTATTTCTTCTTTGCACGGTGCTCTCGACAAAGATCTTTCGGTGGGAGTAGCCGCGCTGCCCTGCTTCATCCCCCTTGATAGAGGAAGCAGTTGCTGCCCAACCGCGCGGGCGTCGAAGAGACTCTTTTCGTTCCGATCGGATCTCCGCCAAACCTGACATTTATAACCGGCTACTGCCGATCAGCCTACCGACAGATCGGAACCGAGAAACGCCCGCAGAATCTGATTTTTTTGCTCTTCCTGGAGATGTACCTGCAGATCGAGCCCCCCCCAAACCTGCGTCCGGAGGCATTTTGGCGAAGAACTTCAGGAGCCTTCTGAATTGTGTGATCCGAGACTTAACACCAGGTGCTGCTCCCCCGAAACTGTTGGTCTGCTCCCCCAAAGTAGCTATGGTCTACCTGGTCACGACGCCTCTATCATCCCAACACAGTCAAAACTGGGCCTCCCCGCGCTGTGCATGTGTCGCCAGCGGGATTAAGACACTGAATGCGCCGTTCTTCTGGAGTTGCTATTGCCGTTGCCGTCGGATCGGTCGCCGTTGTGGCGCCGATCTTGATTTCGATCCAGCTCGCCTGGAACGAGGCACTGGCCAACGCCAAGTCGAGAGTTCAAACTCACGCCAGCCTTCTGGTGCGCCGCAGCGAAGAAGCGGAAAGCCAGCTCAACGGCGCACGCAGCCTGCTCAACGCAGTTCACTTCCCTGCCTGCTCCCCTGAAGAAGTCGCACTGATGCAGCAGCTGGCGGTCACTTCGAATTACATTCAGGCCATCGGCCGCGTTTCCTACAACCAGCTCACCTGCAGTTCTCTCCGCACCTCTGGCCCCATCGATATCGGGCCGGCCAACCTGATCACCGAGAACGGTGCCGAAGAACGCTTCAATGTGTGGATATTCAAGGCGCAAACTCACCCTCTTCTCGTCATTTCAGAAGATGGTTTTGCTTTCATCGTCGACTCTTCGCTCATGGAAGACTTGCCGGATACAGGACCAGGCATCTCGGTTGGCATCTTCGTCCCGTCGCAGCGGCAACCTGACCTGATCTCCACGGCAAACGGCGGAATTCCCACATCCTGGCTGAAGACAATTCCCAAGGGAAGTTCAACGACATTTCTTGAAGACGGATATGTGGTTTCCGTCGTCCGAGCAAAACAGGCCGATATTGCAGCCGTGGCAGCCTACCCCAGCATTTACATCGGGCAGCAGCTCCGGCCCTTCGCGCTGATCTATATCCCCCTGGGTCTGATTTGCGCCTGCGGCCTCGCCTGGGCTGTCGCCCACATCTCACGCATCCGGCTTTCGCTTCCGGCTGCGCTTCGCAGCGCGGCAAAGCGCAGAGAGTTCTACGTCGAATACCAACCGATCATTAATTTGGAAACCCTACGCTTTGTGGGCGCTGAAGCGCTGGTGCGCTGGCGGCGGAGCGGCCGCGTCGTGAGGCCCGACGAGTTTATTCCCGCGGCCGAGGAGAGCGGCGTCATTACGCTCATCACCGCCTGCGTGGCGAAGATCGTGGCTGCAGATCTTCCACAGCTGCTGGCGATCGACCCCGATTTCCATGTAGCCATCAATCTATCGGGACCCGATTTTCTGACCACGGACACGGTGAACATGCTGAAGAACGTGCTCGCCACCAGCCAAGCACGGCCCTGCAACCTGCATGTAGAGGCCACGGAAAGGTGTTTCCTTCAGGCTGACCAATCGCGCTGGATGATCGCCTTGATTCGCTCGCTGGGCATCGCGGTCTCAATCGACGACTTCGGAACCGGCTACTCCAGCCTCTCGTGCCTGCAGACGCTTGGCCTCGATGCGCTCAAGATCGACAAGTCATTCGTTGAAACAATCGGCACCGACGGCGCGACAAGCCACGTTGTGCCCCACATTATCGACATGGCTCATTCGCTTGAGCTGGAGATCGTCGCCGAGGGTATCGAAACCGCAACTCAAGCCAGTTTTCTGCGCAGTCAGGGCGTTCATTACGGCCAAGGCTGGCTGTTCGGAAAGCCGATGAACGCTGCCTCGCTTTGCGCGTCCGTCCGCGCGCAGCATGCGGTTGAAAGCACGAAAGCGCTGGCCTGAACGTTCGCCGCGCACTCTTCACATATCAAAAAGTGCTTTTAGCCATTCGGTCGCGCGAAGCCACAGATTCGCGCTCAACCTCCGCTCTGTTCTTGCGCGGAATTCCGCACTTCGCTGAGAAAAAGCGGCGGATGAGACACCCGATTTCAAGGGCGGGTCGAGGGTGGTGCACCCGGCGAGCTGGCAACTTTGGAATGCCCTAGCCCATGAAGCCCAGGTAGGGGTTGGAGCCAAAGTTTCCGAAGTTGGGGAAGACGGTTCTGATCTGGCCGTCTGACAGGCCGAACCAGCTGGCGAGCGTGCCGGCGTATTGCTCAACGGATGTGGTGGGAATGAGCCTTCCGGCGCCGAGGTCATTTGTTTGATCGACGCCGACCACTGGGTACTGGCCATACATATCCTGACCATGCACGGCGCCTCCAACGACGAAATGGTGGCTGCCCCAGCCATGGTCAGTGCCGTCACTGTTGCATGTTAGCGTGCGGCCGAAGTCGGAGATGGTGAACGAGGTGACCTGGTTGCCGAGACCCATGTTGACCATCTGGGCATCAAAATATTCAAAGGCCGCGCCGAGCTGGGTGAGAAGTTTGGCATGAGTTTGCGCCTGGCCGTCGTGGGTGTCGAAGTTGCCGAGCTGGACGTAGAAAATTTGGCGAGAGACGCCGAGGCTGGCTCGACCGGCGATGATGCGCGCGACGGTCTGCATGGAAGCGGCGAGTGGATTGTTTACGAGCATGTTTGTAACGGGATCGAGATACTGAGGTGGATTGGCCACGCCGCCGACACCTGCTGGCGCCATGGCGCTTGCCAGCATGGACTGCGCCTGCATGGAGCGGTCGATGACGACCTGATACTCCTTGGCGAAGAGATTTGTCTCGTCGGATGTGAGGATTGAGTTGAGCGGGTTGGCCGCAGCCTGCAGCCCAAACGGAGGCTGAGACAAACCGTAGATGGGGATGGGACCGGCCGGAGTGACGTTGAGTTGAAACGAACTTTGCCCGGCGAGGAAGAGGGCGTTGCCTGCGGTGGAAATGCAGGTGAACATGGAATTTGAATTCATGTTCATGGATTCAACAGCATCAGCAACCGCACCGCCCCAGCCGACGCGCTCACCGCTGCCGAGATCGGATGCGATGGCCTGCCAGGCAGCGGTTTGATCGAAGTGCGAAAACAAACTATCAGGGAGCTGGACGGTATTGGAGTTGATCTGCGCCTTGGTGGCGGGTGAAATCAACGTGCCGGTATTCGCAACGACGGCGGCGCGGCCGGCGTTGAAGAGATTTTGCACACCAGTGAGATTGGGATTGAGCGCGAAGGTGCGGCCGCTCTGCGGAGTCTTGAGGGTAATGGGGAGCAAATTGCCGAGGGGATAGGCGAGACCCGGCGCGCCTGAGCGCGCTTGCGTGAAGGCTGCGAAGGATCCAGGATCGGTAGCAATCACGGTACCGTGGCCATCGTTGCCGCCCTGCAAATAGACGCAGACGAGGGCGCGATAGTCTGATCCTCCGGTGCCCTGAGCCATGGCGGCTAGCGAGTTGAGCTCTAGAAAAAATGGACTCACATAGAAACCGGCCATGGTGGCCATTGAAGCCGTTCGGAGAAACTGCCGGCGGGATTGGTGGAATTTGCACATAGCTGGCTCCTATTGCTGCGCGGCGTAGTCTGGCGACGCGACGGTGAGATAGATTGCCGATTGCACGCGGCTCAGAAGCGCGGCGTTGGTTGCGTTTGGATCGCCGGTTGGTATCGGGATCGAGGCGATGGCGGAGAGAATCTGGGTGGAGAGGGTGCTGGACATTTGGCCGGACATGAGGAGCAGATTAATGCGATCGAGTAACTGATCGGGCGTCGCTGCAAGACTCATTTCCGTTGCGTAGGACGAGAAGATGTCAGGGCCACCAACGGCATTTGAACCGATGGCATTTTGCAGATAGTTGATATATCCGACGACTGTGGAGACGTTCGTCATCTGCATTTCCGGCGCCAACAGACCGGCGGACGAAATTGACGTGGCAGGGGGAGCGTAGCCGGGGCTGAACCAGTTGAAGACCGTTGGAGAACGGAGCCACATTTCGCCGAGGCCGTAGATTGGATCTTCGGTGGAACCGACGTCGAAAGAGCCGGTGCGCGATTGCGCGGTGAATGCACGTGCCCACTCGGTATAACGCAACAGAGACTCGCGCACTTTTCCATATTGCGGGTTGCCGACGGTTCGGGCTGCGTCACGCGCTTCAGGGTCAAGCAGGATGGCCGTAATCACTGCCTGCAGATTCCCGCGCAGACCGGTTCCATCGTTCTTGAATACCTGCGCAATACGGTTGATATACGCGGGACTTGGATTGCTGGTGACCATGTGCTGAATCATCTGCTTGGAAAAGAAGGCGGGCAGATTCGGGTGGTTGAACAACGTGTCGAGAGCGAGCTTGAGATCGCCATCGGGATTCGGGCTACCAGAGGCTGGAATTGTGACGCCGAGAAATTGCTTCTGGAGCGTCGAGTGGTGGTTTGGGAAGCTCTGCATGGGCAGCAATTCTTCGCCAAAGCCAGTTCCGACGTAGACACAGCAGTTGGACCACGCTGTATCACTGGAGTCGCCGGGAATGTTCCAACTGAAGCCGGTGAATACTGCGGCCATGCCCTTGACGTCGGTATTTGAATAGGTGGGGATGGGCTTGCCGGTGGAGTCAAGCTGTTGCGTGCCGTCGTCGTTCAACTGCCAGAGGCCGATGGTGAAGAGCTGCATTACTTCGCGTGCGTAGTTCTCATCCGGATCGGTGGTTGCGTTGCCCTTGTCGTTGCCTTGCATGGAGAGGAACTGGCCCATCATCGGACTGAGAGTTACATCCTGAAGAAGCTGGCGGAAGTTTCCGAAGGCATCGGCGCCGAGCATGTCGTAATAACTGGCCTCGCCGCGCGGCATGTTCTCAATCTGCGTGGTGTTGTTGCTGGAGATGACGAAGATTTGCGCGAGGGCGTACCTGACGCGCTGGCGGAGCTGATCGTTGGCGGTGAGCGATTGCTGCCAGAACACATCCTGCACCAACGACTCGTCGGCATTGTTCTGGACGAAGAGGGCTGCGTTGCATTTGACATCGCCTGATGCACAAGGCGGGTTGTTCACGACCAACGCCAGTTCCACGCCGGGCTCCGAGGGCGTTAATGGCGTATTGAATTGTTCGGTGAACCACGGCTGGTAACCGATCAATGAAAGGTGATGGATTTCGGCGTCGGATGCGCCAAAGGTGGCTTGCTCAAGAAAGCGCGCCGCGTCAGGAGGATTGACAACCGGGACCGGAGGCGTGCCGCTGACGGTTGCGATGAGATCGGCCGAGGCGGCGGGACCGGGGCTTGGATTCAAGACCTGCAGATCGAGATTGCCGGGTTCGGTCAGGTCGACGTTGGCCGTCAACTGTGATCCGCTGTTGAAGGTTGTGGGCGCCGGGGATCCATTGACCAGTACCTGCGCGCCGGTGATGAATCTGGAGCCGGTGAGCACAATGGTCGCGGGGCCAGGATTGAAATTCATGGGCGAGGCGGAGGTGAGAATCGGAATCGGATTCATCACCGAGATGTTTTGCGCGATCGAGACTGCGGGATTGTCGACGCTGGTGATTGTGAGTTGAACGATATTGCTGGGTGTGGGAACAACGGGCGGCGCTGTGTAGGTGATGGAGCCATTCGCATTCGCAACGGCAGTTCCAAATTGCGCATCGCCTCCGGCGGTGCCATTCACCTGCAGGGTAACGGCGGGATTGGTGGTTCCGTTGACTGTCAACCCGAAATTCAGCGAGTTCGATACGCGGACGTCCGTCCCGGCGTAGGTTTCCAATTTCAAAACTACCTTGCCTGGGCCTACGAGCAATGCAAGTGGAGAGGTTGTTGCCGATCCCGGATTGGGATTTGTAACAGCGAGCGGATAAGTGCCGGGGATTGGTGCGTCGATTTGCGCCACCAACTCGGTGGCGGAAACATAGGTCGTGGGAATGATGACGCCGTTCCAACTGATTTGGGAGCCGAAAACGAATTGCGACCCGTTCACGATAACGGTCGTTGATCCCTCAGAGAATCCCCCGGGATTTACGTTGCTGAGCACCGGAATCGGGTTCCACACCTGGACCGACACGGAGCCTGGAACCGCATTGGGATACTTGGCGATGGAGGCGGTGATCTGGACCGTGTAAGGGGTGGGAACGAGGGCGGGAGCGGTGTAAAGGCCTGAGCTGCTGATGGTGCCGACCTGAGAGTTACCGCCCAGGATTCCATTGACATAGAAATTCATGGGTAATCCCGCAGCCATGTACTTGGAGGTGAACTGCAGGGTCTGATTGACGCGAAGCGTGTTGGTCGACGCCGAGATCGCGGCAATGGTATTCAGGTCGACCGCTATCCCCCCTCCGCCGCAGCCCGAAACGAGCGAGGCCAGAAGGTAGAGCGACATGGACAGAAACCGAGGCCACGGCAATGGACCGCGTGAAGACAGCTCTTGCATAGATGCTCCTGGACGGGGAAGACCGGGGGGAAGCCAATGCGCTTCAGTCGATGCGACCGGGCGCGAAAACTACAGTGAGTTAAGTCCGGAGGTTATCGAAGTCGTCATGGTAATGCAAAGCAAAATGCGGCTTTTGATTACTTTGGTTATGGTGCCTTTTGTCATGTTTGCCTGAGCGGATTCGACAGCGAAACGGGCTGAATTGGCACTGGGAACCCCTTGTGATCTGGGGAACCCGGCGGACGAGAACTCGAGCATGCAGCCGTGTTAATTGATCGGTGACTTCGAAGTTGGTGACCATCCTTCCGGAATCCAAGCGACCGAATGTCTGTCGATCCTGGTCGCTGATCAAGAACCGGACAGGATTGTTCATGCGCGCGGGCCCGCTCGTGAAACGGCGCACCGTGGAGTCTTGGTAAACTAGGCTAACTTCACTTTTTGAGAATTACTTCGAATTCGAGACCTGATGATTCTCTCGTTTGGGCTTCGCCGGCGAAGGCTGGGGGCGGCCCTGCTGTTTGTGCTGTCCGCGTTGATGAATGTGTGCTCCGTGCAAGCGGAGGAGGAACCGCTTCGCATTCCGCGTGTTGAGCGCGCGCCGAAGCTCTCCGATTTTGTGACGGGCACGCCGCGTGAGGCGGAAGCGGTCATTACGGTTTTCAAGCAATTCGATCCGCACGACGGCGAGCCCATCAGCCAGCCAACAGCGGCCTACCTCTCATACGACAGCAAGAACCTCTACATAGGCTGGATCTGCAAAGACGACCCATCGAAGATCCGAGCGCGCGTGGCGCCACGCAAGCAGATCGAGACGGACGACCGGATCAGCATCGTAATCGACACCTTCCTGGACCACAAGCACGGCTACTGGTTCGACACCAACCCTTACGGTATCCAATTCGATGGTCGAACTACGGACGGCATTGGCGACGACCCGAGTTGGGAGGCGCTGTGGTACTCCGAGGGGCGGATTACACCGACAGGGTATGTGGTGTTGCAGTCAATTCCCTTTCGCAGCCTGCGTTTTCCGCGAGGGCCGAAACAGATTTGGAACATCAGCCTGGCCCGAATGATTCAGCGCACCAACGAATACGCCCTGTGGCCTTTTGTGTCGCGCACGCGCCTGCCTCAGTTTGTAGGTCAGTTTGCTCCCATCGAGATTGACGCGGACATATCGCCTGGGCGCAACATGCAGTTGATTCCCTACGGGCTTTTCTCGAAGGACAGCTATCTGGACCCGAGCGACGGATTTCAGCGTCAGACTGAGCATCATTCAGGCCTCGACGCGAAAGCGGTTATCCACGATGCGCTCACGCTTGACATGACCGTGAACCCGGATTTCAGCGAGATCGGTTCCGACGATCCGAAGGTTCAGGCAAACCAGCGTTTCGAGGTGGTGTACCCAGAGCGCCGGCCGTTCTTTCTGGAGAATGCTTCGATCTTTACCATGCCGGAGGAACTGTTCTTCTCGCGGCGGATTGTGGAGCCGCAGTACGGGGCCAAGCTGACCGGGTCAATACGACGATGGAGCGTGGGCGCGCTTGTAGCAGACGACCGCGCGCCGGGCGAGGTGCTGGTGCAGGGCGAGACGGGCCACGGCGATCGCGCTGTCGACGCCGTGTTTCGAACGGAACGGGAGTTTGCACATCAATCGCATGTGGGGTTGTTTCTGAGCACGACAAACTTCGGAGAGACGTGGAACCGCGTCGGTTCCCTCGATCTGCGCTATCTGGCGGCGCACAATTGGGTGTTATCCGGCCAGGCGACGACAACGCAATCGAACTCAGGTTCCACTGGTTATCTGGCGGGTCCCGGATTTTTTGCGGACGCGAGTCGATCCGATCTGCACAATACCTTCGATATTTTTTATCTGGACCGCAGCCCGGGCTTGACGGCCACACTCGGCTATCTGAGCCGCAGCGACATCCGGTATCTCGAGACGTATTACAAGTATCGATGGAGACCGGAGGGCAACAAGACGCTGCTGGCATATGGCCCTTCGATCGATACGGTTGTGAACTACGATCACGAGAAGCGGCTGGAGAACTGGTCGGTGACGCCCGGCTTTTCAATGTCGTTCGACCGGCTGACCTCGTTGTCAATGACTCACTCAGAAACTTACGAACTCTACAGCGGCATCGGATTCCGAGCGCGGAATACAACTTTCAACGTCGCCACTTCGTGGTATCAATGGCTGGAGATGAGCGCCATCTACTCCACGGGGACGCGGCCCAACTATCATCCGGCAGCGGGTGTTTTGCCCTTTCTGGCAAACGCCAACAATGCTTCTGCTACTGTGACGATTCGACCCAACCGCCACCTGCGTTTTGACGAAATCTACTATTACACGCGGCTTGCGAACGGAGCGAACACGGATTCGACTTCCTCCCTTTACAGTGGAGACATCTTCACCAATCACCTGATTCGGGCGAAGATCAACTACCAGTTCAATCGAGACTACGCATTCAATGCGATCTTCGACTATAACTCGATGTTGCCCAATAGTGGACTGGTCGACTGCAGTTACGCGAAACAGGCGGACACGACGCTGCTGTTCACCTATTTTCCGCATCCGGGAACAGCAGTTTATCTGGGCTATGCGGATACTTTTCAAAACACGAACTACGACGCTAACGCTACGCCAGCCTACACGCTGAGCAGCTTTCCCTCAACTTCGACCGACCGCCAGTTGTTCGTCAAGGTGAGTTACCTGTTTCGTTTTTAGGGAGGCAGGGACTCGGTCATCGATTTCTCGCGTGTGACCGAAAGACCGGACTGGACGGATTCCCAGTTCTCCGGGGCGCTATCTTCCTCAGTGACCTCCGCCCTAGTGACGAAAATCTGTCGCGCGGGGCCCGTGTGATCTCAACCACATGGCAGGACAGGCTCTCCCGACCCTGCGTACTTGCTGCAAATTGAAGTGAGCGCAACCATGTTTACGTCAGTGATATCCGACGTATATATATGATTTTGCGCAGCTTAGGCGCCTTTCTTCGTGCGAACAAATCAGAGATTGATGGAAGAACCTGGTTCTTTTAGCTCAGACGTGCTCTGGGGGGCGCCTGTGTGATTAGCGTCACTTACATAGGCCGCCTAGTCAGGGTTTTATGGAATGTAAATGTGATTCATGCCACTGGAGCTCGGCGTTGCGAAATTCAGCACTGCGCGGATTGTTCGAGTGCCCAGGTTGAAATCCAAGCAGCAAAGATCCAGATTCCCTAATTGAAGGAAAAAGATGCGCAAACTGATTCGGCTTCTTCTCACTTGTGCCAGCGTTTCGGTACTTGTCGGCGCGGTGCCAGCATTGGCACAAGTCGACCGAACCCTGGAAGGCGACCAGAAGTGCACCGTCTGCCACGATGCGAATTGGAGTACGCCGATACTCACCATCTACCAGACCAAGCACGGTGTGAAGGCCGACGGGCGCACTCCAGGTTGCCAATCGTGTCACGGCGCCAGTGTCGAGCATCAGAGCGATCCGGGCGGCAAGCATCCGGATGTGGTGTTTGGCGGCAAATCCAAAAACCTTTCGTCGCCAGAAGAACGGAATTCAGCCTGCTTGAGTTGTCACGAATCGAGCGTGCGCGCAAGGTCGCACTGGTCGGGGAGCCAGCATGAAATGCACGGCGTTGCCTGCACCGATTGCCACGAACTGCATTCAAAAAAGCAGCGCGTTCTGGATCCGCTGACCCAAGAAAGTGTCTGCGCCAAGTGCCACAAGGCCCAGGATGCCCAGATTCATCGCTACTCGCGGCACCCGATCCTGGAAGGTAAAGTGACCTGCTCCAGCTGTCACAACGTACACGGCTCGGTGGGCCCGAAGCTGCTCATCAAGGAATCGGTCAACGAGACTTGTTACACGTGCCACGCAGAGAAGCGCGGTCCGTTCCTTTGGGAGCATGCGCCGGTTGTGGACGACTGCACCAACTGCCACACACCACACGGCTCGAACTTGTCGCCTCTGCTGAAGATGCGGGTGCCGATGCTCTGCCAGAGCTGCCACACGGGCGATCACGGGAAAAACCTTTATAGCGGCGCAAACCTGCCCAACGGCAACGTAACCACGGCAAATGGCCAGATACCGCTGGGAAGCCAGAGCCCAGCAGCGCAAGGCAACGGACGCAGCTGCATTGCCTGCCACTCGACGATCCACGGTTCGAATCATCCGGCCGGCGCAAAGTTCCAGAGATGACCCGTTCAATTGGAGAGACTGAATTGACTACATACGCGAAGATAACCAGTTGTGCGGCCCATGCGATGCGGTACGTTCGTGGTGGCATCATCGCCTGCTTGATGTTTTTACTTCTGGCCGGATACAGAGACCGCGCGTACGGACAAGCGCCTGCCGCTAGCCAGACGCCTGCTGCAAGTCAGACGGCTGCTGCAAGTCAGACGGCTGTTCCAAGTCAGACGAAGCCTGACAGCAAAGTTGGTCTTGGTGTCGGCGGCGTGAGCGACAGCTCATTCAAGTTTGGCGAATACAACGGGCTGCAGAATTCGGGCCCTTTCGGCATCGGGAATTTCGACCTTCGCGGAGGCGCTCCCTATGACAGCAAGAGCACGTGGCGCTGGGAGATGAAGGGGCAGAATCTCGGCCTCGAAAATCGCAACGTGTACGCCGAGTTCGGCAAGCAGGGCAAGTACAGGTTCTTTGTTGGCTATTCCGAACTGCGGGCCAACCGCTCGGACACTTTCCAAACCCCTTATTCAGGCGCAGGCACGGGGAATCTCACCCTACC
>CZKZ01000597.1_pt2 | contig 13705 bp, 9 predicted proteins | sample 1122171 | NCBI WGS metagenome assembly CZKZ01 (sample SAMEA3539301, study PRJEB10725) | soil metagenome | biome: tundra; feature: field; material: soil | place: USA | collected 2010-05 | depth 0.15 m
GTTTCAGGCGCGCTGACGCCTCATTCACCGGTTGATCGCAAGTTCGATGAAGACGGGATCACCTGCTCGGTTTGTCATTCCATACAGAAAGTCGACACGCGCGGCACCGGAAGCTACGTACTTGGAACCCCTGCAGTGATGATCGATGACGCAGGCAAGCCCACCTACGGAGAGGTGCCTGACAAGGACATCCTTGCCCATCTCGACTGGCACTCCAGGGCGGTGATGAAAGATTTTTACCACACGAGCGAGCTCTGTTCCGCATGCCACAAGGCCGCGGTTCCCCGGCAACTGAATAACTACAAGTGGCAGCGCGCGATTTTCCTTTACGACGAATGGCAGACGTCCTCCTTCGCAAAGCAGTCGCCGCTTCCGTTCTATGTGAAGGACAAGCCGTCCACATGCCAGACCTGCCACATGGTTCCCGAAGATATTGTGACCAAGGACTATGGAGCCGAGCCGGGCAAACTCAAGTCGCACCGCTGGCTTGGAGCGAACACGCTGCTGCCCAAGTACTACAGCTACGACACGCAGATGGAGCGAACCATCGCTTTTCTCCGCAATGGGGTTTTCAACGTGGACCTGTTCGGGCTGCAACGTAACGGCGGCAAGATGATTGCTCCGCTTGGCAACGAGCCCTTCAAGATTGCGCCCGGAGATTCGCTCACTGTCTCGGTCGTAGTCCAGAACAAGGGAATTGCTCACAACCATGTTCCTGAACAGAGGGACTTTTACGAGAGCTGGGTGGAATTCGAATGTAAAGATGCGGCAGGGCACACGCTGATGCACTCTGGCGGCATTGGTGCGGGAGGTGCGCTGGATCCAACGGCGCACAGCTTCACCAACCGGCTTGTCGATGTTAACGGGAAGCTGATCGATCTACATCAGATCTGGAATACGCGAATCATTGCCTACAACAACACCATCGTCTCGGGCCGCTCGCAGATTGTTCGCTATGAGTTCACCGTACCCAAGGACGCGGTGGGTCCATTCACCATAACGGCCAAGGTCAACTATCGCCGATTCAATCAGCACTACATCGACTTTGGTTTGGCAAAACACTACGAGATGCCGGTGGTAGAGATGGCCTCGCGCACGCGAACGCTGACGCTGGGGACCAATCCGAAAGTGCCACTGGATGCCGCGGACAATGCGGAGTGGATGCGATGGAATAACTACGGCATTGGCCTCCTCGACGCGCAGCAATACGCCGAGAGTACACGTGCCTTTGAGCAGGTTGTACGCCTGCGCGCTGACTATGCCGATGCCTATACCAACGTTGCGATTGCCAACTTCCAGTGGCAGCGCTACGCTGTCTCGCGCAGCAGCCTTGAGAAGGCGCTACAGCTTTCGCCGCACAATGCGCGTGCTCTCTATTACCTTGCGCTGGTGGAGCGTATTCAGGGCCATCCGGCTGCAGCAATCGCCGATTTGCGCGAGGTGGTAGCACAATACCCGCGCTCGCGCGATGCTCATCGCGAGCTTGGTTTCTCGCTTTATCAGATGCACAAATACGATGAGGCGCGCACTGAGTATGAGAATGTTCAGTCGATCGATCCGGACGATCTGCCCGCGCATTACATTCTCTCCATCGTCTATCGACGCCTGGGCATGAAGGAGAATGCAGCGCGCGAGGCGGCTGCATTCGCGGATCAGAAGGATGACCCCACCGCGGGCGAATACGCGCTGGAGTTTCTGCGCAAACATCCAGAGGTGACTTCAGAGAGCGTTCCCTGGCACACCCACCAGAATTCGGCCATCCATGCAGTCGAAGAGAACGAAGGCGACGGGCAATGAAGCTGTGGCTAGCGTGCTTCGTGCTGTTTGTAGCTTCTTCCAGCGTGGTGATGGCATCGTCCCGAAAGCAGCGGGAGCAGGGTGCTGCCGTGTTTGCCTCGAGCGGTTGCCAGCATTGCCACTCGATTCACCACGTTGGAGGTCATAGAGGGCCAGATCTCTCAGGCGTCGGCAGAAGGAAGAAAAAGTCAGAGATGCTGCGACAGATTACTTACGGAAGCAAGATAATGCCGGCCTTTGGAGACAGTCTTTCGAAGCCGGAGATAGATGCTCTGATCGCCTACCTGCGCTCCTGCCGCGACAAGCATAGCCAGTGACAATTCCGATTGCAGGACAATACTCCAAGCCCTTGAGGATGTATCCATGAATGATGTGGTTCTGGTTCCGGCAGTCCGGCAATTGGAGCTTTTGCGCAGCGGAGAAATCTCGGTGGTTGAACTGGCCGAGGCCCACATCCGGCAGATCGAGCGGCTTAATCCCAGGCTCAACGCGCTGGTGGATTTTAATGCGAACCGGGTTCGGAAACAGGCGCAGACGCTCGATGCAACGAAGGAGTCGCGCGGTCCGCTGCATGGATTGCCGGTCACGATCAAGTCTTCAATTGCCACTGCGGGTTATCGCTGCGAAATAGGCAGCCTGTTGCACCGGGGCGATGTATGCAGCGAGGATGCGGTGGTGGTGGTGCGGCTTCGTGCAGCGGGAGCGCTGATTCTGGGAACGACCAACTGCCCGGAATTCCTGATGGCCTATGAGACGGCGAATCTTCTGCATGGCCGCACATCGAACCCATGGGACCTCAACCGCTCACCGGGTGGATCGAGCGGCGGCGAATCGGCGGCGATTGCAGCCGGGCTTTCGTCTGCGGGACTGGGCAGTGACAGCGGCGGTTCGGTGCGCGAGCCGGCGCACTTTACAGGCATTTGCTCGCTCAAGCCCACGCCGGGACGCATACCTGGGCGCGGACATCTTCCACCGTGTGTGGGGCCTTTCGCGACACTCGGCGCAATTGGACCGATGGCGCGCACGATCGCTGATGTTTCACTTATGTTCCGCACCTTGTCTGGACAAGACCCTCTCGATCCGCTGAGTCCGCCTGTCCTGCTGCGCGAACCGAGCCTGGATGAGCTGCGGACTGTGCCGATTGGATTCTTCGAAGACGACGGGCTGGTCCCAGTAACGCCAGAGACGCGCGCGGCGGTGCAGGCAGCGGCGGCTGCACTCGCCGACGCGGGCTTTCGCGTGACGCCTTTCCGGCCACGGACGCTGGAACCGATGCGGCAGTTGTGGTGGAAGTTTTTTGTGCAGTGCGGCGCAATGTTGTATGAGCCGGAGATTCGCGGCACGCGTGACCAGCTGAGCCCCGTCTTCAGGGAGTTTCTCGGCTTCTCAGAGGCTGTGCCTCCGCTGACGTCTGCCGAGTTGCTGGCGGCATGGGCCGAGTTGGACCTTCTGCGATCCGAAGTCCTTGAGGAAATGCGCGAGTTTCCGGTTCTGTTGTGCCCGGTGGCCAGTATTCCTGCCTTTCGGCACGACGAGCGCGTTTGGAACGTCGAGGGCCGAAAAGTCGAGTACCTTGACGCCATGAGATACACACAGTGGTTCAACCTTCTGGGGGCGCCGGCCGCGGTTGTCCCGGTGGGCTGGGCGAAGCAGGACACCGGCGAGAGTCTGCCGATTGGCGTCCAGATTGCGGCGCGGCCGTTTGACGATGAGATCGCGTTGGGAATTGCCGCCATTGTGGACACCGCGTTCGGATTCTCTCCGCCTCCGATGGCGTTGGTGTAACTGCTGACTCCCAAGATTCATGCGTCCCAGACCGGAATTCTTCAGCGCATTCAGGACAATCCAGACGTGCCAGGAATGGCTATCCATCTCCACCTTTTGGTGGAGGCGCGGAAGGACATGGAGCGCTACACTTGGGCTTCCCCAGGATGGAGCGCGCAGGGTGTGCGTAAGTTGGCAGGAAAGATTTGCCGATGCACCTGATGTTCTGGCGAGTGCTGGCTGCGGCCCCACGGTCGTGCAGGTGCTGGACCTGAAGATCGGCGCGGGCGAATGCATCACCATGGCGGGGCCATGCTCGGTTGAAACCGAGTTCCAGATAATTGCCACTGCCCATCATGTCCGTCGCGCGGGTGCACGCATCTTGCGCGGAGGCGCCTTTAAGCCGCGCAGTTCTCCATACGCATTTCAGGGACTTGGCCTTGAAGGCCTGAAGTTGCTGGCCCGGGCACGCGAATTGAGCGGCCTGGCCATCGTCACCGAAGTGATGTCGGAGGGCGATGTTCCCCTGGTCGCCGAATACGCAGACATTTTGCAGATAGGCGCGCGCAGCATGGAGAACTACGCTCTGCTGGAGGCCGCGGCGCGTTCCGGCAAGCCCATTCTTCTGAAGCGCGGTCTGGTTGCCACGATCGGCGACTTGCTGCGCTCTGCACAACTAATTCTCGATTTCGGCAATCCAAATGTGATGCTGTGCGAGCGCGGCATTCGCACCTTTGACACGGCCCTGCGCAATACATTCGACGCAGCCGCCATTGCCCTCCTCAAACAGATCACGCACCTGCCGGTGATTGCGGATCCAAGCCACGCAGCAGGGCGCAGCCAACTGGTTCCCGCACTGGCGCGCATCGCAGTGGCGGCTGGTGCGGATGGACTTCTCGTTGAGGTGCATCCCAATCCCGACAAGGCATGGAGTGACGGCGAACAGTCACTTAATTTCGCGGAGTTCGACGCGATGATGGCCGCGCTCAATCCATGGATTGAGTTGCGCAATTTGGAGCTGGAGCAGCGCGACACGGGAACCGAATCCATCGAGGTGATGGGATGAGGGCATCCTCCCGGCTCCTGGCGCTCTCCGCGCCCGCTGCAATGTTGCTTCTGGTTTGTGGGTTTGCACCTGACGCGGCGAGAATGCCGGATGCGGATCTCATTGTCACCGCGGCGAAGGTCTACCAACCGCTCGCTGCATTGCGCGGTGAGGAGCGGTTTCCCGCAGGCGCGCAACTGTTGCTGGTTCATGCAGGCAAGACCGAACGGCTAGTTCCGGGATTTGCTGCGACAGCGGACGCAAATATCTCCTTTGACGGCAAGGCCGTTCTTTTCGCTGGTAAACAGGTGTCAAGCGACCCGTGGCAAATTTGGGAGTTGACGTTAAGCGATCACTCGCTGCGTCGCTTGATCGCAGGTGCGGTCGACGCGATTCGTCCGATCTATCTGCCGGATGGGCGCCTTGTTTATGCTCAGCGAACACCGCATGGCTTTCAATTGGAAGCCGCTGGGAGGACGGCTCCCTGGGCATTCGCGACCATTGATGCAAATGTGGGTTCGACTTTAACTCCGCTCTCATACGTGCCCGCAAATGCTGTGCCAGCCGATGTCTTGGCTGATGGACGCATTTTGTTCGAGGCTGATTCTCCGCTTGGCTCCGGAACGACTCCGGAACTCTTCCTCGTGTATTCGGACGGCTCTGGGGTTGAATCGGTCCGTTGTGATCATGGGGCGGCACGGTGGGGTGGGAGGCAATTGGCGTCCGGCGATGTGGTGTTCACGCACGGCGCAAGCCTGGCGCGTTTCACTTCACCCTCTGCTCACGAGGTTCAGGTGAGCGCGCCGCGTGGCGACTCTTCTGGCGCAATTGCCGAAACGGATTTAGGAGATTGGCTGGTGAGCACGCGAGTCTCAGCAGGCGCGCACTATTCGCTCAAATTGTGGAAGCCTGGTGCCACGGCAATGCAAACCGTACTGGCTGTGACTGGAGAAGATATTGTGGAGCCGGTCCTGGTTGCTCCGCGCACGCGGCCCCATTATCATCCGTCAGCGCTCCACGATTGGAACTACGGCAACCTGTTGGCGTTGGATGCGCGCGCGTCGCGCCTGGGCGATCTGCGCAAGACTCCCGCAACCGTTCGGATGGAGATGCTCGACGCGCAGGGCCGGGTAATTGTCACCGGCACCGCACCTGTGGAGGCCGATGGGTCTTTCTTTGTCCAGGCACCGGCCGACAAGCCGATTCGCTTTACGTTGCTCAGCGACACTGGTTCGGTTGTGCGCAAAGAGCAGGGATGGTTCTGGATGCGGAGCGGCGAACAGCGCATTTGCGTTGGCTGCCATACGGGGCCGGAACGCGCGTCGGAGAATCGCGTACCGGCAGTGCTCCTTCGCACCACCACACCGGTGGACTTGACCGGTGTGAAGAGTCTGCCTCGTTCGGTAAAGGGGAGTGAATAAGATGATGGTCCGCCTCTTACTCCTCTGTTTGGCTTTCTCCGTTGCCGCGGCGCAAACGGCTCCGCATGCACCAAAATCGCCAACCGCAGCGCCGACGGTTGCCCAACCATTGGCCGCCTCGCCAGCAGCCCAGCCGGCCATCCGCTTTGAGGATGCGACCAACCAGGCAGGAATTCACTTTACGCATAGTTTTGGATCGCGCCAGTTGGGGTCGTTGCTCGAGGGCACTGGTGCAGGCTGCATCTGGTTTGACTACAACAACGACGGTCTTCCAGACCTCTATGTCGTCAATGGCCGCCCGCTCGATGACTCGATGCACCCGTATCCGCTGTTGGAAAAGGCATCGACACCGCCGCACAACCATCTTTATCGCAATAACGGCAACGGCAGTTTCACCGATGTGACAGAAAAGGCCGGCCTCAATCCGGAGATGTATTCGGTTGCGGTTACAGCGGCGGACTACGACAACGACGGATTTGTGGACCTGCTTGTTACCGGCTACGGAAAGACCGTTCTTTATCACAACGACGGCAACGGCCATTTTACTGACGTTACTGCGAAGGCGGGCATCAATGTTGACGGCTGGGCCATCAGTTCCACGTGGCTCGATTACGACAAGGATGGTTGCGTCGATCTGTTTGTCGGACGGTATGTGAAGTTCGATCCGAAATATCGCGCCTACTATGCGGCGGATAACTATCCCGGCCCGCTGGACTACGAAGGCGAGACCAACAAACTGTTTCATAACAACTGCAACGGAACCTTTACCGACGTCAGCGAAAAGTCCGGGATAAGCGCATTTGTAGGCCGCACCATGGGCGTGACAGCCGGTGACTTTGACAACGATGGTTGGGACGACATCTACGTGGCCAACGATCGCACGGAAAACTTTCTCTTCCACAACAAACACAATGGAACATTCGAAGAAATTGCAAGCGACACCAACACGGCCTATGGACAGAACGGGGAGTCCACTTCATCGATGGGCCCCGCGTTCGCCGATTTCGAGGGAAGGGGAATTCTGGACTTGTGGGTGACCGACGGTCGCTACAACCGGCTGTTGCATAACACCGGCAAGATGAACTTCGACGACATGGGGGCAACGAACGGCGTCTCGCAAGCCAACGCGCAATACGTGAGTTGGGGGACCGGCATCTATGACTTCGATAACGACGGAATCCTCGACATTCTGATCTTTCACGGCGGGCTGATTCATCTTATTCCGCAGGAGCACACGCTCTTTCGCGGGCTCGGTAACCAGCGCTTCCAGGATGTTTCGCGCGATGCCGGCGCGGTGTTGAGCGAACGCACAGTAGCGCGTGGCGCCTGTCTCGCTGACTACGATAACGACGGAAAGATGGATGCCTTCGTGGTAAATCTCGGCGCACAGGGAACGCTGCTGCACAACGTCTCCCCCGCCACAGGCCACTGGATTGGCATAAAGCTCGTGGGGGCCAGCAGCAATCGCGATGGCATCGGTGCGCGTGTTGAAGTCTATGCAGGAGGCAAGCGTCAGACGGCTGAGCGCGTGGCCGGGTCAGGTTATCTTTCGCAAAACGATGACCGCCTGCACTTTGGGTTGGGCGCGGCAGCGACGGTGGACAAGGTTGTCGTTCACTGGCCCAGCGGGCAAGAGCAGACGCTGGAGAAACTGAGCGTGGACCGCGTGCTCACTGTGAAGGAGCCGAAGTGACAGTGAGGGGCATTAGCTGGCGTAACCGAGATGGTCTGCGAAGCGTGGCGGCAGCCGGGCTGATCGTCGCCTTCACGGTTCTGTGCGGACTCGCTCTTTGGCCTGCACTCAATCCGCCCGCACATGCCGATGACGAAGATGACGCAGTGCTTCCGCGCCCGATCGAATACGATTCGCCGCTGGAAATTCTGGTCTCGCCTGACGGCGCGCGCCTTTACGTGCTTTGCCAGCAGAGCGAGACAGTTCGCGTGCTCAATGCAGCCACGTATGCGTCGATCAAGACCATCGCGGTGGGACGCGTTCCGCGCGGCATCGCGCTTTCTCCTTCCGGCGATCGGCTATATGTAACCAACACCTGGGAGGACACGCTCTCGGTCATTGATACCCAGACGCTTTCTGTCATTGCCACCTGGAGCGTTGGCGCTGAGCCATCCGGTGTCGTAGCGGACCCGTCTGGAGATTCGCTATTTGTTGCCAACCGAATTTCGAATGACGTGGCCGTGCTCGATGCCCATACTGGCGTGGAGCAGAAACGCCTGCTGGCCGGGCGCGGCGCCAGTTACCTTACCATGTCGCCTGACGGCAACCAGATCTACTGCACCCACGTCTATCCCAATCCATCGCCTCATCGCACTGCGCCCGAGTCAGAGATCACGGTCATCGATAGCAAGCGTGCCGTGGTTGTCGATCGCATTCCGTTGCACGCAATTGCGGGCGTGTTTCATGTGGCCTTTTCTGCCGATGGCCAACTTGGCGCAGTGGCCGAATACCACCCCAAGAATCTTGTGCCATTGGCGCACCTGGAACACGGCGGAGCATTTGCTTATACGCTTACTCTCTTTGGTGCGGATGTTGGCAAGCCTGTTGAGATTCCCCTCGATGAACTCGAACGCTACGCCTCGCAGCCGTTCGGAGTGGCGTTCGCTCCGGACAAATCGCGCCTTTATGTGACGATCGGCGGATCGGAGTGCGTGATTGCTATTGACGTGCAGCGGCTTCTGCATTTCATTCACGCGCGGCCACGCCCAGAATCAGGTTCCTTCGCACAGGACCTTTCAGCGAGTGCCAACTATGTGCTCGCGCGCATTCCCGTGGGACACAACCCGCGCGGACTTGCGCTCAGCCGCGACGGACGCAGGTTGTTTATTGCCAACCGGCTTGAAGACACAATCAGCGTGATCGACACAGGCTCCAATCGTGTGGCCGCCACGATTCCGCTTAAAGAGCCAAGTGCTATGAGCGCTCAACGATTCGGCGAGCAGACGTTCTATTCCGCGCGGTACTCGTTCCAGAGACAGATCAGTTGTTCAAGTTGCCATATCGATTCCACGTTCGACGGACTTACCTGGGATCTGGAGCCCGACGGTTTTGGCCGCGACATTGTGGATAACCGCCTAATCGAGGACCTGAGGGGCACAGAACCGTTCAAGTGGAACGGTGGCAACCCGAACATTCCCACCGAGTGCGGACCGCGAACGGAGAAGTATTTTTGGCGTTCGGAAACCTACGACAACCGCACACTTGCCGATCTTACTTTCTACATACTCAACCTTCCGTCGCGACCCAACCGCTGGCGGCTGCGTGGCTACGAGCTGACTCCTGCACAGCAACGAGGTAAGGTTCTCTTCGAGCGCGGCGTTGACAAGTTCGGTAAGCAGATTGCCGCGGAGAATCGCTGTTCCTATTGCCACAGCGGGAATAAGGGTACCAACCAGAAGTCCTTTGACGTCGGCACGCGCAGGACCACAGACAATACGGGTGTGCTGGATACGCCGCAGTTGACCAACGTCGCGCTGACCGCGCCTTACCTACACGACGGCTCTGCTCGCACGCTTGAAGAGATTTGGACTGTGAACAACCCAGCTGACAAGCATGGGCGCACCAACGATTTGACGAAGGACGAATTAAACGACTTGATCGAATACCTGAGGACGCGATGAAGAAGCCGGCATGCAAGAGAGTCGCATTGGAATTGCTTGCGTTGATCGTTGGGCTGTTGTCGCCGGTACCGTTAGTTTGTGCCGCGACACCCGATATGCCTCGCTTCCGCTTTGAGAATTTCACCACGGCCAACGGCCTGCCAGACAATCACATCTTTGCGGTGTTAGTGGATGGCAACCGCGTATGGGCAGGCACAGAGAACGGGCTGGCCTTGTACGAGAACCATCAGTGGAAGACCTACTCAACACAGGATGGACTGGCACATCGGGCGGTGCTTTCGCTCGCGCTGGACAAGCGCACAGGCGATGTGTGGGCCGGCACTATGGGCGGCCTGAGCCGCGTTTCCGCGGGGCGCATCGTAAGTTACACGCAATTGAATTCAGGCCTGAGCAACGACGTGGTGTACGGTGTCTCGGTTGAGGGAGAGAATGTGTGGGTTGCCACTGCGGCGGGCGCTTGCCGTCTCGACCTGCACACTGGCCAATGGTCTCTCTATAACGAGCGCAATACGCCGATGGTGGAGATCTGGGTCTACGGAGTTTCGGCAACTCCCACAAAAGTATATTTCGCTGTGTGGGGAAGCGGGCTGCTGGAGTACGACCAGAAGACCGGGCGTTGGGACAAATACGAAGATCCCGATGGCGAGAATGAATTGGTGCTCTTCAAAGACCAGGGGCTGATTCACGAAATTGTCTCGTCGGTTAGTTATGTAGATAACATCGTTTGGGCGTCGACATATTTTGGTGACAGTCGCTACGACGGCCGTTATTGGCACAACTTCCTGACCAAAGACAGTGGACTACCCTCGAACTTCACGAACCTTGTCAAAGGTGTGGATGCGAATCACGCCTGGTTCTGCACCGACAAGGGACTGGCGTACTATGACGGCGTCAACTGGGCAGTCTATCGCCCCTCCCTGACGACAGGTAAGCCGGAGATGGTGGTGCGCGACGCGCAGGGAAAGACCGCGCAAGTCGCCGTGACCACCGCCCCGGCACACAACTACATTCTTGGCATCGACTTTGACGGCAGCGATATCTGGGTCGCAACAGCCAAAGGTTTAAGCCACGGAATCCGCCAGCGTCTGGGCGGTTCACCAACGAAGAAGGAGACAGCACAATGAATTCATTTGCAGATTTACTGGAAACAATTGCTCACGCACCAATCACCAAGCGTGCGATGACCAATCACGGGGTATTGAACGAAGCTTTTACGTATCCTAAGCCAAGTTCGTTCTCGCGCGGTATGCGGATCGATTTGAACGGCATTACGATTCTCCTGATTTCGGGCACGGCATCGATCGATGAAAACGGCACGAGCGTGCACATCGGGGACTTTCGCGCACAGATGCGGCGCACTTTCGCAAATATATCCGGACTACTCGCCAGTGAGGGCTGCACCTGGCACGACATAGTACGTACGAGTTGCTACCTGCGCGACATCGAACGCGACTACGAGGCGTTTAATGAGGAGCGGACAGAGTTTTACAGTGAGCAGGGGCTCGATCCATTGCCCGCGTCGACTGGAATTCAGGCGATTCTGTGCCGACCGGAACTTTTGATCGAGATAGAGGCCATCGCGATGTTTCGCACCGACGACAAAAAGTCCGGCCAGGAGTGACTATGAGGCGCAGCGGTTGGTTGCGGGTCGCAACGGGTTTGTGCGCCGTGGCCGGCGCGATGTATGCCGCCAGCCAGGGGCCGGGCGGCAACTCGAGTTCGCCACTGCGCAAGGACGTGCACGTGTGCGAATGCGGCGCGCATCCGCCCGCTCCACCGCGTGATCGGGAGGTCGCTCCTTATGCAGGTGAACCAAAAGACCTGAGTCCTTACGTAAAGTTCACTTCGCCCTATGATCTAAACTACGTTCACCCCAATATCTATTCGGGTGCAGGGCGCGATTTGCCGGAGCCGCAGAATCTGACCGAGGTACGCATTGGCTTCTTCGGGCCAATCGAACACAACCCGGAGCAGATCTTCGGATTGCGCATGCTGCGCGGCGCGCAGTTGGCCGTGGAAGAGGCGAATGCACGTGGCGGGTACGGAGGCAAACCATTCCGGCTGATGCTGCATAACGACTATGACAACTGGCAGGCGAAGGCCATGTACGGCGACGACCGGCCCACCGATCCGGCAATTTGGGGCTCGGCCTCGAATGAAGTGGTGAAGATGGTGTATGACGATCAGGACTGGGCGATCTTCGGCTCCATCAGTTCTGACTCGACGCACATCGCGCTGCGCGTGGCACTCAAGGCGGAGATACCTATCGTCAACTCGGCTTCGACAGATCCCACGATCCCCGAGACCTACATACCGTGGTATTTTACTGACCTGCAGGATGACAGGGTACAGAGCCTGACTTTGGCGCGGCACATTTACAGCGAGCTTGGTTTGAAGCGTGTTGCCCTGCTCCGCGTGAACAGCCGCTACGGCCGCTTTGGAGTGATAAAGTTTCGCGATGCTTCGCGGCGTCTCGGCCACCCAGTGGTGATCGAGCAGAAGTTCTTGCCCGGCGATCAGGACTTCGCGCGACAGCTGAAGGTGATTCAGGAGTCGCGGACTGACGGGATCGTGCTCTGGGCCGACGAGATTCCGGCGGCGCGGATATTGAAGCAGATGCGGAGTCTGGGCATGAAACAGCGCGTCTTTGGCGCGTATCGCACTCTGGGGCCTGAATTGCTGAAGGAGGCAGGGCCTGCGGCAGAGGGATTTGAGGCGGTCTTTCCTTACAATCCCAATCGCGACGATCCGTCCTGGATTAACTTCAATCGCCGCTATGAAGAACGGTTTCACGAAAAGCCGGAGCAGTTTTCCTCGCTTGCCTATGACGCAATGAACGCGCTGCTGGACTCAATCTGCAAGGCCGGATTGAATCGCGCGCGCATTCACGATGCGCTTGCCGACGTCGAGCAATACGAAGGTGTGACGGGCCGGATGGTCTTTGACCCGAACCAGAAGAACGTGTCTCCCATGTACATGGGCACGGTCCACAACGGCGAGGTAACTTATCGCTTGGCAAGCATGGATAAGGAGCCCGTCGCCGTGCAGGCGCCCTATGCGCGCGTAGGAGAGGACAAGGCTGGATTTGCAGGGCCGCATGCCGCAGACCTGCCGGTGGGTCCCGTGCGCGTGGTTCTCTTCGGCCCAGGAGCACAGGAGATCGTGACGTCGCCCGAGGTGGTGTCGCAACTCCGCGCCGAAGAAGCGCAAGGGCGGAAGTGGATCGTGTTGCCGGTGGATAGTCAACAGAACTGGGGCGCGGCTTCAACCCAATTGGTTCACGACCTGATGGATGAACATGCGTTGGCCATCGTAGCGCTGGATCGCGCCGCGAGTCACCTCTCGGAGCAGTTGGCGCTGAAGAGCTTTGTTCCGGTAATTGTCCTGAGTAACGACAAGTCGCTCACGGCCGCAAATGTCCCGTGGGTCTTTCGGCTCCCAACTGGAACCAGCCCGGTGGCCGCGCTTCGCCTGCTGGAACAGGCAGTGGGGCGCGTGGGGGCTAACTCGGAAAAAGTGCGAAATCTGTTGGCATCCGGGGACGCAATTTCGGGATGGACCTTCCTCCCCACGGGAGAGTTAGCCAAAGCAGCGGGCGAGACTCAGTGAAGAGAGTCATTCAAGATTGCCCGAGCACGAGAAGTGCCGGTAGAAAAAGGCGGCCGCCTGAGTGAGAGGCGGCCGCCTGAAGGTCAAACCAGTGATCTACAGCAGGAGACAAGAAGAAGATACCAACTCCTCCGCCCACTGTCTTGGGTCATTTGGTCGACGATCGTGCCCATCAATAGGTGGAGATGAAATTCTGAGCTGAGAGCTATCCGACCGCTACGCGAATCGGCTGCGCGACGGTGCTTTGCCCATGCAAAGCCGTCGGGAGAGATAAGCTCAACGCCCACAGGAAAGCTATCTTCGTGCCTACTCACCATGCCCGGCATTGAGGCCTTCGCCCAGTGCACCGCTCCATTTATTCCACTTCGCAGTGAGCTTTGGATCCGACAACGCCTTGATGTAGACCCCGCCCACCACGCTGCGGGCTTCGAAGGAG
>CZKZ01000176.1_pt1 | contig 13555 bp, 11 predicted proteins | sample 1122171 | NCBI WGS metagenome assembly CZKZ01 (sample SAMEA3539301, study PRJEB10725) | soil metagenome | biome: tundra; feature: field; material: soil | place: USA | collected 2010-05 | depth 0.15 m
CCAAGTGGCCGGATAATCAAGCCCAAAATCGGGTTTTGTCTCGGAAACCACTACATATAGAGTTTACTGTACTAAGGCAGCTACCTCACTCGGGTTTATTAACCAGCTGCCAGGTGAATCGCCAGCAACTTTTCGAGAAGCGGCCTGAGCAGTTTCAGATCCAGCGCATTCGCCCCATCGGACTTAGCGTTTGCCGGGTCGTCGTGGACTTCAAGAAACAGTCCGTCGATGCCCGCTGCCACCGCGGCCCGTGCCAGCAGGGGAATGAACTCCGGTTGGCCTCCGCTGACGCCGTTGGCCGCTGAGGGCTGCTGCACCGAATGCGTGCCATCAAACACGACTGGCGCCATGTTCCGCATGACTGAAAGCGACCGGAAATCCACTACCAGGTTGTTGTAGCCGAAGCTGGAACCTCGCTCAGTGAGGAATATCCGATCATTCCCCGTAGAGCGCACCTTTTCGACTGTGTGCTCCATGTCCCTTGGCGCGACAAACTGCCCCTTCTTGATATTGATGGCCCGTCCGGTCTTTCCTGCAGATACGAGCAGGTCGGTCTGGCGGCACAGGAATGCGGGAATCTGCAATACGTCCACTGCCTCGGCGGCGACCTCGCAATGGCCGGGCTCGTGAACGTCGGTGAGCACTGGCAGCCCCGTCTCCCTTGCCAGTCGACCAAGGATGCGGGTGCCCTCAACGAGGCCGGGGCCGCGAAAGCTCTTCACACTGGTGCGGTTGGCCTTGTCGTAGCTGGCCTTGAAGATAAATGGAATGCCAAGGTCGGACGTGATTTGCTGCAGGGCATCGGCCATGCTGCGCACGTGGGCTTCACTCTCAATAACGCACGGCCCGGCAATAAGGAATAGCCGGCCTGCGCCCACCTGCACCGGCCCGATTTCAAACGAGTTGCCCACGAAGGCAATTTTACCCCGTCGGGCGCTGCCGATGCAGTGAGCAGGTCAATGCGCAGCCAACTCTTCCGCATGGGTCCGCGACCATTCCCATAGCGCTCTCTCCAGCGCATGGAGCGCAGTTGGGGCGGGAAGATCTTCTTGCGGCTTCACGATCGCGCACTCGGCAAGGTGCCTCAGCGTGGCGTTGTATTCGACATAGAAACGGACGTCGTGACGTGCGTGACCAAGTGCCTCCAGGGCACGGAAGTCGAGCACCGCATAGCGCTCCGGGTAAATCGTGGACAGAATCGCGGAAGCGATGGAAATGTCCACGCCGCGCAGCGCGACCAGTGCGTTGACGGCTTCTTCAGGCGATGCGTTCGGCGAGGAAGCCACCGCTAGTGCGGTTCGGATGTTCTCGCTTCCGTTGCCGATCAAGTAATGGACCATGCGCTCGGATTTCCACCGAACGATGGTTTCCAGGTTAGGCAGCGTGTGCTCACCGGTGCGAATCGCTTCTCCGGCTTCATAGGCGGCCGCTTCAAGCTGCCGCTCTCTTTCGCCTGCCTCCTGCCAATACTCGTCTGCCAACTGTTGAAGGTCCACTTCCGCGGGTTGAAGCTGAAAGTACGCCATGATGTTTTTTCCTCGATCACAAAACGATCAAACAATAGGCCGGGTAAGCGGCATTGTCAATAGCAGGTTGAGCGCTCCCAGCGCAGGTCCATGGGGGGCCAATTTATCAGCCCCAGAGCACCAACCTGCATCAATGGACGTTAAATGAGACTGGCACTCGTTCAGCAGTTTAACTGGCGATTATTTTCACCGTCCGGTCATTTTTGTACTGCGGCCGGCTCGATTGCCAATTCGGGATTCAAGTGGTTTTTCCGATTCTTGTAGCTCGCCACAATGAACTCCCGGAACAGCGGATGCGGCTCGAGTGGCTTGGACTTGAACTCGGGGTGGAACTGGCAGCCGAGGAAGTAGGGGTGGCCGGGAATCTCGACAATCTCAACATAGGTCGCATCAGGTGTCGTACCGCTGAGACGCAGGCCGCCGCCGGTCAGCAGAGCTTCGTACTCGCGATTGAACTCGTAGCGATGGCGGTGGCGCTCGCTGATCTCGGTGGCGCCGCCATAAGCCTTTGCGGCCAGCGAATCCTCCTGCAGGATGCAGGTCCACGCGCCCAGGCGCATGGTGCCACCCATCTCTTCAACACCCAGCAATTCGCGCAACTTGTAGATGATGCGGTGCTGGCTTGCGGGATCAAACTCGCTGGAATTGGCATCCTTCAACCCACAAACGTTCCGCGCGAACTCGATGCAAGCCGTCTGCATGCCGAGGCAGATTCCGAAATACGGAACCTGCTTTTCGCGAGCGTAACGGATAGCGTTCAACATGCCCTCGATGCCCCGCTTTCCAAAGCCTCCGGGAACAAGAATGCCGTCGAATCCTTCCAACTGCAACTCATAACTCCGGTCATCGGGGGTTTTCGATTCGAGGCCCTCGGCCTCGATCCAGGTGACCTTGAGTTTCAAATTCTGCGAGATTGCTCCGTGAGTCAGTGCTTCCTTGAGCGATTTGTAACTGTCCTCGTACTCCACATACTTGCCGACGATGGCAATGTGAACTTCATCTTTGGGGTGGTAGCAACGATCGACAAGATCTTTCCATCGGCTGAGATCAGCCTCCGGCGCGTCCTTGTGCAGGTATTTGAGAATCAGCGCATCAAGGCCTTCGTCGGCGAAACGAAGGGGGACTTCGTAGATGGAGGGCACAGTAGTGGCGCCGATAACTGCCTTCTCCTCCACGTTGCAGAAGGCGGCGATCTTTTGTTTCATCTCGCGCGGAAGGCTGCGGTCGGAACGGCAGAGGAGCACATCGGCCTGAATTCCGATAGAGAGCAGTTCCTTCACTGAGTGTTGCGTCGGCTTGGTCTTCAACTCCTGCGCAGCGGAGATCCACGGCACCAACGTAAGGTGGACAAACACCGTATTCTCGCGGCCCAGTTCCTGGCGCATCTGGCGGATGGCCTCAAGAAACGGCAGCGACTCGATGTCGCCTACCGTGCCGCCTATCTCGACGATAGTCACGTCGGCTCCGTTCGCCGAGACCTTGCGCATCGCGTTCTTGATTTCATTGGTAACGTGCGGAATCACCTGCACCGTCTTGCCAAGGTAGTCGCCCCGGCGCTCCTTGAGAATGATCTGCTCGTAGATGCGGCCGGTGGTCAGGTTGTTGTCGCGCGAGAGCGGCGCGTGGGTAAAGCGCTCGTAGTGGCCCAGGTCCAGGTCAGTCTCGGCGCCATCGTCGGTGACAAAAACCTCGCCATGCTGAAAGGGCGACATGGTTCCCGGATCAACATTCAGATAGGGGTCGAACTTCATCATGTTCACGCGCAGGCCACGGCTTTCAAGCAGACAGCCGATAGAAGCTGCTGCCAAACCCTTGCCTAAACTGGACACAACTCCGCCCGTCACAAAGACATACTTTGCCGACATCGATGCAACCTCAAAATTGGATTGTTGTAATTGGACGTACCTGGTGGGCACAATCAAGTATGTCAGAGTTGGAAACGGGAAGAAAGTGGAAAATTCGCCCGGAACCTCCCTGGATGCGACGGGGACCTCATTTAAGTACATTTTCAATGAGTTATTTAGCGGTCGTTTTGCCTAGGAGGATGATGCCTTGATTGGTGCAGTCCCACCCTTTCCGCTGGAACACGAGGAAAGGATGGGACCACCCAGCTTCATTTGCCCAGGCAGGCTGGAAGTTTCGGTTAGAAGTTCAACGTAATCTTGGCCGTAAGCGCACGCGGAGTTACGTAGTGCGTTCCGCTGAAGGTCGAAAGGAAGTTGTAAAGAGCGTACTTGTTGGTGATGTTGATGGCCGTCAAGTCGAGGTCCACCTTGTAGTGATCGGTGCGAAACATGTTCTGCTGACCAACGGAAAGGTCGAACAGGTTGCGCGGTGCGATGCGCGGCGGGTTTTTGTCGTCGTTCTCGGTTCCAGGCGCGGGAATGCTGACCAGGGAAGACGAGTACTGCGAAGGCGCGCAGGACTGAAAGCCCGCCGTGCGGGTCGCGGCCACTCCATTGCATGTAAGCCCTGCTTCGGCCTGCTGATCGAAGGTAAGCCCGCTCAGATCAACTGGGGTAGTGTTGTCGATTGCGAAGGGCACAGAACCGGCGACCAAGCCGGAGTCGTAGCGCCAGTTGCCTCCCGCCCAGGGGCCGCGCTTACCGATCTGGTATTGCACGTGGGTGGTCTGGTTGAACTTTTCGTCGTGATCGATGCGGAAGGGCTGGCCGCCTGTCTGGGGGGCGGCTCCGGCTCCGGCGGACTGAGGCGGGAAAAAGCGCGCAGCCACTGAAGACGCGACAACATAGGCGCTGAAGTTATGGAATTCAGGAATGTCGGCATGCAACGCATAACCCGGAATCTTCGAGTTATGCCAATCAATCGGGAAGAAGATGGGGGTGTTGCCCAGGACGCCGAAGTCGAAGGCATTGTGCGTGTACTTCCAGATGTATTCGCCACTGACCATAGCCCACTTGCCGATGGCCTGCTGAAGACCGGCATGGAACTCGTTGCGATAGCCGGGGTCTAGCGTGCCGGATGAGCCCGGTGTGCAATTGAGCAGTGGCGACAGCACGTTGTTCGAGCATCCGGTGCTGGAGAGGACGAGGTTCTCATTGAATGGTGTTTCGAGAGTACGCGCGTAGGAAACCCTGAGCACAGTTTTGGATGGCTTGACGTTGTACGAAATGCCAACTCGCGGCTCCGCCTGGTTAGCACCCGTGAGGCCGTTGTATAGGTCCTCGCGCAGGCCGAGGTTGAACTCCCAGTTGCCGGCCTTGATCTCGTCTTCGGCGTAGAGTGCGAGTTGCTTTATATCAGTGTGGCCGAAGTACCTGTAGTAGCTTCCACCGCGCGTAAAGTCGTAGGGTGCAAGGACGGTGAGGTAGTTGGGATTCTGGCCTGCCGCACCGCCTGGCACTGGGACTGATTGGAGTAGCCGGGCAAAGAGTTGCCGCTCAAGTCCACGCAGGGCGAGTTATAGGTGGCATCGACGACGCCCAGGTTATCGCGCTCGCGGAGGAAGGTTTGTCCGTATTGCGCGCCGATTTTGATGTTATGTATCCCCTTCACGTAAGAGAAGTCCGAGTGGACGGCGCTATTGGTTAGCGTGCGGTTTTGGGAGATGGAAGAGGTTTGCAGGTTGGTAGGACCCAAGTCGGCGAGAGGATTGCCGCTTGAATAGTAGTTGTAGTTGTCCCGCCGGACGAAGGCGCCAAAGTTGAAGACCATGTAGTTGCCGATGACGTGCGTGTAAGTGGGCGAAATGTTGAAGGTGCCGATCTTGGAGTGCTGGTCGGTGTTGCCGATGGTCCCAAAGACGGGGTTCTCAGAGGTGCCTCCACTAATCACGTTCTGTACGTTTAGGTTGTCGTAGTTATTGGGCGTTTGAAACCAGGAGCGGCTGTAGTTCAGATCAAGGTGAATCGAGTCCATCGGAGTGAAGCTGTAATCGACGCGGTCGAATATGTTCTGCTCGTTGCCCTTGTCGTGGAAGACCGTGAACTCTGGCGGATCGAGAAAGCGCCCCGTGTTGAGGCCGTCAGCCTCGATAAAATTGCCCCATTTGTTACCGCCATAGGACAGATCGGCTGCGCCCGTCGCAGATCCGAATGTGCCATACGAACTGCTGATGCTGCCGGTAGGCTTGGTAACTCCCTGACCCGAGCGCGTGGTGGCTACAATCACGAGGCTGGTTTTGTCGCCGTACTCGGCCGGAGGCGCGCCAGAGATGACCTGAATCGATTGAATCGAGTTGGACGGCAGCTGGTTGGAAAAGACCTTGCTTTGCTGGTCGGTGATCGACTGGCCATCGACGGAAAACGAGTTGGAGGCGTGATCGCCGAGGCCGTGAAAGAGGCCGTTTGAGTCGGCTGCGACGCCGGGAGTGGTTTCGGTTACCAACGAGCTCAACGAGGATGATTGACTTTCCATGGGAACTTTGATGAACATGTCGCGGTCAACATCGGTGTGGAAAGTGGAGTCGGTCTCAACGAGATCGCCGGTCGACTCGACGGTGACAGTTTGGGAGGCACCTGCAATCTGGAGGACGAGTTTGAGACTCGTTCCGACTACGGATTGAATACCGAGTGTCTGGCTCAGCGGAGCAAAGCCATCGGCGGAGATTCTGATGCGGTAGGTGTTGAAGGGAACGTTCGAGAATTCGAATTCGCCAAGTGAGTTAGCCGCGGCGGTGCGGTCGAACCCGCTCACCTGGTTGCTCAAGTGGACCGTGGCGTTTGGAATCACGGCACCGCTCGGGTCGGTGACGGTGCCGCGCACGGCACCAGCGTTGCCACTTTGCGCGGGCGCGGAAAGCGTCGCAAAGATTAATACGACAAAGAGAAAGATGCGATAAATCGTGCCGCGAATAATCGGCATGGGGAAGCCTCCTAATACTGGCTGAAAAATGCGGAAGGAAGACCGTGGCTTACGCCACGGCGGCATCTTCAGTGCATTGAGGGGGCACTATCTGAAATTCCATCAGGCCTGCAGGTTGTAAACCGCGACAGCTTTGCTCGCCCTTTAGTGTGGGCGAGACGCCGCGCAAACCATGCAGAATTGGAAGATCAGAAAGATGCCCTAGCAGCCTGCGGGAGGAGGGCGCGTGAAGAGCTTGGGGGTCCAGTTCCGGACCGCGGCGCGCGCTTCAGTGGCTTGGGTTGGAGCTCCGACCTGAACCAGCGCAACTGCAGCGGCAGCCACCACAACAGGCACCACGGAGTGCATTGAAACGCACAGCGGGCAATGGTCGGCAACAGTTTCGTTTGAATGGAAGTGCGCTACTTGGACCACGGCCAGCAGCGCCAGCAGGACAAGACACAAGACTGCCACGACCGGCAAAGTACCTGACTTTGCGCGGCGTTCAGTGCGGATTTGTCTCTGGGATTCTGGCAAATAACTAGCCCTTGTCTCGAGAGTACTAAAGATTGGACGCATAAGCGCATTAAAGGGTTTCGTCGTTTTCCGGCATTTTGTCGCATAGAAACCGCATACCCCGGCCAGCCTGGTTCGTCTAAACTGTGTGCGATGAATCAATTCCCAAATGTTCGCCGTGTGTTGCCTACTTCCCTAGCATTCCTGGTGTTGGCGGCGGTCGCCGTCTCGGCGCAGTCTTCTCAGAACGAGAAGAAACAGACGCCGCTGGTTTTGAAATCCGATGCGCCCGGCCTGACCAGAAACCATCGCCTGATTCTCAAGGACGGCTCCTACCAGTTGGTCCGCCAGTACACGATTGCAGGCGACCGCGTGCGCTACCTTTCGCTGGAGCGCAGCGACTGGGAGGAAATGCCTGTCGACCTGGTGGATTGGGATGCGACGCGCAAGTGGGAGCGTGATCATGCGACCCTAACCGGGGAAGCGCCTTCGCCAGCCATGAAAGAAGCCGAGGACGTAGACAAGGAAGAGACTGATGAACGCAACCTGCAGAAGGCTCGTATGCCGGAAGTTTCTCCCGGGCTCGAGCTGCCAGATGAAGACGGCGTCTTTGCGCTCGACACTTTTCAGGGCACACCGGAATTGGTTGAGCTGACGCCCGTCGACCTGGACGTGAACGCGAAGACGCGTCATGGGATAAGTACGCTAAACCCGCTTGCCGACTCCAAGGCCAATCTTGAGTTGGAGGGCGCGCACGCCAAGGTCCACCTGCATGTCAACGATCCGGCAATCTATCTTTCGCTCAATGTCAGCGACGAATCCGAGCCGGTTCTCTCCCACGCCGTAACCATCGACACAAGCCACGCAAGATCGGCCAGCAACAGCAAGCACGGCGCACACTCCGACAAATCGGGCTTCGCCATTGTCCGCGTGGACGAGCGCAAGGCTGTGCGCATTGTCGGCGCTATCAGCGTAGGCCCCACTGGTACCGTAACTCAGGATGAAAACGTAATTCCCACCAAAGTGGAAGTAATGCCCGGCAAGCACTGGCTGCGCATCAAGCCCGAGCAGCAACTCACCATCGGCGAATATGCACTCGTGGAGATTCTTTCCGCCTCTGACATTAACCCCTCGGTCTGGGACTTCCGCGTCAATCCACAGCTTGGCGACAACCCCGGTTCGCTGGGCCCGATTTTGAAACAGGCGAGTGAGCGGTAATGTGGATTCCGCATTCGCTCTAGACCCTGCTGTTCAGTTTCTCCGCTGACAGTTTTCGGCGCCGGCTTACTACAAAATGGGCAAGCAGCAGAGTGGCTCCAACGGCGCTCAGGACTGCGTCTGCGCCAGGCATGGCGCGGGGTCCCCAATGCGCATAGCTTCTGCCATCGAGATAAGCCATATAAGCGACAGGCAGGTTGCCCAGCGAGTTGATGATGGCATAACGCGAGCTGCCACTCTTGCCGGAACCGCCCAGAAACTCCAGCGCCACCCCCGTGAACAAGGCGTAGCAGGCTCCGATGGTAAAGAGGTAGAGAACCGTGCTCGTGAAGTAGACCGAAGGCCGTAGTGCTCCGAGAGCGAGCACAGCCAGGGCGGCCGCATTTACAAAACCTGCCAGCAGGAATGCGATTGGGGCACGAATCCGGATGGGAATCAATGACGCAGACATGGCGCCTGCGGCCATCAGCAGCGCTCCGGCCACGCCATTCATCCAGGCAACCTGGCGGCCGCTTACACCGTAATCGGCCGCGAGGCCGGGCAGCAAACCGATCATGGCGCCACTGCACATGGGAAACGTAATAAGCAGCGTATAGGGAATCGCCTCCCAGCGGAGAAAAGTTGAGCGGAACTCCTGCCAGATGCGCGAAGCCGCTTCGCGCGCAGAGTGCTCGCCGAGTACCGATTGGCTTGGCGCGGCGAAGGCGAAGAGCGATGGCAAAGCGATCATGACCGCAACAATCCAACCAAGCGAGCCAAGCTGAAGACGGTCCGCAAGCGATACCAGCAAGAAGACAGCGAGCCCACCGAAGGCCAATGAACCGCTTTGGTAGAAACTGCCAGCAAGACGACGGCTCCATTCGCTGCGCAGAGTACCCATGATGCCGCCACAGGCAGCCACGACAAGTCCGCCGAAGCAGAGGCCCAGGAACATGAAGCCAACTGCACGCGACGACGCAAGGCGGGGCTGGTGGAATGCAACCAACTGCGCAGCCGCAGCCGCAGCCGCAGCCAGCAAGAGCCAGGTTCGCCGACGCAACCAGAAGTCCGTAATCGGGCCCCACAGAAAATAGATCGCATGGGGCAGGGAGACAAGCGCGACAATGCTGGCTCCGTGCGCGGGATCAACGCCCTCGCGCCTGAGCAAATAGGAGAGCGCGCCGCCAACCAGACCGATCGACATGACCGCCATGGGCGCGATGAGAAAATTGAAAAGCCATGGGCGCTCATTTGATGCGGGTGGGAATGCGAGCTCAGCTTCAGTGCCGGCAGCTGGTTGCATGTGCCCTAGCGTAGCATGGACGCGTCATAACGACGCCGTGAGCGATGTTGATTCGACGACCGCTTCGAACATCGCCCGTTCCATGATCGCAAGGTTCAGTACATTCATCCTGCCGGTGCTACAATTCCCGATGATCGGCGACACCGGGCCCTTGCGAAAGCGGTACAGAAACTTGTCGGAGGACTCATGGCAGCTTCATCAAAATCGGGGGCCCGTATGAGCGGCGGATTGCTTCTCCTCCGCCTTCTTGTGGGTTGGGTTTTCCTCTCCGAGGGGATTCAGAAGTTTCTTTTCCCCGCAGCGCTGGGCGCGGGGCGGTTCGAAAAGATCGGCATCCCGGCTCCGCAATTCACGGGGCCATTTGTGGGCGGAGTTGAAATCTCATGCGGCGCAATGCTGATTCTCGGGATTGCAACTCACTACGCATTGGTTCCGCTGCTCATCGACATTGGAGTTGCCATTGCAACCACCAAGGTTCCCATGCTGCACAAGCAGGGATTCTGGGCGGCGATGCATGAGGGACGCACCGACTTCTGCATGCTGTTAGGGCTCATTGCGATTGCATGCCTCGGCGCGGGCAGCTGGTCTTTCGGTCGACGGAAATGAGCACGATTACCTGCTTGTGCAGCGCTCCTGGCTGACGTTGCAGCGGTGTTGGGGGGGTATCTGTCAGATTTATTCTGGTGCCGCAGCGCGCGCGAATCGCTGCCGTCGCTTCTTCCACTCCTGGGACGAAAAGAACTTGGGGCCAACCTCGATGAGGCGCGGAATCATATTGAAGACCGACACGCGGCTCCATGGCTTGCCGCTGCGCTGACGAAAGCCCTTCTCGTTCAGATTGCTGACGATGCTTGAATAGGAAAAGTCCTGCACCAGCAATTCCATAATCTCCATCAGGACCTGGTGCTCGGTGGGATCGACCTCCAACCGACTGCAGTCGTCGGAGATGCGCAGACCATAGGGAATGTCTTCGCCGAAGACGCCTTCAACAGGCGCTTCACCATCGGGAAGTTCGCGACGCCACTCGATCGACACCATCTGCCATCCGGCCGCAGTCCGCTGCCGGATGATTTCGGGACTGAAGGGGGAGGAAACTACATCCTTGATCCGCTCGAAGTACGCCATTTCAGGCCTCCACGCATGATTTGACCTGGGAATTTGGAAGCAATTTCATGGCCAACTTGTCACTCTGCCACGAACACGTCAAGTACCTCATCGGCAAGGCGATAGTTCGAATCTCATTGCGGCGCTCTGGGTGTCGACTGTCCAAAATCGCGAGTTCCCGTTCATTTCCGAACAGAGGCGGCGGCTACTCTCGGACGCTGATGCCAAGCGCCTTCATCTTGCGGTAAAGATGGCTGCGTTCGAGGCCAAGCAGTTCTGCGGCGTGACTGATATTATTTCGTGCTTCTTCAACCTTTTTGAGTATGTACTCGCGCTCGTAGGCATCGCGCGCCTGCTGCAGGCTTGAAAACTCTTCGGTCGATCGCGAACCCGCCTTATGTGTCAGCGGAGGCAGGTGCTTCCGCTCAATACGCAGTACGCGCGGATTCAGAATCATCACCCGCTCAATCACATTCTTCAGTTCGCGCACGTTGCCCGGCCAGTGGTAAAGGGCCAGCGTAGCAAGGGCTTCCTCGCCGATCTCCATACGCGGACGCCCGTACTGGCGGCCAAAATCGGTCAGAAATTCGTGCGCGAGCAGCGGTATATCCTGCTTGCGCTCGCGCAGCGGCGGCACAAAGAACGGAACCACGTTGAGCCTGTAGAACAGGTCCTCACGGAAGTTGCCCTTGGCGATCTCTTCTTCGAGATCTTTGTTCGTGCTCGCGATCAGCCTTACGTCCACGCGCAGCGGCTGTGTGCCACCCACTGGCGTAAACATCTGGTCGTCCAGTGCGCTGAGCACCTTGGCCTGGGTCTTCAGGCTCATGTCGCCCACTTCGTCCAGAAACAGCGAGCCGCCGTCCGCGCGCTCAAGAGTGCCACGCTGCTCCGGCGGCCCGCCGGGTTGAACGCCGTGCCGATAACCAAACAGCTCCGCCTCGATGTGCGCCTCGGGAATGGCCGCGCAGTTCAGCTCCACAAACACGCGGTCGCGGCGCAGGCTCTCGGCGTGAATGGCGCGTGCGATCAGCTCCTTGCCCGTGCCCGATTCGCCGTAGATGAGCACGCGCCCATTGGTCGGCGCCATCAGGCGAATCTGCTGGCGCAGCGCCTTTACCGGCACGCTCTCACCGGTAAGAATAGAGCCCACGCTAAACTGGCGCTTGAACTCCTGGTTCTCCGTACGCAGCCGTCGCGCCTCCACTGCATTCTTGACCACGATCAGCGTGCGATCGAGCGACAGAGGCTTCTCAAGAAAGTCGTATGCGCCCAGCTTGGTGGCCTTGACGGCTGTTTCGATGGTGCCGTGGCCGCTGATGATTACTACCTCTGGCCTCGTCTCCGGTGCCTGCTGGCGCACGTCGCCGAGTACCTCAAGCCCATCGCGATCGGGAAGCCAGATATCGAGCAGCACCACATCGTACGGGGCGTCCTGCAACAATACCAATGCTTCGGCGGCTGTGGCGGCGCCGGCCACGCCGTAACCCTCTTCGCGCAGAATTTCTTCCAGCGAGGTGCGTATCTCCGCTTCGTCGTCGACCACCAAGATGTGATTCACGATTGCAGTCCCTTCAACGCCGTCTCTGTGCCTCCTTGAAGTACAGGTGGACCCGATTGCATTTCGGCATCCATCAGCGGCAGGCGCAGCAGAAAGCGCGCGCCCTTGGGGCTGTTGGCCTCGGCTCGGATTGAGCCGCCATGCTCTTGCACGATCTTGGCGGCAATCGATAGGCCAAGGCCGGTACCGCGATGCTTGGTGGAATAGAAGGGCAAAAACAACCGCTCGCGTATCTCATCGGTCAGCCCGTGGCCGGTATCGGAGACAATCACTTCGACTGCTCCGCCATCTTCGCTGAGTGCACTGTGAATCGCGAGGACTCTCAGCAGGCTGCCCTGCATCGCTTCGGCGGCATTGTCGATCAAGTTTGCCAGCGCCCGCCGCAAGGCCTCAGGATCGGCCAATACCGTCGGCAATCCGGGCTCAAGATCGCGTTGTACAGTGATTCCTTCGAGGCGACCTGCGAACATCGCAAGCGCTTCTTCCGCGACTTTATTCATGTCGCAGGCGCGCGGCTGCGGCGCGGGAAACTGCGCCAGCGCCGAGAACTGGTCAACGAGGGTACGCAATGTCCCCACACAGTTCAGAATGACCTCACTGCATTTGCGGATCACGTTTGGTGAGTCGGGCTGGCCGCGATCAAGGTGCTTGCCAATCCGCTCGGCCGAAAGCGCGATGGGCGTAAGCGGATTCTTGATCTCGTGCGCCACCCGCTGCGCGACCTCTTTCCACGCCACCTGCCGCTGCGCGCGCAAGAGCTCGGTGGTGTCTTCAACTACCAGCACATTTCCAGTTTGTCCGCGCATCAACTCAAGACGGGCGCTGGTAATGGCCAGATGAATGGTGCGCCCTCGAGAATGGAATTCAATCTCGGTGGATGCGGCGCCCATGCGGTGACCGCGCCTGATCAGGCCAGCAAGATCCTCAGCGAACTCCGCTGGAAGCAGGGTATCGATCTTCTCCCCTGCCAGGGAAACATCCTCATTCAGGCCCATCAGCGCGGCAAAGGCGCGATTCGATTGCAGCACCGCGCCTGAGCCATCCAGCGTTACAACACCGCTGGGAATCGTCTCCACAATTGTCTCCAACTCGCGCCGCCGCTCCTCGATGGCCTGGTTAGCCGCAGTGAGTTGTGCTGACGAGCTCTCGGCAAGTTGCCTGCTGGCCTCGAGGTCTGCGGCCATGTGATTGAAGGCCCGCACCAGATCGCCCATCTCTCCGGTTGCAATCGCCGCAACTCGGTGGTCGTATTTGCCGGCGGCGATCTCGTCCATCGCCATGCCCAGCGCTTCCACCGGCCGCGTAATCTGCTTGGACAGGAACATGGCCAGCCACAGGCTCGAAAAGAAGATAAACACTGTGATCAGCAACTGCATGAGGAAGAAAATCGTGCGAATGCTGTTGCGTGTGCGAAAGAGCTGCCAATAAGCGGCTGCACCCGAGCGAATACGCGCCGTGGTCTGGCTCAGCCCCTGCGGCATGGGCAGGGCTGCTATCACCATCTTGCCCGATGCCGTTGCCGACATGCCGATTGCATACTCCTGC
>CZKZ01000107.1_pt1 | contig 13518 bp, 9 predicted proteins | sample 1122171 | NCBI WGS metagenome assembly CZKZ01 (sample SAMEA3539301, study PRJEB10725) | soil metagenome | biome: tundra; feature: field; material: soil | place: USA | collected 2010-05 | depth 0.15 m
CCGCGTCTCCCAGCCTGACCTCGAACGCGGGCAGGGGTGGCGCGGCAATTTCGGCTTCGAGTAGTTCTCGAAGCGGGCGAGTATCAATTTGTATGGCCCAGTCCACTAGCGGCCCCTTTGTGGATTGACATCCGCGAGGTGCAATTCCTCTGTGGCCTCTGCGGTCTTCTCGAACTCCACGACTCCGCGGTCATCGGGCCAAATTGGCGCGAAAGATTCATTGTTCATAATCAGACTCCTTGATTTCCAGCTGCGGCTGGCCGGTTGATATAACTAAGTCGCTTCGTAGCTGGGCTCCATACTCTGCTTGAAGTTCATACCTTGAAGTTCATACGTTGCTTGAAGGTTGTCCTTGGCAACTTATGTTCTTCACTACTCAAATACCGCAAATAAAGCACTTCTGTGCGTGAGTCCCGACGCATATATATAGACCAGGCCGTCCCGGTAGCGGAGTGGCGCTTTATAGGCGCAGAATGTGGAGCGGTTGTCTGGCTCCTGCTCCATCCGATACCTTTGCTCGGAAGCGTGGTACGAGTAGCCTAGATTGCTGAACTAGACTACCCACCTTCACATGCTTCGTTCGCAAGACGCTCGGTGCGACAGAAGCTGCAAGAGCACCTACGACGTTTGTGTTGTAGCGATTGTCGAAGACAAGGTACGCCAGTTTGGCTCAACAAGCCGCTGATGCTCTACGCTCCAGTGTTTGCGATTGGACGGGCACTGTTCGTTAGAACACCACCAGCTTTCGCGATAGTATCCGCCTCCCGGCCGAATGCTTGCCCAGTGCTGAGAACGGCAAATCCGGCATTCCATCTGTCCGCTGCTCGAATTGATAAATTTCATTGGACTCTTCATGTAGAGTTCCTCCATTAAAGTAAGGTCGGCTGAGCCGCCTGATTTGGAATACTCGGAATCTGGCTGTTTCTTCAGACAAAAGTTTGTTGGTTCATATTTGTTGCCGGTCCCTTCCTTGCGCGTCTCCGCCCGTGGATTTATGGCTTCCTCTCGAAGATGAAAACAGGCCCTGACTGATATAGAGTGACCAACTTCCCTGGAAGCGGCGACTAGTCAAGAGCCTGGCACTCAACAGAACCGTCAGAATGTCTCGCTCATTCTCGTGCGATGTGGCCCGCTCCGCCGCATTCTCAATGGCCGCCGCACATCCAGAAATGAGCCGGCGTGCTTTGAGTCTGGTGAGAGTACAGGTCGTGATCAATCAACCAGAAACGCCCTCAACTCAAACCGTGAAGTGTCAAATACGAAAATAAGTGTCTAGCATTTACCCTCACAGATACTGCAAGTATGCGTCTGTACTTGGCTTGGTACTTAATGGGTACTTGCCTAAGTACCCGCTCGAATTATAACTACTTCACCGCCCGCCGATGTTACCAAAGTGAAGTACAACGTCGAAGTATCGGACAAGTACGAATCGCTAGTGAATATGCGGGGCCCGCGTAACATGACAGCATGTGCGGCGATGCAGTCGTATGTATTGTTATGTTACGAGTCTAAGTATTTCGATGTTACCGATAGGAAATAAAATATAAGTGGATCAAGATGTTGTTTGCACTGCCTTCGTATTTGTGCGATTGTGTAAGCAGAGGGCGGGGCAATGGCAAGACAAACGAAACAAGTGCCATACGCACAGCGCAAGGCGCAGATACTCGCCGCCCTTGCCAACGGTCCTATGTGTAACCCGGAGTTGGCCACTTATCTTGGTTGTAGTTACCACGTGGTGCTGCGAGCTACGCGTCGGATGGAAAATGAAAGAATACTGGCCTACGGCACCCGTGGATCTGTGGCCGGTTGGGTTATTGCTGATCCAGTTCCGGTTGGTGACTTGGTTGCTGCTCCAGTAAGCGTTGCTCCGGCCCCGGCCGTTGAAGTCGTGGTTGCTGCTCCAGTGAGTCGAACGCCGGTTGCCATTGCACTCGTCACATATCCAGATGGTAACGGAGTTACGACCTCGGGAGGTGGTATGACACCTCTGCAAGAGGCGGAAAGGTTCGTGTCTGACCGGGCGCACTTTGCGGAGGATGTAAATTATCCGCTGGTGCTCTCTCTATATGCCGCCATGACGCATTGTTACCAGCAATGCTTATTCGTCCTACCTTATGTCGGGGTCAGGGCAAACACCGACAGCGCAGGGAAGACCCGGTTGATGCAACTCATCGGCTGCATGTGCTTGCGCCCGACCCCATTGCTGACGAACCCTAGCGGGGCGTCTTTATTAAGAAGAATCGACAAGGATCGTCCGACCCTGCTGGTGGACGAATCAGAAGAGTTACAGAAGCCCAATTCAGCTACGCGGGAGATTTTCAACTCCGGCTACAAGCCGGGTGGCATCGTGACTCGGGCGCAGGGCGCGGGGGAGCGTTCCTACGGAGTATATTGTGCCAAGATATATGGGATGATTGGCGATCCTGACCACCCTCTGAGGGCACGCAGTATTATGGTCCTGATGGAAAAAGGCGACATCCGGGTGGACGACAAGCAACAGGTGTTTGAGCCGCTTGGAGCCGCCATCGGGTTGCGGCTATCGGCTTTGGTCAACCAGAATGTGACGGCTATCGAGAGCACCTATCTGGGCTTCGTCAACGAACTCAGGTCCGTACTCCCGGTGCAAAGGGATCGAGAGATATGGGAATCCTTGTTCGCGGTCTGCAAGCACATTGTCCCTGACCGCTTGGATGAACTGACCGCCGCCGCCCAAGGAATCAGCACACTCAAAACCCGTCCCGCCAAACGTTATTCCGACCTTAAACAGGCGATGGCGGATGCGGTGACTTATCAATACGCCGAACAACTTGCACGGGACAGCTACCAGATTGCAAAGGCTACAGGTGAGCGCAACATCCACACCCACACCCTGATCACCGAACTTGTCAAGTCGCCGACGTGGAAGTTTTACCAGAACCATAAAGGTGTCAAGATAGGCGATGCGGATGGTCACTATGTGCTGGCAACCATGTTGCAGCGGATAGCCGGGGATGACTCAAACCCGAAACCCGTCAAAGTCGAGAACCAACTCCTGCGCGGCTACACTTTGGACTGGCTGGAGAAGGCAGCAGCCCGAGCCAAGTAAGACTTGGATCGAACGAGCCAGAACCATCTGACAGGGAGTGATGGAGGGCGCGGAAGCCGTTACTCCGTAACCACGGCGTGGAGGAATCATGAGCACGCACCGGAGTAAAGTCGAGGATCACTCCTCGACACTCTCTCGGCCCGATAATACATTTCGGCTTGAAGAATTTGTTTAAGTCTACTTTCTCCAACCGGTTCCTGAACTTGCTGAGGTGCTCCGGGTTGTTGACTGTTGTGAATTTGGCCGTTCTTGCTTTCCGCGAACCCCGAGTTAGCTGTGAACTGAGTATTAGTAAGTAATCAAAAGTCCTCGATACTTTACCTAAGTCGAGGTAACTATAGGAGACAGAGTATGACTAGAGTACAGGAACTTCGCACAATGCGGTCGCTGCTTAGCGTGCAGCAGGTCGCACTCATCATCGGTAGCTGCATCGCCACCGTCCGCCGCTATGCGGCCAGCGGCAAGTTGAATTCAATTCGCATCGGCAACAGACTTAGGTTTGACCCTGCAACAGTAGCAGACTTCATCGAGTCACGCACGGGCGCGTGACTGTGCATCCCTCCCAACACAAAGAGCCCCGGCCAATTCGACCAGGGCTCTTCTTGCGTGCACATTTGTTAGACTGCAAAGGGCTCAGCAGGGGCTTGCAGCCCAGCGAATGTGTTGTTGACCCGGCTCCGGGTCTTCTCACTCTTGTCGTCAGCCCCGGCCAGATAACGGAGCGTTATCTCAAGGCTGCTGTGACGCAGCCACCGCTGGATTGTGCGGGCCGATTCGCCCCCTTCGTGATGCATGGTCGCGAACGTTCTCCGGAATTTATGCAGCCCCCACCGATGGCAGATTGTTGCATCCTTACAGCACTTTCCATTTCGCGTGTAACAGCAACCACAGTTCAACCCGGCCTTGAACGCAAGCTCCTGCAACGTTCTGAGCATGTGCCCGTCTGGCTTGCCCTCAGGGAGTGGGAAGATGAGCCGGGAGTTGGGGTACCGATCTCTACGGGCTCGGAGACGTGCAATGAGATAGTCAGGAACGGGAACCCCATTTCCTTCTTCTTTGTCTTTGGGAGAGAATCCCATGTTCAACTTTTCGCTGATCCCAATCTTTTTCGCATGGAAGTCCACATCGCTCCATGTGGCATACATGACCTCCTGCTTACGGAATCCCGTACAAAGATAGAATTGAAACAAGTCCGTCTCTTCCTCATCGGCAGCGGCAAACAGCGCGTTCAAATCCTCCTCGCTGTACGTTTTGACGCCCTTTTTCGTTGCTTTTACCCGGTCTGTCACCAGCAGAGGCCACGCAAGGCCGAAGTGACGGAAAAATGTGTATAGGTATTGGAGCCTGTTTGCGATGGTGGTTTTAGAGTTGCCCCAGCTGGACTGCGCGTTGATGAAGTCCAGCACGTGCTGCCGGGTGATGGCTTCAAGCGTGGTGGCCTTGCACCCTGACGCAAACTGACGAAGGGCAGTCTCATAAGTCACATATGTGTTTTGCGTTTTGGCGTTCTTGACCTCGGTAAGGTACGTCATCACAGCGGTATTGAAGTCTCGGCTCGTGGGTGTTGCGCTCTCGACCTTGGCTACAGTTGCGGGTAGAGTAGTCACCGTGATAGCAGCGTTGCGGAGTTCCGCTTCCTTATTGTTGCGGGCGACTTGAGCCGCATCGGCGAACTTGCCGACGTTCTTGGACTTCCTACGAATACCTTCGTACCAGAACAATTGGTAATTCTCGCCATCCGGGAGGTTCACAAGTCTCTTGGGGGGCTTACGGTATCCTGTCTTGGACCTGATGTATAGTTTCCCGGTATGGTTTCCACGATTCGCCATGCTCATCTTCTCCTCTTTTCAAATACCGAGAAGTTGGCGATTTCCGCGTTTCGCGCCTGAAAATAGTAACGGCAAGTAGTAACGTGTCGGCTATCTTCTTTAGAATCATGGCAGGGTGTATACTGTGCTCCTCTAACCCGGAGATTCAGAGCTGGTTTGTTGGTCCGGCATTCGGGGGCACGGAGATGGACTGACGGGCAGCGGTTGCCGCGTCTAATAAAAAACAGCGATGTGGAGTCTACAGCTCTCCGGCAAGGGGAGCGAGGAGCGGAGGCTGACCATGGAAGTGGAGTTCACCGCCAGGCAAGTGAAGATTTCAAAGGCGCTGCGAACGCACGCCGAAGAAGGGATGGAACGGATAGGGCGGATACTGGGCAAGAGTGCGCACGCGAGCATCACGTTTAGCGCGCAGAGACACGTGCAGATTGTTGAATTGACTGTGCAGGGCCGGGCGCAAAAGATTGCGGCCACAGGCAAGGCCGACACGTTGGATGCGGCGCTGAGAGAAGCAATGGAACACGCGGAGAACCAGGCACGGCGTCACCGTGACAGGCGGATGGGGAGCAAGAGGCTTCCCAAGGAAGAGAAAGTGATGACGGCGCCCCCGGTAGCCCGGCCGAAGGCGCGCGCTACTCAGCCGCCAGCCGATGCCGGTGAGGAAAGGCCGGGCCGCGCCACCGGCACAAAAGCCCGTACATCGATCGCGGTTCACTCTTTTCCAGCGCGCGCAACAGTGGTAGAGCCGCACATTTTGAAGAACGGCGAGGCGATCGCGTTGAAGCCTCTGACTATTGAAGAGGCTGTGAAAGAGGCGGAGTTTCGCGACCGAGATTTGCTGATTTTCCGCACTTCTGCAGGAGATATGTTTGTACTTCACCGCCGTCGGGACGGGCAGATGGAATTGGTGGAGATTCCGTAGGATTTTTTGATTATTGGGAAGTGGATGTTTAGTCGTCCGCTCGGGGTGATGGCCACAGTCATTTTGCGGTACTTATGGCGCGGTGCCCAGCCAAAAAGGTTTCCCAATCCCCGGCCGCGTTGCTTCAAATCATTCGCTTGTCTGGAAATTCCTGAGATGCTCTTGAGATCGTCGTCGGGGTTCACCGAACATTGATTCGGGTGCTCGGGCGGGCATGCGTCATGGGCCGGAGGTACATTGTAGAAGGGCCGCTCACAGCGCGCAAACTTCCCTTATGAATTTGATTTTCCAGAAGTGAAGGCGCGGAGTCGCCTGTGTGTAAGTTGAGATATCTTCAGGACTTTGGTTGCACCGAATACCCGGTTTAGGGGATGGAAGCTGGCTTGTGCGCGGCCTACGATTTTGAGGTAGGGCGGCGGGGGCTTCCAAGAAACTAATGGACCGGGAACGTAAGCAAGCGCGAGTGGGAGCGGTAAAGGTTCCCAGGGAGGCTGGTGGTTTGAACCTTCCGGAAAATGCGGATTCGAGCAGACAGCGGGAGATTCTGGACGCATTGCCGGTTCTGGTTTTTCTGGAGCAGGCGGGCAAGATTGTGTTTGCCAACGCCGAAGCTCGGCAGATGATGGGGTTGACGGAAGGCGATTGGGCTGAGCGTCCGGTGGAGGATGTATTGTGGGGACTGTTTCCTGGCACCGCGGAACCGCAGACCCTTCTGACGGGTACCGAAAAGGGAAGTCCGTTTCACGCCACCATGCCGACCAAGAGCGGAAAGCTGCTTCCGGTCGAAGGCACCTATAGCATTCTGGACGCGGAACTGCGCGAGGCAGTTATTGTGGCTCATCCCGGTGGGCGGGAGCGAGCGCCGAAGTCACGGCTGATGGAAGACGTGCTGGCCAGTATCCCCGAAGCAGTGGCGATCGAACACGATCACCATATTCTCTACACCAATCCTTCGTTCACGCGGATGTTCGGATTCACAGCCGAGGAGGCCAGTGGCGGGAGTCTGCGAGAGCTGATTGTGCCTGAGACTCGCTTGAACGAGCATGCCACGTTGGAAAAGGCAGTGGACGAGCAAGGGCGCACGATGGTGGAAACAGTGCGCGCCAACAAGGGCGGCGAACTGGTTGATGTGAGCTTGCATTGCGCGCCGTTGCTGGTGGATAAAGCAAAGGTGGGCTACGTTTACACTTTTCGCGACATAGGCGAGCGAAGACAGACAGAAGACAAACTGCAGCACGATGCCATGCACGACGTACTGACCGGATTGCCGAACCGGGCACTCTTTCTGGACCGGCTAAATCAGTCTCTAGCTCGCCGGGAACGTCGGCCGGAACAGAGCTGTGGAGTGCTGTTTCTGGATCTCGACCGTTTCAAGGAGATCAACGACGTACTCGGTCATGCAGCGGGGGACGTTGTGCTGATAGCGGTGGCAGAACGGTTGCAGGCAGCGCTGCGTCCGCAGGACTCGGCGGCACGGCTAGGTGGAGACGAGTTTGCAGTGCTGGTTGAAAACATTCTTAGCGCGGGCGATCTGGAAACCGTGTCAAAGCGCGTATTGGCAGAAATGAAGCGGCCTTTCGATATTTTTGGGCATCTTATCCAAGCCGGCGCGAGCATTGGCGCGGCAATGGTCGGACCGGACCACACCTCCTCCGATTTGCTTATCCGGGATGCGGACTTTGCGATGTATCGCGCCAAGCAGTCGGGCGGTGGACGGTACGAGATATTCGACAAGCACCTAGAGGTTTGCGTCACCAGCCAGCAGGAGCGGGAACGCGAACTGCGTTACAGGCTGGACAAGCGGTTGCTCGAATTCCGGTATGTGCCGATATTCCGACTGAGCGATGGCAAGCTGGAAGGGTTCGAGTGCATGTTGCGCTGGCGGGGGGCGGACGGCACTGTCGACAGCTTTGGTGACCTGATCGCTGTCGCGGAAGAAACAGGCCTTTCGATTACGCTGGGCCGGGAGACGATGGAGGCCGCGTGCTGGCAGTTGCGGAACTGGCGTAATGTTTTGCCGACGATAAACTTCTCTCTGAGCATTAACCTGACGCATCGGCAGTTCTACAACCCCGAAATGGTTTCGCAGTTGCAGAGGACACTTTCGGCGAGCGGAGCTGATCCGTCGCGTCTGTTGTTTGAAGTACCAGAGAGCGCGCTTAATGAAAGCCCGGATACGGCGGTTGCGATTCTGCAGCGCTTGGTGGACTGCAATGTGCGGGTGGCGATGGACGACTTCGGATCGAGCCTTGCGCCGTTGAACCATTTGGTGCGCCTGCCGATTGACATGGTTAAGTTGGACTTCAAGCTGACCGCGGCAGCCACCTCCACAGGCCGGCAACAGGCGATGTTGGAGTCACTGCTTCGCCTGGGCCGTACGCTGGGAGTACTGGTGGTGGCGCAGGGGATCGAGACTCCCGAGCAACTGAGAGCGCTGGGTCGCATGGGCTGCGAGTTGGGCCAGGGTCCGCTGTTGTCGCCTGCGCTGGATACCGGAGAGGCATTGAAACTGGCGGAGATGGGCTACTTGACGACAGCGCCGGGGGCCTAAGTCAAGATAGGCACAAAGCCCGGTTTTCGGTGTAGCATGAGCGAATGACACCACTTAAGACGACACCCCGAGCGGCCTCACCGCGGGTGGCGGCCAAACTCGCCAAGCGAGCAAGCAAGCCGACCAAGGAACTGGTAATTGTGACCGGCATCTCGGGCTCTGGCAAGGCCTCGGCGCTTAAGGCCTTTGAGGACCTTGGATTTCATTGCGTAGATAACCTGCCGTTGGAGCTTCTCCCCGATTTCGCAGTTCTTGTCAGCAAATCAAGTGAAGTGGAAAAGGCTGCGATAGTAGTGGATGTTCGCGAGGGCATGACGCTTGACCGCCTGCCCGAAATATTGAAAAGCGTCAAGAAGCTTTTGCACACGAGGGTAGTGTTTCTGGATGCGCAGGACGCGTCGTTGGTTCAGCGCTACTCCGAGACGAGGCGGCCGCACCCACTGGGCCGCTCGGAGACGGTGTGGCGATCAATCGTAGAAGAGCGGCAGTTGCTCGACCCAATTCGCAACGTGGCGGACACACTGATCGACACGTCGAACTTCAACGTACACGAGTTGCGCGCCCACATCCAGGCCCGGTTTGGCCGCGAAGACAAGGTCAAGCGCCTGTTGGTGTCGTGCCTCAGTTTCGGTTTCAAGAACGGCGTGCCGCTGGATGCAGATATGGTCTTCGATGTGCGGTTCCTTCCGAATCCTCACTTTGTGCCGGAGTTTCGCAAGAAGACTGGTCTGGATCCCAAGGTCGCCGGGTACGTGCGTGGGTTTCCGCAGACCCGGGAGTTTCTTGATAAGGTCACCAAACTGATGCTTTACCTGCTGCCGCACTACGTGAAAGAAGGGAAGAGCTACCTGACCATAGCCTTTGGCTGCACTGGCGGACAACACCGCAGCGTGATGATGGCCGAGGAAATGAGCAAGAGGCTGAAGAAAGCTGGCTACCAGGTGAAGGCGCTGCACAGGGACATGGTGCGATGAAGCAAATGAGCAAGCCAGCCTTATATGTGCAGATCGTCGAGCCACCGGGGAAGCGCATCGCTTATGGTTCCATGCGACTGCGATGAAGGTGTGAGCCAAATCCGCAACTTTTTTGCGGTGATTCTCTGAAAGGCTCTAGAGCTTTCGGTCGATTCGCTTTGTCCTCGCGGCGGTTCCGGTAGAAACCACAGGGATGGAATGCGCAAGGCCACGGAGGATGCGTCGAGGTCGAAGCGGTCGCTGACCAGCAGATGAGCGGGAACAAGGTGGGCGCGCGGGTCGCCGAAGATGGCGCTGAGCGGAGCGGCTAGCGGCGACTCAAGTACAACTCCAGCGAGTTCGGGGTGGGAAGCTGCGATTTCCAGAGCAAGGTTGGCGCCGAGATCGCTACCGTCGAGCACAATCGAGCGGGGATCGACGTGGCGCGTTGCTACAAGGTACTGCAGCGCCCACTCGGTGTCCTGACGCCAGCGGGCTTCACTGGGGTGTACGAACTGGCTTTTACCGTAGCCGCGATAGTCGAAGGCAAGCGCGTTGACGCCGGCGTTGTGCAGGCTGGCTAGGTTGTCTAGCGTATCGCCCAGATTGCCATTCTGCCCATGCAGGTAAAGCACGGTGTAACGGCTTGAGGCGCTAGAGGGAATCCACCAGCCCTGGAGCCGAGGAGCGCCGGAATCCGTGGTGGCGAATCCAACCGAATCGAACGCAAGACCAATGCTGGCCGGTGTGCGCGTGACTGATGCCGAGGGATGGTAAAGTAACTGCCAGCTTCCTTGCCAGAAGAGAAGACAAAGCACACCCCAGGCGCAGAAAGCAGCGGCAGGGATCACGATGGCTACCGCTGCAAAGAGCCAGCGGCCTGAAACCGTGGGTGGGGCGGAATGCGGGCGAGCGCTGTTGCGCGCGGAAACGGAATACCTTGGGCGTGGATCGGGTTTGGGTTGGGATTTGCTTCGCGACATGAGTTTGGTTGTGAATCGCCCGCCAAAGAATGGAGCTCAACTCCTATGCTAAACGCGCAGACTGGCGCGTGATGAAGGCGCGCCTCATGCGTCCCGTCCTTTTACCAAGAAAAGAGCGAACGGATTGGACATGGCGGTGTAATTGTTCAGAGTCGGATCACTATTTCCACGTCGAGAGCGGTTTGAGCGCGGGGACTGACTCGTCGCTGAACTGTGTGAAAAGTACGGCGATGGTCTGAGCGGAGGCTTGTTTGGCGAGTGAAATTACGATGTTGGTGAGGCCGGGATTAGGGGACTGCGGTCGCGGAACCTGGGTGCTGGCGGTGCTGAAATGTGCTTCGGCGGGTTGGAGGATGTGGGCGTCAAGTGTGACGCCTCCTTGCCTAAGCGTGGCTGAGCGGCCGTCTTTTGAGATCTGAACGCTGGCAAAAGTGTGGAAATTCCAGACTACGTCGACCGCCTGTGAGGGAACAATTTCATCCTGCACGAGGACACGCTGTTTATCCAGGAGAGAGATGGCGCGATGCCAGGAAGTGAGCTTGCCCTTGTAGGCCGAGCCGAGATCAGCGACGGCATACATGGTGTTGCCCGCAATGCCAGTAGCGGTGAGCAATGCGTTGGCATCGAGGTCTTCGTTCTGGGCGTCAATGGTGAGGGTGTTGTGGCCTTCGGTGCGCATGCGGTAGTAGGTCCAACGCTGACGGCCGAAGTAGCCGGGAAGGCCGTAGCTGTCGCCCGCCAGATCGTTGGCCCAGCGCTGGCCGAGGGCATCCATAACAAAGCTGCCGAGGTCGAGATGACCGTGCGAGGCGTGTGCGTCTCCGCCCTTGAAGCCGATATACCAGGCAGCGGGATCGTCGAATGCGCTACGCATGTAAGCCTGACTGACGCGTGCAAAGCTTTCCACTAAAGGCAACGGCGCCGTATCGCCGGAAACAGGCGGCAGAGCCGACCAGAAAAGTCCAAGGATGGCGAAGCGGCTGCTTTCTTTTTGCTCGTTCGGGTCCAAATGAGCGTTGAGGACGATAGGGCGCTCGTATTCGGCGTAGGCAGGACGGTGAAAGCGGCGGGCGAACCAGAAGACCTGTGGCGAGGGGTAGACATCGGGGCGGGCATCGCCGAAGTTGGCGAATTGAAGCGTGGGGCCGGTGGATTGCATGTGGTAATCGACGGTGGAGGAGAAGCCGGGTGCGCTTGACGCGCCGAAGTCAGTTCCAAGCGCGGAGTCTAGCGCGGCGACGTAAAGCACGTTGTAGCTGGTGGCGTAGTTCCAGTAGCCGGGACCTTCTTCGAATCCGCCATCGGGGCCAAAAAGTTTCATGATGTCGGTGATGGCAGAGTGGGCGTGATCGAGGATGGCAGCGGCGCGCTGAGGCTCGTCTTCGGCGATTGCGAGCGCGCCGACGGATTCTCCGCCGTTGCAGACCTGATTCCAATTGTTGTGCTCGTGGTGAAGTGCTTCGCCGCTCTTGATGCGTTCGAGCCAGGGGTCGATGCCTTTGGTGACAATGGCGTTCTTGATTGTGGCGCGGTCGGTGGGTGAGAGAACGGAGTAGAGCCAGTCGTAGCCGAGGCCGACTGCCGCGGTCATCTCGGCGGTGTCAAGGAAATGGGTAGGATACCAGTCGGGGAACGCGGCGGCGGCGAGCATTTCGTTTGTAGCGCGGTCAGCGAAACGCTTGTCGCCGGTGATGCGGTAGAGGCCGGCCAGAGTGAAAATGCGGCCTTCCATGTCGCGCGAGGTAGCGAGCAGGGTGTGCTCCTCGCCGACAATCTGGTAGATGTCTGGCGGAACGGCGAGAAGTTTTTCACCGACTTCGAGCTGTTGCTGAAAGTACTTTTTCGTGAAGGAGTCGGTGGTAATGGATTGCTTGATGGCGGGCAGATCGGAGTCGGGGAAGAGCAAACGAGGATGCTGCGGCTGAAGAGTATCGAGCGGTGAAGCGGCGTAGGTGCGAAATGGAATTAATACAAAGACGGCAAAGAAGAAGACGGTCTTGGGATGGGGTGTATAGATGGTCCTTACGATGGCAGCAAGGGAGCGGAAGTGGACAGCAGGCATGAGCATTCTCTCCATGGATAGGGACAGCGGGATTGTAAATTGCGCTGGAGATGAGCAGCAAGGAGACGACGCACAGTGCCCAGCGGACCTGAGTCCATCTGGAAGGTGTATATTTCTTCTTGGGCGAAAACGTTAACGTAAGCAAGGAGCAATTGGAGATGGCAGCGGAAAAGAACGAAATTGTGAAGCCGGCAGCGAATGAAGTTCTGCTGATTACCAGTGGGGATTTGCGGCTTTCCGCCAACCAGGTGTGTTGGCCGGCACAGAGAGCCATGGAAGAGACGCTGACGGCTGCCTTTGCGCAGAAGGGATTCAAGCTGGTCCGCGCCCATGCTTACAACGAAGCAGAAAAGCATGGCTTCATTTCCTCGCAGCGCCAGGGAATGGATGTATTCATGAAGATTCATCCCGAGGCCAAGCTTGTGTTTGCAACGGCGGCATGGCAGTACAGCCATCACGTTCTGCCGGGATTGCGGAGCCACAAAGGGCCGATCTTGACGGTCGCGAACTGGTCAGGGCAATGGCCGGGGCTGGTGGGGCTACTCAACCTCAACGGTTCGCTGACCAAGGCGGGCCGCGCGTTTTCGTCCATATGGAGCAAAGACTTTACCGATGATTTTTTCCTGACGGGCCTCGACGAGTGGCTGCGAACGGGCAAGATTACGCACGATCTAAATCATGTCCACGCGCTCGACAGAAGCAAGCTGCCTCTCGAAACCGCGAAGCTCGGCGCAGAACTGGCTGCTGACCTGAAATATCGTAAGGCAATCATGGGCATCTTCGACGAAGGATGCATGGGGATGTATAACGCCATAATCGATGACGAGTTGCTGAATCCGGCGGGCATCTATAAAGAGCGCCTGAGCCAATCGGCGCTGGTAGCGAAGATGCGGACAGTATCTGATGCGGAAGCGCGCGGTGTTTACGACTGGCTGGTCGCCAAGGGTGTGAAGTTCGCGTTTGGCAAGGACGCTGCGACGGAACTGACGCTCGACCAGGTGCTCGAACAGTGCAAGATGTATATCGCCACGGTGCGCATTGCCAAGGACTATGGATGCGATGCAGTCGGTATCCAATACCAGCAGGGATTGAAGGATATGGTAGCGGCTTCGGACTTGGCCGAGGGGATGCTGAAC
>CZKZ01000062.1_pt1 | contig 13381 bp, 12 predicted proteins | sample 1122171 | NCBI WGS metagenome assembly CZKZ01 (sample SAMEA3539301, study PRJEB10725) | soil metagenome | biome: tundra; feature: field; material: soil | place: USA | collected 2010-05 | depth 0.15 m
GTTGCTTGCGCGCTGTTTCTCATGGCAACGCTCTGGGCCCCAGCTTCTTCGTCTGCGCAGAGCCCGTTCGACGGCACTTGGCGCGTCAACTTTAGCCAATCCAAGCTATCACCGAAGCCAAACGTCTTTTACCTGAGCCAGGGCTGGTACCACTGCGTCAGTTGCAATCCGGCATTCGACGTCAAGGCAGATGGGCAGGATCAGTCCGTCACCGGCCAGGCTTATGACACCATCAGTGTGAAGGAAGTCGATGCCAAGTCGACCGCCAGCGTAACCAAGAAAGGCGGCACAACAGTCAGTGAACAGACCAGGACCGTTTCCAGCGATGGCAAAACCCTGACGGTCAAGTCGACCTTCCATCCACAGAACGGCGGTCAGCCGGTTACAACGGAAGTCAAGGCGAAAAGAGTCGGAATCGCGCCTTCAGGAGTGAATGCAACTTCCGGTTCGTGGCAGATCAACACGATTCAACAGAGCGACAATGGCCTCCTCACTACTTACAAGACCAATGGAGATGAGCTGACGATGTCATCACCGACGGGCGAGACCTACACTGCGAAGTTGGACGGCAATGACTACCCGGTCAAGGGAGCCTTTGGCTGGGACGCAGTCTCTCTGAAACGCGTCGACAAGAACACCATCGAAGAAACGGACAAGCGCAACGGCAACGTAACCGACGTAGCGAAAATGACAGTTTCGTCCGATGGAAAGAAATTGACTGTAGTCGACAACAATAAGGTGACCGACCGTACATCGACCTACGTCGCGGTGAAGCAGTAGCCGCAGTTAGGCCAAAGAACCAGGCAGCGAAGAGAAGTTACTGCCCGATAAATGCAATCGGCGGCGAAGCGCAGAGATAACTCCCAACTGCACTTCGCCGCCTTTACTAACTTCTCCTTAATGGGAGAACTTATAGCACTTATGCCAGTAACTGCTTTGCTACTTCAACGTATAACTCTACCGCTTCCAGTAACTCTTTCTTGGCCAGCTTCTCAAACGGCGTGTGCGCCACATGAATCGACCCCGGCCCCAGCAACAGCGGTTCTCCCCAGTTGGTCAACTGCGGAATGTCGGTCGCAAACTTGGCGATCATCGTCGGCAGTCCCTCAATCGGACGAAGCCGCACAAACGCAAGGTCCAGCGTGAAACTCACTTCAGCCAGCCCCGCGGCGGCCTCAAGGATGGCAGCGCGAACCGGCGCAGAATCGCACACCAGCCGAATCAGAACCTGTGCCTCGGCATGGTCGGCAATAACATTGGGCGCATGGCCACCCTGAATCTGTCCGATGTTGAGCGTCGTATCCCCGGCGAACTCATCCACAGGCAACTTCAGCTTGAGCAGCCTGTCCAGCACTTCCACCATTTTGTGCACGGCCGAGTCGCCCAGCTCCGGGTAGGCAGAGTGCGCCATCTTCCCGGTCGATTTGAGAGAAACCCGCAGAGCGCCCTTCGAAGCCAGGGCAACGCGATTGTCCGTAGGCTCACCATTGATCAGGAACCGACTACCCTTGGGCGCGAGGTTTGCCGCCTTCGCGCCGGCCGAGTCACGTTCCTCGCCTGATACAAATAACAACCCAACCCGAAATCCTGCCGCGCGCAGCGCCTCGCCGGCGGCCGCCTGTGCGGCGATTATCCCCTTTGCGTCTGAAACTCCGCGGCCATACATAAACTCCGCATCCTCGCTGAAGGGGATGTACGGCGGAACGGTATCCATATGCGTTGAAAACACCAGGTCCGGCGTCTGGCCGGCCACCCCGGCAAACACATTCCAACGCGCGCCGCCGATCGTGCTCTCGGCTGGCTGCGCCACCGGAGTCTTCTCCACTGCCCATCTGCGCCCGGCCAGAAAATCTGCCAGAAAGTCACCCACCGGCCCCTCGTTGTAGGTGGTTGACTCGATTTCGCACAGCGCGCGGGTAAGCCCGACAGGGTCAATTGGCTTAGGCTCAAAGCTTTCTTTCATGATGCTGCCAGAATACCTTAGAGCCTGCTGTCGAACCCAATCGTCCGTATCATTGCCTGCAATCTCACCCTGTGAAACCACTCCCCTCGCCGACTCCAAATGAGCAGGTGGGCAAATTACGCGGTGAGTTCAACCGCCCGTTGCGAGTAGAATGAAGAGTGGAATGAGCGCCACAATTGCATCTGCCCAACCTGACCAGCGTCAGGAGAGCTCGATACTTCGGAGCGTGTTTCTGGCCGGACCATCAGGCCGGCTCGAGGCCGTAGTCAACGAAGGCGCTCCCGATGCACCGTTTTCCGCATTGGTCTGCCATCCACATCCCCTCGGCGGCGGCAATTTACACAACAAGGTTGTCTACCATGCCATGAAGGCCCTCAACGATCCCCAGTGGGGACTCGGCCTTCCGGTCCTTCGCTTCAACTTTCGCGGCACCGGCCTGAGCCAGGGCACGCATGACGGCCGGGCGGAGTCAGCCGATGTGCTGGCCGCTCTTGCCTGGCTTGAAAGCGAATACAAGCGCCCGGCTGTGGCCGTCGGCTTCAGTTTTGGTGCGGCCATGACGGTTCTGGCCTGTTGCGGCCACGGCAAATCCATTACCAACGTCCGCGCCCTCGTCGCACTCGGATTGCCTACCCGCACGAAGAAGCAAAGTTTCACCTACCCTTCCCTCCACAATTGCAACCTCCCAAAACTTTTCCTAAGCGGAGATCACGACCAGTTCGCACCCGCAGCACAGTTGGTGCAAGTGGCCGCCTCCGCTGCCGAACCCAAACGACTAGTGCTCCTCCCCGGCGCCGATCATTTCTTTACAGGTCATCTGGCCGCGATGCAATCCTCGCTGGCCGGTTGGCTCAAGGAACAACTTTCATGACTCCAGCCGGTGATACCGCACTCGATACTTTGCATTCCACTGCGACTCAAATCTTTACCGGCGCCATCAAGGCCTGCAACATTGCGGCCGCCTTCGACCGGCGTTTGCGCTTCGAGGGCAACACGCTGCGCCGTCTCCTGCCCGACGGCAGCGGTCCGGCGACGATTGATCTCTCCAGTTTCAAGCGCATCTTCGTCATCTCCCTGGGCAAGGCCGCCGGGCCCATGTTGGAAACGCTGCTTGAACGCATGAAACGCCGTCAAGGGCTGAGCGGCATTTGTTGCTACCACCAGGTGCCCAAACACCGCAACTGGCGTTTCCGCTACTTTGAAGGCGGCCATCCGCTGCCCAATGAAGACACCTTCGCCGCGGCCCGCGCCACGCTGGCCCTGCTCAAGAAGGCAAAGAAAGACACTCTGATCTTCTTCCTCATCTCCGGCGGCGGATCGGCAATGTTTGACCTGCCCCTCGACCCGAAGATCACCCTCGAAGAAACGCAAGCGTTTCACCAGGCGCTGCTCGCCTCTGGCGCCCCCATCCACGAGATCAACACACTGCGCAAGCATTTTTCCGCCGTTAAAGGTGGACGCCTGGCCATGGCCGCGCCCGATGCAGCCAAGGTCAGCCTGCTGCTGCCCGACGTTCCCCTGCGCTCGCTCGATGCGCTCTCCTCCGGCCCCTCGTCCCCCGATCACTCAACTGTCGAAGATGTGCGCGAACTGCTCGTCAAGTACAACCTGGCCTCCAAGTTTCCGCCTGCCGTCCGCGCTTTCTTCGAGCGCACAGATATGCCCGAGTCGCCGGGAAACAAGAGTTGGCGGCCCCCGTTCTTTCCCAAGCTTCAAAAGCCCGAGGCCGCGCCCGCGCGCCGTGTCACAGCCACCACCTCCATGACAGACGAGGACCCCGCATTTCGCGATTCCGTCTTCGAGATTCTGCTCTCCAGCCACGACCTGGTCGAGAGCGCCCGCGCCTTGGCGCAGCAGGCCGGCTATCACACTGTTGTCGATAACAGCTGCGACGACTGGGACTACGCGGACGCTGCGCGTTATCTGCTTCAACGCTTCCACGCCTTGCGCGCTGTGCATCCCCGCCTCTGCCTCATCTCCGTTGGCGAGGTCACGGTCACCATGGACCGCACCCCAGGCGCGGGTGGCCGGAACCAGCAATTTGTCATGGCCTGTGCGCTGGAGTTGGAGAAATATCAGGGCGAACGGCTCACTGTACTCAGCGCCGGCTCCGATGGCATTGACGGCAACACCCAGGTGGCCGGCGCCATTGCCGACCCCACCACCGTCGCCCGCGCCCATACCTTCGGCTTCCACCTCAAGGCATCCCTGGCTGCTTTCAACGCCTGTCCCATGTTCAACGCTCTCGGCGACGCCGTTGTAACCGGCCCCACCGGCCACAACCTGCGCGATCTCCGCCTGCTGATTGCCAAAAGCGATTAAAGCATTTTCACGGGCAGCCTCAGGACTCCGTCCCCATCCTTTGGCCTTTTTCCTGGCCAATGGGTGGAATACGTCGCACTGGCACGGGGAAGCTGCACCCCGCCTTTTTTCTTCAACAGTAGAAAATTCTTTTCGCGTCCCACAACCCTCATGCAAATGCAATACCATTGATTTCACACTTTGTTTCTATGGAATAGGATTCTTACGTGCCTAGAAAAATATCCCGCAAGCCTGCCGTAAGAACGCCCGACATTCGCACTGTCGCCGCCGTGGCCAAGGTCTCAATAGCCACTGTCTCCAGAACCATCAACGGGTCTCCACTGGTCAGCGAGCGTCTTTCCAAGCGTGTCTGGCAGGCCATCAAGCAGTTGAATTACTTCCCAAACACTCATGCGCGCACGCTCGTGTCCGGCCGCAGCCGCCTCCTCGGCATCATCGTTGAAAACATCAGCAATCCCTTCTTCCCTGACCTCGTTCAGAATTTCGAAAAGATCGCTGTGGCTCACGGATACGAAATCCTGGTAAGTTCCACCAACAGCGACCCAGAGATTCTTACCACCTGCGTCCGCCGCATGCTCGAGCGCAAAGTTGAGGGCGTTGCCGTAATGACCTTCGGCGAAGAAGAGCCGGTCCTCGATCAACTTGTGCACCGCAACGTGCCCATCGTGCTCGCCGAGTTCAAGCTCGATGACCCCAAGGCCAGTACCATCCTGCTCGACTACTCCACAGGCATTCATGCGGCCGTCAATCACCTTGTCAAATTGGGTCACAGCAAGATTGCCTTTCTTGCCGGCCCGCACAAGCTCCACTCCGCCATTACGCGCGAAAACGATTTCCGCACGGCAATGCAGGCGGCGAAGTTGACCCTCCAGAAAAAATGGATCATCGAGTGCGACCACACGCTCAAAGGCGGCGTGGCAGGCTACGGCCAGTTGCAGGCACTCGCGACGCGCCCTACAGCCATCGTCTGCTCCAACGACATGACCGCCATCGGTGTGCTCCGCGCAGCTTACATGGAAGGCCTGCGCGTACCCCAGGATCTGTCCGTCATCGGCCTTGACGACATCGATTTCGCCGAGTTCACTTTGCCTCCGCTCACCACCATCTGCCTATCCCGCGCCGACCTTGCGCGTGCCGCCTTTGAGGCCCTCCGCCAACAAGCCGAAGACCCCAACGATCCCAACATGAAGCGAGAGTTTCTCGTCTCCACCAGTCTCGTGATCCGTGGATCGACAGCCGCTCCGTCGGCAGGCGCATGACAAGAGCGTTTCCGGCTTATACGATTCAATTTCAAAACCTTCATGGGGGAAATGATGGGCAAGAATTTCATTCGCTCGAAATTCGCATGCCTGTTACTGGCTGTCCTTAGTGCGACATTTTGCGCGCGTGCCCAATGGGCGCCCCTTGCCACTGACAATAATGCAGCAGCGCGCATTGCATGGTGGAGAGACGCCAAGTTCGGCCTCTTCATGCATTGGGGCGTCTATTCCATCCCCGGCCGTGGTGAGTGGGTTCAATGGGACGAGCAGATCCCCGTGGATGAATATGCCAGGCTCGCGGAGCAGTTCAACCCGGATAAGTTCGATCCGGACGCATGGGCCGCCCTCGCCAAAGCAGCCGGCATGAAGTACACCGTGCTCACCGCCCGCCACCATGACGGGTTTGCGCTCTTCGACGATCCGGGCAGCAACTTCACGGCCATGAAGTCCGCTGCTCATCGCGACTTTGTCGCCGATTACGTGAAGGCTGTGCGCAAATCAGGGCTTCACGTGGGCCTCTATTACTCGCCGCTCGATTGGCGCTATCCGGGCTTCTTCTTTCCCGGCATCTACCGCGCAAACGCCGAAGAAATGCGCGCCCAGTATCATCGCCAACTCAACGAACTGGCTTCCAACTACGGCAAGCTCGATATTCTCTGGTTCGACGGCGGAGGCGGCGATTGGCTCGGGTTCGGTGGGGTCACCTCCAAAGGCGGATGGCACGCCAGGCCCAAGGGTGAACGATATACCGGTTCCTTCTCCTGGCAGGACGATGCGGCGGTCGACAATCTGAGGAAGTTGCAACCCTCGATCGTCATCAACGACCGCACCGACGCCGCGGCGGATTTTAGATCGCGTGAAGGCGACGCGGCGCTCGGCAATTTTGAAAATCGGTACCCATGGGAGCTTTGCACCACCCTCACCCAAGGCGCCTGGGGATACCAGCCTAACGCGAAGATCAAGTCACTTGAGTCCGTCGTTCGCCTGCTGGTTTCGGCCGTCGGACGCGATGGAAACTTCCTGCTCAACGTCGGTCCCCGCCCGGATGGACAGATCGATCCGGCACAGGCCCAGCGTCTGCGCGAGATTGGTGCATGGCTCGACCGATACGGCGAGAGCATCTACGCAACTCGTGGCGGGCCTTACCTTCCAGGGGATTTTGGCGTTTCTACATATCGCGACAAGACAATCTATCTCCATATTCTCAGCCCTTCCGGCCCGACCCTTGCGCTGCCTGCCCTGCCGGCAATGATCCTGTCCTGCTCAGCGCTTACCGGCGGAGAGGCCGCCTGCAACCAGAGCGATACAGGCGTGACCATAACTCTGAGTGGAAACCCCACAGCAATCGACACGATCGTTGTAATGACGTTGGCTTCGAACGCGGCAGAGATCGGGGCGATTCCAACCCCGCTGCCACAAAGCCAGACAAGCATTAAGCACAGAACGAAATCATCTACGGGAGAAATACAATGCAAAAGCCCAGATTCGCCCTCCGCGCCGTGAACTTTTTGGGTGTCGCGCTCGCGTTCACCTCGGGTCTCCACGCGCAGATGCCCAACCCTTACGGCAGCCCCATTCCAATGGAAAAAGCAAAGCTGGTTGCCGCCGCCGCGGCCGCTGAGGCGCAGAAGAATGGCTGGACCATGGCCATTTCTATCGTCGACTCCTCCGGCGAGCTGGTCTTCTTTGAAAAAATGGACGGCACGCAGCTTGGCAGTATTCAGTTGTCCATAGCCAAGGCCCGCTCGGCAGCCCTCTTCAAGCGCCCCACAAAGGCCTACGAGGATGCCCTGGCTGCCGGCGGCATCGGAGTACGCGTTCTTAAAGTCCCGGATGCGATGCCCGTCGAAGGCGGCGTTCCGCTCATCGAAAACGGCAAGATCATCGGCGCCGTTGGCGTCTCCGGCGGCCAAAGCACGCAAGACGGCCAATGCGCCAACGCCGCCGCGGCCCTCGTTCACTAGGGGCGGATAACGCATCCCCCGATGTCGTCCCTTGTCTGTGATTGATTACTGCAGAACCAGTGCGCTCACTTCGCGCATGGCCGTAATCTTCGCGCGCGTCTCGTCCGCTGCCCTACGCCGGTCGGTGTACACGCGCGATTCGCCAAACCGCAAATCAGCTTCAAACCCGGCAACTCCCAGCACCTTCCACAGGTGGTTGACGAACGTTTCGTCGCCATACCAGCACAGTTCGCGCTCCTCAGTGCCGTCTTCAATCGCATAGCGGATAGCCGCCGTCGTAATCGGCACTCGCAGCGAAGTAGCAGGATCGATCAGCCGCGAGTGAAAGCGGATCACCTCGCTGCCATCCGTGCTGGTGCCTTCAGGAAACAGCAGCACCGGAATCGGAATCGGAAGCATGAGCCTCTCGGTCATCTGCTCGGCAACCGACTGCGCGCTTGCCAGGCTTGACCGGTCCACGAAAATCGTTCCCCCGGACCGCGCCGCCTTTCCGAAGAACGGCCAGCCGCCGATCTCGATCTTCGCGACAAAAAAGCACGGCATCGCAGCGGAAAGAACAAGGATGTCAATATAGCTGAGGTGATTGCAGACAACCAGCCCACGCGTAGGCGGTTGGCCTTCCACCCGGTATTCGATGCCCAGGCTGGCCAGAATCCCGCGCGCCGTTTGCTGAACCCAGCGGGCGCGCCGCTCCAACGTTAGAGGACCGCGCAGGTGCAGCAGCCAGAAGCGAATAATACAAAGGATGATTGCAGATCCCAGCGCCACAGCGCGCCGGATCCTCCGAAAACTCATTGCGTCAGCGGAGCCAGGAAGCGATTGCGCGCAGCGGGCGAAATCAACTTTAGATCGAGCAGAGTCAGGAAATCGATAGTGCCGAACTCGCGGTCCCAGGCCGGTGGAGCAGCTATGCGCGCACCAATGGCCAGGTAGGTCTTCAAAAGCCGTGGGATCTTGACCGAAGTATAAGTATGAGTTCGCATTTCTTGCCGGGCCGGCGGCTGTGCGCCTTGGCCTTCTTGCTCACTGGGACAGGCATAACTTGCAGTCGGCACCGTCTCAAACTCCGGTGAAACCCTGTATTGCTCAAGCTGGCTATACATCTGCCAACCCTCCGCCGGGTCCTTGGAGTTCAATGAAGAGCAGCCGATCAAAGTACGCAGCCCCATGCTGGTAGCATACTGCGCAATCCCCCTCCACAACAAGGTCAGCACCTCGGGAGTGCGGTGATCGCGGTCAATCGATGCCCTGCTCAACTCCAGAATCCCGGCCCGCAGCGCCTCATAAGGAGCAAGGCACAAATATCCCGTTCGCTCCTTAACCGGCCAGAAATAATTCGGCGTTTGAAGCTGAGTTACTTCTTGCGGCGGGCCTACTTTCGCGCTATAACCTGTTCATGAAGACGATTAAGCCCTCCATCGCCGCCACTGAGTTGCTGCTCATATTCCCAGCCACCCTCTTCATGTGTGCGCTCGTAGTGCGCAGCCTGCAGCCCCAGCAGTACGAACCGGCTCGCACCGCGCAGCGAATCGTCGACTGGTACGCGGCGCGCGTGCATCTTGGCCTGTGGGTGTTGCTCATTGCTCTTCCATTGACAGTGCTTGCAACTGGCTCCGTCACACTGCTGCGCGCCTGGAACGACAACGCAGAACTGCGCCAGCAAGCACGACAAACACTTGCCGCCATTCGCGCCCATCTGGCAACTCTCTTCGTAGCCGTAGCAACCCTCGCCTCCGGAGTCATCCTCGCCATCGTCGCGCTGCACATGATGACTGGCTGACAGCCACCGGCGACTCCCGCCGCAAAGCTGAATTCCCGCTACACTGACCCGCCCGCAATCGACGGAATCACCAGCACCTCATCCCCTTCCTGGAAGGTGTATTTCTCATTCCCCAGAAAACGGATGTCTTCTTCGTTCACATAGAAGTTGATGAAGCGCCGAATCTGCCCATCCTCGCCGCGCAGATGCTTGCTCAAAGCCGGAAAGAGACCTTCCATTTCCGTCACAAGCTCCGGCAGGTTCGCCGCCGTGCTCGATATCTCGCGAACGTTGTCAGTGTGCTTCTGGAATGCATTCGGCAACAAAACTCTAACGGACATTGGCTCCTCCTGCCAGGCTCAAACCACGGCCAGTCTCACTGTGTTCTTCCACAAAGGCTTCAAAGTCGCTCAGCCGCGGACGAATCGCTGCAGCCGCATCATAGGCTCCCTGCAAACAGTCAGTCGTCTTCAAACCGTTCCCGGTAATGCAGGTGACGGTCAACTCATCAGGCTTGATACGCCCATGCGCATAAAGCCGCGCTGTCACAGCCGTAGTCACGCCTCCGGCCGTTTCGGTAAAGATGCCCTCGGTCTCCGCCAGTTCCTGAATGGCTGACACAATTTCGACGTCCGACACATCCTCAGCCCAGCCGCCCGATGAGCGGATAGCGCGTGCAGCATACGGCCCGTCGGCGGGATTCCCGATGGCCAGCGATCGCGCAATCGTGTTGGGCTTCTGCGGCTCCACAACGTCGGTCCCGTTCTTCACCGCCGTGGAGATAGGCGAGCAGCCCGTGGCCTGCGCTCCGAAGAACCGCACCGGACTGTCTTCCACCAACCCCAGCGCAATCAATTCGCTGAATGCCTTGCGAATCTTGGTAATCAGCGTGCCGCCCGCCATGGGCACCACAACGTTGTCCGGAAGGCGCCAGCCCAATTGCTCGGCAATCTCAAAGCCCACCGTCTTCGATCCTTCCGCATAGAAGGGCCGCAGATTCACATTCACAAATCCCCAGTTGTAACGGTCGGCAATTTGCGAACAAAGCCGATTGCAGTGGTCGTAGTTGCCCTCCACCCGCACCAGCGTTGCCCCGTACACTTGCGTGTTGAGAATCTTCGCCGGCTCAAGATCAGCAGGAACCAGGATGAAAGTCTTCAACCCCAGCCGCGCAGCCTGCGCCGCAACCGCGTTGGCCAGGTTGCCAGTCGAGGAACAGCCCACCGTATCGAATCCAAACGCCTGCGCATTCGCCAGTGCCACAGCCACAACGCGATCTTTGAAGCTGAGCGTAGGCATGCACACGGCGTCGTTTTTGATGTAGAGATTTTTCGCGCCGATGTGTGCGCCAAGCCGCGGGGCCTTCAACAGCGGAGTGCATCCCACCGGAGTCTGCGGCTCATAACTGTCGCTCACCGGCAGAAGCGCGCGAAAGCGCCACATGTTCCTCGGCCCCTCTGCAATCGCTGTGCGTGTAAAGCGCGTGCGCGCGTACTCGAGATCGAACGCCACCTCGAGCGGGGAAAAACACTCGTCGCAAATTGAAAGCGGCTGAAGCCCATAATTCTTGCCGCATTCCCGGCATCGTAATTCGTATGCAGTCGTCACTTCGTCCCTCGCATGTGCGCGAGTGACTGCGGATACGCGGGCGCGTGACCGGCTCAACCATGAGCGAACGTGAAATGACTCGAAAAATCGTACGAGCCGCATCGGCAAAGAGTGCTGAAGCGACCCCGAATCTCATGTTCCCCGCCGAAGCGAGCGAGAGTTGACACCATACTCCTGGTTTGCCCAGGCAGGTTGTCGTGGCGTCACAGGGCCCGTCCCTCAGCCACTCTGCATGAAACTCAGGCTTGCCCTTGGGAGGCAAACTTGAATGTTTAGTTTCTATCACGCTAAAAAACCACCAGCAAGCAACTTTGCAGCGAACGGGCACTCCCAGCACCCGGATGGTCAATTGTGTAAATTAAACCGGGTGCCCTCCTAAAAGAAGAACGGGGCCTCACGCTCGAACAAACCGGCTAACTTGCTGACTTGCTAAACCCGCGAAGCGGGGCTGACTTGCTGTCTTCCTTCTGAAACCTGGCCCGAAATTAGTTGCTATATACCCTCACATAATCCACCAGCATCTCCGACGGAAACACAGTGCTCGAATTCGGCGCCCCGGGCCAGCTTCCTCCAACTGCGATATTCAAAATGATGTAATTCCCCTGCCCGTTATCGAATGGCCAAACCGAACCCGACAGTCCCGCAATGCTCGATGGCGTAAACGTCGCATACGGATGCGCAGGATCGTCCACGTAGTACGCAATACTGTTTGCCGTCTTGATCATCCCGTATGTATGCCAGCCGGCCGCAGTCTGCCCGCCGGTAAAGTCATACGTGCTGCCCAGGTTCCCACCCGTGAAGCCCGTCCCGTGAATCGAACCTTCATTCCAGTCCGTAGTCCCAGGCGCCGGATTGCTCTGCGTGCCTGTCGGCGGCAGCCCGCCCGCGTTGATCCTCTCCATCACGTCCATCTCGCCGCAACCAGGCCAGCCAACGGTCGCCGCGTTGTTGCCCTCCAACCAGAATGCCGGCCAAATCCCCTGCCCCTCCGGCACCCAGATCCGCGCCTCCAGTCGCCCGTATTGAAAGCTGAACAGCCCCTGCGTCTGCATCCGCGCCGATGTGTAAACCCCCGTCGAAGGCTGCTGCGCCACAATGTGCAGGTACCCGTCAGTGCCCACAAACGAATTCGGAAACGCCGTGTTACAAGGCGATGTGCTGGATCCGTACGCGCAATGAATGTCCACACTCGAATTCGAATCCGCGCCGGTCAAATACATCCAGATCGCCGGGTTCGGCTGCGCATTGGCGCCCGTCGAATTTGCAAACTCATCCGACCACACCAGCGTTCCCGGCGGAATATTCGGCGTGAAAGCCATGCTCGCAACATTGCTTGCCAAATAACCGCTGGCCTGAGCAATTGCCTTGACCGTCAAGTTTGAAGCCACCACAAACGGTGCCGTATAACGCGTCGAACTAGTCGTCGGAGTGCTGCCGTCCACGGTGTAGTAGATCAGGGAACCTGGAGTTGTGAAGCCGAGGCTCACCATCACCGCGCCGTTCTGGGTGACAATGTTGGAAAAGGTGGAAATGCCTGGCGCAGCCGTCTGCGTCTGTGGTGGAGTAGTGCCGCTGCTCCCGCTTGCACCGCCGCTGCATCCACACAATAAGACGCCCGCCAACACGGCCGCCGTTCCCATCGCCCAGCTTAAACGCATTTCCGGTCTCCAACTGTTCCCGGCGGGCAACTACGAAACCCATCCGGGAGCAACCATCAGACCACTCCCGGAATCTCTGCGTCAAACTGCGGTGTGTGAATCGATAAATAAAAAACGAACGGCCGGGAGCGTTGCTTCTCAAGACTCAGTTCCACCCCGGCCGTTCGAGGTAGCCAATCATCTTCTCTTGGTCGTCTTGATTCAAATGTTGCACAGAAAGCAATAATTCTATGCAAATCCCCGGCGGCGAAATTCAGTCGCGTTCACAAATGGAACCGGCGTACGCGAATGAAACCTCCCGCCATCTCATGGCAACAAAATATTCGCGCTTTGGCTAATGGCTAATCGGTCACTGCTCACTGTTCACTGTCCACTGTCTTCTATCCCGCAGGCTCGTAGTTCATACTCTGCCCCAGCCACCGCTCTACCTCCGCCATGCTCATCCCTTTGCGCAAGTGATAATCGGCCACCTGGTCGCGTTCAATCTTGCCCAGTGCAAAATAGCGCGACTCCGGATGCGCGAAGTAAAGACCGCTCACGCTCGATCCCGGCCACATCGCGAACGACTCCGTAATCAGCATTCCCGTCTTCGCCTGCACATCGAGCAAGCGCCACAGCGTGCCCTTCTCCGTGTGGTCCGGGCATGCCGGATAACCCGCGGCAGGTCTTATCCCCCGATACTTCTCCTGGATCAATTCGTCGTTGCTCAGACCTTCCTCGCGGCCATAGCCCCATTCATCCCGCACTCGTTTGTGCAAGCATTCGGCAAATGCTTCAGCCAGTCGATCGGCCAGGGCCTCCGCCATGATCGCGTTGTAGTCGTCGTTTTCGGCCCTGAACTTATCGCA
>CZKZ01000761.1_pt1 | contig 12936 bp, 11 predicted proteins | sample 1122171 | NCBI WGS metagenome assembly CZKZ01 (sample SAMEA3539301, study PRJEB10725) | soil metagenome | biome: tundra; feature: field; material: soil | place: USA | collected 2010-05 | depth 0.15 m
GTATACCTTGAGGCGATGCAGCGGGCGCTGGATCGAGGGCTGGCGTCGATCTTGCTGGTTCCCGAGATTGGGCTCACGCCGCAGACGGTGGGACTGCTGGACGCGGCGTTTGGAGATCGCGTGGCGCTGCTTCACTCCGCGCTCACACCGGAGGAGCGCAGCGAGCAGTGGCGGCGCATCAAGAGAGGCGAGGCGCGGATCGTTGTGGGAACGCGGTCAGCCATCTTTGCACCGACGCCGGACCTGGGACTGATTCTGGTTGATGAAGAGCACGACCAGAGTTACAAGCAGGAGGAGACGCCGCGCTACAACGCGCGCGATGTGGCCGTAATGCGGGCGAAACTTGCGGGAGCGGTGGTGGTGATGGGATCGGCCACGCCATCCCTTGAAAGCTGGCAGAACTCCGCATCGGGAAAATACACGCGCATTGAGATCAAAGACCGGGTAATGAACCGGCCGCTGCCCGAGGTAGAACTGATCGACATGCGGCGCGAATTTCAGGAGACGGGCAAGGAACAGATTTTTTCGCGATCGCTGATTGAGCAGACAAGCACGGCCCTCGATCGCGGCGAGCAGGCGCTGATTCTGCTGAATCGGCGGGGCTATTCCTTTGCTGTCATCTGCAGGGCGTGCGGCGAAAAGCTGGAATGCCAGAACTGTGCCATTGCACTCACGCACCACAAGCCGCCTGCGGACGAAGCCGACATTGCGCGTGCAGGGCAGCGGTTGGAGTGCCACTATTGCGGATTCTGGCGGACGGTGCCAGCACGCTGCCCGAAGTGCGACAGCGAACATCTCTACTACCTGGGCGCGGGCTCAGAACAGGGAGAAGAGCGGCTGACGGAGATTTTTCCCAGCGCGCGCATCGGCCGAATGGATCGCGATACGGTGCGTGGGCGCTACGACCTGGAACGGCTGCTGGCACGTTTGCACTCGGGCGAGATCAATTTGCTGGTGGGTACGCAGATGATCGCCAAGGGACACGACATTCACGGCATTACGCTGGTGGGCGTGGTGGGCTGCGATCATGCGCTGTCGATGCCGGATTTTCGAGCGGCGGAGCGGGTGTTTCAACTGATGACGCAGGTCTCAGGGCGTGCGGGGCGTGGCGATCTGCCGGGGCGTGTGGTGGTGCAAACTTATTATCCAGATCACTACGCGATTGTTGCTGCGACTACTCACGACTACGCGAGCTTTGCGGAGCGGGAACTGAAGTACCGGCGCTGGATGCACTATCCGCCGTTTGGCGTGCTGGCGAATGTGCTGGTGCAATCGGCGAAATTGGAGGAGGCGGCGGGGTGGTCGTCTCTTCTTGGCAAGTACTTCGTCCAAAACCAGGACAGCGGAGCAGTGCGTGTGCTGGGCCCGTGCACTGCGCCGATCGCGCGCATCAAAGGCGTGTACCGTTTCCATTTGATTTTGAAGGCCGGGTCGCGCAAGGCGTTGAACGCAGCGCTGCGGGGGATGTTGGCGCACGCGGATGGAGCAGGGATTCCGCGGCGCAACCTGGTTGTGGATGTGGATGCGCTACGACTGATGTGAGGCCAAATCTTTTTCATTTTTTTCTATAATTTGGCGTTTTGCTATCCCACCCTTTCCGCAAAATGCGCGTGAAGGATGGGGCACCCGGCGGACGTGGCGGGGCCAGCGAGTGGCGGAGCTTCCGATCGAAATCAGCTCCGGGGCTTGTGGCGCTTCTTTCTTGCTGCTTTACGGGCCTTGAGTGTGGCTTTTTTTGCAGCGGCTTTGCGGCGGCGGATTTCTTCTCTTGAGTACATGGTGCCGCGGCATTTGTTAGCGCCACAGTTGCAGATAGCTTCGTCTGCTCCGCCGTCGTAGAGGCAGTAGTCGTAGGTGATCTCCTCGGCGGGGGAGATGTTGCGAATGGCCTTTATCCAGACACGGCCGTCTTTTTCTTCGGTTTCGCAGTTGGGGTCGCAACTGTGGTTGATGAACATGGCGGTGGCGTGCCCGTCGATGACGATCTCGCCGTCACCCAGTCCAAACAGGTAGGTGATGGGCGAGTCCTCGTAGCTTGCGTCGGCTTGCGCTTTGCTGAGGCGGTGGCCGGTGTATTCGGTGACGCAGGTGCCTTTCCTGATCTCGGTGGTGGTGTAGCAGCCGGCAGCGTGGATGGCGGAAGAGCGGATGATCAGTCCCATGCGAGTGTGCGATGCTTTCCTTTGGCGCAATTTGTGTTGCGGCATGTCCAGGTTCGGGCTGATTCGCGGTTCCAGATTACGCCGGAAGAACAGAAGGCCCGGAAATGCCTTATGGCCGCATCCTAACATTGATAGTGTAAAGATGGAGTGAGGGGATTCGCGATGAAGTGGGGATTTGGGATTGCGCTGGTGATGGCGGGCTGCCTGACGGCTGCGCCGCGGCTGATTGCGCAGACCCAGGGCAACAACGGAGCCGGGCAGAACAAGACGGACGATAAGGCGCAGAAACCCGCGGACCCACAGCCTCAGCAGACAAGTCCGAAGGGCGGTTCCAATCCGTTTCCTGAAAACACTGAGTCCGTTCCCGTTTTGCCGACAAAGCTGACGCCGGATGTGCCGGTTGGAACATTCAGCGAATCGGAGAGCGACCGGGTGTCGTTGCCCGGCGACGATCTGGACCCCGTACGAAGTCCCGACGATTCTGCGGCGCCCGCCAATAACGAGCAGCCGGAGTCGAGCTCGAGCGTGAACAACCTTGACACCTTGCTTCCGGGGTCGGGCGACGACGAGACGGAAAAAAGGAAGGGGAAGAAGGGTGGCAGCCTGGAGGACGCGCCCAAGGAAACCGCGCAGCAGGACATCAGCGTCGGCAAGTATTACATGGACAACAAGAACTGGAAGGCGGCACTGTCGCGCTTCCAGTCGGCGATGGTGCTGGCTCCCGAGGAGCCGGAGGTCTTCTGGGGACTGGCCGAAAGCGCGCGGCATCTTGGAAATTTTGCGGATGCGCGGGGTTACTACCTGAAGGTGATTGAATACGACCCGGGAAGCAAGCACGCCAAGGAGGCGGAGAAGGTGCTGAAGAATCCGGAGATCGCGAATGCGAAGGCGGCGCCGGAACGGGAAGGGGCGCAGAAGCCGCAGTAAGGCCGGCCCGCTAAAAGCCAACCAGATGGAGATAGGCGTCGATGATGGTCTGTCCCCACAAGCTGCTGACGATTCCGCCGATACAGAGGAAGGTTCCAAGCGGGAGCTTGCTGGTGGCCCAACTATCCGGGTCTGTTCGCGCAGACGGAACTGCGAGCAGCACAAGAGCGGCAATAGAACCCAGAACGGCGCCCATGGCAAAGGCGAGAAATGCGCCGGGGAGGCCGAGCCAGGCGGCGAGCAGGGCCATGAGCTTGGCGTCGCCAAGGCCGATGCCCTCGCGGTGGCGGATGAGTTTGTAGAGCCAACGGATGAGCAGGACGAGGCCGCCGGCGGCGAGAATGCCGATGAATTCCCAAAATGCAAAGCGGTAGACAAGATGTTGTTGCAGCCCCTCCGCGCCGTATTTGCTAAGAACGGGATTTGAGGCCAATTCGAGTTTGATAAAGAACAAGATGAACCCGAGCGCGGCTCCCGGCAGAGTCAGGAAATTGGGTAGCCAAAGGTGTTCGGCATCCAATACAGCCAGAGCTACCAGAAGCCAATAAAGAATCATTTGTCCGAGCAAACTGGTTATTTCGCGATACAGATCTACGACGGGCTGATCGGGAGCAAATATCCAGGCCGAAGAAGTCCAAACGGCAGCAGCCCATAGAACGCCAATCGTCAATTCCACCATCGGATAGCGCAAGCTGATCGAATCGCGGCAGTTGCGGCAGCGGCCGCGGAGCAGGAGCCAGCTTGCCAGGGGGATGTTCTCCCACCAGGCCAGCGTGTGGGTGCAATGGCGGCAGTGGGAACGCGGCTTCACGATGCTCTCGCCCTCCGGCCACCGGCTGAGGCACACATTCAGAAAGCTGCCGAAGGCGAGGCCGAGAAGGCCCGCAAATGTCATTCCCAGAATACGAATCATGCGCGAGTTGAGTATACGGTTCCAGAGACGCCCGGTCCCAATCCTATGCTCCTGCGCGAGGTAGACTGGAGGGGAATGGAACTCCCGCCTAACACTCCAAATGCGCGACCCTCCGCAGCGGTCACGGTAAACAACCCAGCTCGGGCGGCGGAGCTGTTTGAACAGTCGGTGGCCATCATGGCGCGGCTGCGGGCTCCGGGTGGCTGCCCATGGGACCGCGAACAATCCTTCGATACGATTCGCAAATACACGCTGGAAGAGGTTTACGAGGTCTTCGACGCTATTGAGCGGCGGGATTTTCCGCACCTGGCCGAGGAATTGGGCGACCTGCTGCTGCAGGTGCTGTTCTATGCGGAGATGGCAGCGAATGAAGGGCACTTCACGATCGCTGAGGTGCTGGATCATCTGAACCGAAAGCTGGTGCGACGGCATCCGCATGTATTTGGCGAAGAGGCCTCACGGGCAGCCGGAAACCAGGCGGACGTGGATGCGGCGGTGGAGGGCTCCTCGGCGGCTGTGCTGCGGAACTGGGAAGAGATCAAATTAGCTGAAAACAGGGCCAAAGGGGCCCCGGCGGGTGGGACCGGGGAGAATCTTCCAGTGTCGCGGCTGGATGGCGTGCAGCGAGCTATGCCGGCTTTGGCCGAAGCCGCAAAGCTGGGAGCCAAGGCGCAGAAGTCCGGCTTCGACTGGCCGAGCTGGCGCGATCTGCTGCCTAAGCTCGAAGAGGAAACCAGAGAGCTGGAGGCGGAGGCTGCTTCGGACGATCCGGCCCGCAAGCCCGCGGTTGAGGCGGAACTGGGCGACTTGCTGTTTACTGTCGTCAACCTGGGGCGGCACCTGGGCGTGGATGCGGAGATGGCTTTGCGCGGCTGCAATCGGCGTTTTCGCGATCGGTTCAGGGAGATGGAGCTGGCGGCAGAGAGGCCGCTCGAGGAGCTCGGCCCCGATGAACTGGAAGCGCTTTGGGCTGGAGCCAAAAGGAAACTGGCGGTCGAGGGGCAGAAATGATCGAGATTCGCTCCTGCGAAGGCTTTGACGAGCTGGAGGCATGCGTACAGCTACAGATTGAGACGTGGGGCTACGACGAGAGCGATGTAATTCCCCGCAAGACATTTCTGATTGCGCAATCGATCGGCGGACAGGTGATGGGGGCGTTCGACTCGGAGATTGCAGACAAGCCGGGCTCGGGGCCGGCGGAGTCGATGGTGGGATTTGTCTTTTCTTTGCCTGGCCTGAAAACAGGCGAGGGCGCGCCGCACGCTTATCTCCATTCCCACATGCTGGCGGTCCGGGAGGCGTACCGCAACCGGGGCCTGGGAACGCAACTCAAGCTGGCGCAACGGCGCGAGGCACTTTCGCGCGGCATCCGGTATATGGAATGGACGTTCGATCCGCTGGAAATCAAGAATGCTTTTTTGAATATCCACAGGCTGGGGGCGACCGTTCGCAGCTATCGTGCGGATTTCTATGGTGTATCCTCATCTCGACTGCAAGCCGGTTTGCCCACGGACCGCCTTGTGGCGGAGTGGCGGCTGGATTCTCCCAGGGTGCAGGCAGCACTTTCAAATTTGGAAGGCCGCCCAGCATCCAAGCAAGTGATCGAAGAGCGCATTCAGGTTCCGGCCCAAATCTACGAGTGGAAGGGCTCATCAATCGGCAAGGAACAGGCCCTTGCCGTTCAGCTGGAGAATCGGCGCAAGTTTCAGCAGGCATTTTCCCGGGGCCTGGCCGTACTTGGCTTCGTCAGGGATGCGGAAGGGAACGGCGTCTTTGAACTGGGTCCCGTTACGCAGCTCGATCTGGACTGATTTTTCGTTCGACTGATTTCCCCGAGGTTCAAGAATTTATGCGAATCGATGCGATTATCCTGCGGGAACTGCACCTGCCTCTCGTGCGTGCTTTTGAAACCAGTTTTGGCGTGACCCGCAACCGGCGGATACTGCTGACTGAGATCCAGTCCGAGGGACTGACTGGCTGGGGCGAATGCACTGCGGGCGAGCATCCGTTTTTTTCGGCGGAGTCGACCGACACCGCCTGGGCTGTAATCACCAAGGAACTGGGACCGGTGCTGGCCGCGGAGCAGCCCGAACATGGAGGCGATTGCCCGTCGATATTTCGCCAGGTGCGCGGCAACCAGATGGCAAAGGCCGCACTTGAAAACGCGATCTGGGACCTGGAGGCGCAGCGGGAGGGCGTTTCTCTTTCCAACCTGATCGGTGGCGTGCAGGAGACGATTGCTTGCGGTGTTTCGCTGGGCATTCAGAAGTCAATTCCCGAGTTGCTTGCAATTATTGAGCGGGAACTGGCGGCCGGGTATCAGCGCATCAAGCTCAAGGTGAAGCCGGGCTGGGATGTGGAAGTGTTGGAGAAAGTGCGGAATCGCTGGCCGGGAATTACGTTGAGCTGCGACGCCAACTCGGCCTACAAGCTGAGGGACGCGGACCACCTTGTCGGGTTTGACGTATTCGACTTGTTGATGATCGAGCAGCCGCTATGGCACGACGATTTCTATTACCATTCGATGCTGCAGAAGCGGCTGGAGACGCCGATCTGCCTGGACGAATCGATTCGCAACCGACGCGACGCGTTGGCGGCTATCGAGATGGAGTCTTGCAAGATCATCAACATCAAGCTGGGGCGCGTGGGTGGATTCTCAGAGGCCATCGCGGTGCACAATGCCGCGCAGGAGCGAGGGATTCCCGTGTGGTGCGGCGGGATGCTGGAGTCGGGCGTGGGGCGCGCGCACAACATTGCGCTGTCGACGCTGGAGAACTTTACGCTGCCGGGCGATGTGTCGGCGTCGGCGCGTTATTGGGCCGAGGACATCATCGAGCCTGAAGTGCTCGTATCCGCTGCGGGCGAGATCGCAATTTCAGACACGCCGGGACGCGGCTACGAGGTGCGCACGGAACTGGTGGAGCGGTTGACGGTGCGCAAAGAGACGATCCGGGCGCTGGAATTGGTGGGGTAAAGCAAAGGCTCAAAATTATTTGTGCTTCGGTCCCCAACTGAAGCGGCGGCCGACGATGCACTTGATAATCCAGTGGTCGGTGGCGGCGGTGGGGCCGATTCCTACGCCAAAGTTGAACTCCCAGTCGGGCGAAACGTTGAGGTCGATGGCAGGGAAGAACTGCTGCTGCTGATCGTGGAAGCTGGCGATGTGTCGGATATCGCCATAATCTCCGTAGTATTCAATTCCGCCGGTAATCTTCTTTGTGAAGTCGTAGCTGACTTTGACGTTGGGCGCGAAGTCCATGCCGAGGTTGACGTCGGGACCATGCCAGGCGCGCTCGAGGGCCGGGTTGAGGGCCCAGTACCAGCGTCCGGACTGCTTGTCGACGATGGGGCGTATCTCCCAGTCCCAGGTGTCGGGTGCAAAGCGCGCGCGCTGATAGCCGACTTCAGTGGAGAGGCTCACGCCTACGGGCCAATGCCATGAGTCGGGTGCGCGGACGCGGGGGCGGATGTGGTCGCCGACCCACTGGACGCCCTGGCCGTCGCGCGTGCTGGTGAAAACGTAGAAGCCAACCTCAGACCAACCGTTGATCCCTTGTGTAATTTCGAGAGTCTCGTGCACGGCGTGGTTGGTGGGCTCCATGCCGCCGACAAATTTGCGCTCGCCATCGGCGGTGAAGTTTGAATGCACCTCAACCATGGTGGTGCGGGGAGCCACCGTGTCTGCGCCGTAGACCTGGATCTCGTAATTGCTCTGCGCGCGAGCGGCGGAGATCGCCGCGAAGAACACAACAATTGCGGTAAGAAATAACTTCAAGAGCGCTCCTGGGACGGGCTGGGGATGGCCTTTCGTTGAGAAGCATTGCCGAGGGCCAACCGGGGCCGGACGAATCTTCCGCGAGCAGGGAATGCGGCCTTCCGGTACATCTCAATTATATTTGCTCGCTGTCGTGTTGTGGTACAAGTGCAGGCTTATGATGATTCTGGTCAAAAAGTATGCGAGACCGGTTATCTGCGTGGTTCCGCAAGGAGGGTGCAATGCCCAAGGCAAGTGGATCCAGTTTGATTCCCAAGAAGATTCTGGTGCCCATTGACTTCAGTCCTTCGTCTGAAGCGGCGTTGAAACAGGCTTCCGCGCTTGCTCAGCAACTTCATGCAGAAATTCACCTTGTGCATGTGATTCCGATGTTCACCGCTACCAAAATGCCGGACTACATTCCTGAATCCGAATTCATTGGCGGGGCAAAAAAAGAGGCGGAGCGGCATTTTGCCGGTTTCCAGGCGGACCTTGCCAGCAAGGGAATCAAAGTGAGTTCCAGCATTGAGGTTGGGAACGATGTGACGGCGAGCATATTGGATGTGATCCGACGGGAGCATATCGACATGCTGGTGGTTTCGACGCACGGCCTAACCGGGTGGCATCCGCTGGTGTTCGGGTCGATTGCAGAAAAGCTTGTGAAGCTGGTGCATATTCCGGTGTTGCTGATTCGCACAGCCAAGCCGGAGAACAGCGCGTAGGTTCAAGGGCGCGGCCGACGGTTATTGCGCGTCGCGCACGCAGCGGAAACCTACGCCTCCGGAGCGGTCATAGCCAGGCGCCATTAAGAGCAGCTTGCTGTGTTCATTGTTGCGATAGGCTTGTGGAAAATACCACATTGAGCCTTGCGGCTGGTAGTGTTCGCCGCCACGCAAAATGGCCGCGCGCGTGTGGTCATCGGTAAATTCGTCGGTCCACTGCCACACGTTGCCCACCATGTCCATTACGCCGTAAGGGCTCGCGCCCTGGGGATGAGCATCCACTGGGTCGGGCCCGGTCATGACGCGGCCTATGACAGGCGTGGGAACGTTGGCGGGCTGCCAGAAGTTTCCCCAGGGAAAGAGCCGGCCATCGGTGCCCTGCGCTGCAAACTGCCACTCCCACTCGTGAGGCAGGCGCTTGCGCGCCCATTTTGCGTAGGCCCGCGCATCCTCGAGCGAAACCCAGGTGACAGGCCGATTGTCCCAGCCTTGCGGAAAGCTGCCATTCTTCCAATCGCGCAGGAAATTGATCGCATCTTTGGGCGCGTAGTGAGTGGCATCCTCAAACTGCTTGAACTGCGCGTTGGTCACGGGAAACTTGTCGATGAAAAATGGAGTCACCTGCATTTTCTTCTCGTGGAAGCGCCGCGGGGAGTCCTCCCACGAATACTGCACATCGACGCCGGGGTCTGCGCTGCCCTCGATCTCAGTGCCCTGCACCTTGAAAACAAAATATCCGCCGGTAATTCGAATCATGCCTGCGGGTGCCTCGGCAGCCGGAGAGGTTGATTCGATTTGAACGATGCTCTGCGGCAGAATTGTATGCTGGTGCGAGAAGCCGACGAGCGGCTCTTTCGTCATCGTTGCCATGCGCTTCATGAGCGTTTTGATGTTATCGCCGGGCTCGCCGGGAGTGGCCAGGATGGCGCCGTAGCCGTTGGCCTCAATGTCGAAGCTGAGCACGGCGGACAGGCCATCGCTCTCGGGTTCCAGTTCCGTGCCGTGGTAGAGGTCGAAGTAACGCATGCCGGCGGTGAGCGGCACCGTAATTTGCCTGCCCGCAATGTCATAGTTGTTGCGGTTGACGATGGTCCAAACGGTCTGCTGCTCGAGCGGCCAGCGGCTGGCGAAGACGCCGTAGTTGTGCATGGGATAGTGCGGTTCCCAATCCGGACTGACCAGGAAGGGCGCGACGCCGCGCTCAATAGCGGCTACGCGGCGCGTGGCCTCGGCGTCACGCGGATTGATGCCGTTCCAGATGCCCCAAATGTTCTCCCAGCTCTCCCAGCCCACGCCGTTGAAGAATGCGAATTGAAGGTCACTGGTCTTGTCGGTGTTCCAGCGATCGCTGATGTTGACCATGTGGCGAGTTTCCAGCCACTTGTAGCGGTCCACCATGGGAGTGAATGGAAAGCTGTACTGGCCCCAGGTCATCACGTTCCAAGTTAGAGCCTCGTCGCTGGGACCGCCTTCAGGCTCAAAGGCCAGCGGGTGGCCGATTGCACCGGCTGCTTGCGAAAAGCCCAGCGGCACGCCATCCTGCGTGTCACCATTAATGCCGTCTGCGCCGATCTGTTTCATGAGCGCGGCGATAGACTGCGGCCAGGACTGGTCGGGTTGGTGCGTTCCTTCGTCCCACATCATCATGGGAAAGAGCACGCGGACGCCGCGGCGGTGGAAGTCAGCAACCATTTGCCGCACGCCATCAAGACCACCGGGCATGGACTCAACCATCTGAAGCTGGTTGCGGTCGTCGATGCCCATGTTGGGATAGGTTGACCAGACAAGCACCGCGTCGATTCCGCCGTAGCGCTTTTCAAGATCGTTGAGGTAACGGTCTACGGTGTAGCGGCCGGCGACTGGGTCGTAGAAGTATCGATCCTGGACCATCATCTGCGGCTGTATGAAACTTGATTGAGTCCAGCGCAGCGCGGGAAGGTCGTAGCGCGCGGGGTCGTAAGTAACGCGAATGCGGCGCTCAGCGCGCCAGTGGCCAAGATCGTGGAGCCAGCGCTCGTGGGCGTTCGGTGCGCAGCCCGGCTGCACAGCATTGTCGAAGGCGTGATAGAGATAGTTGCATACGGGCGCGGGAATCTGTTGTCCGACCGGAGAGTATTGACTATCTTGTGCAGCCGCGCTGAAAGCGATTGCGCTTGCCAGGATACCAAGGCTCAATGTGCGAAGCATTTGACCAGCGTCCTCCAACTAAAATTCACATATTCCGCAGAGTAATTGCCAGGAATCCGTTACCCACGCTCGGCGAGAAATTTCTCCACATCAGCCCTCGAGGGCATAGAGGCCTGCGCTCCTTTGCGGGTGACAGAGATGGCCGCTGCCGCCGAGGCAAATCGTGCCGCTGCCCATGGGTCATTGCCTTCAAGCAGCGCCACGGCAAATGCGCCGTTGAAGCAGTCGCCCGCGGCTACCGTGTCGACGGGCTTTACGGGGAACGGCCTTACCCACGCAGCCTTGCCGGCGACGGCGACATACGCGCCATCACTGCCGCGTTTGAGAACAATACCCTTGAGGCCCTTCGGCAATAACTTTTGCGCAGCCGCTTCGGAGTTTGGTTGACTACCGAGATAAAACGCAGCCTCAGTTTCGTTTGGAGTGAACCAGGCAACCTGGCGAAAGGCGGAGTCAGGGAGCGGAGCGGCTGGGGCGGGATCGAGCATGACGGGCACACCTGCATCAGCGCAGAGTGCGAGAACGTGGCTCACTGTTTCCAGCGGCAGTTCCAACTGGCACAGGACCATGCCCGCAGAACGAATCAACGCGTCCTGATGGTCAACGGCTGCCTTATCCATTTTGCCGTTGGCGCCGGGGACTACGACGATTGAGTTTTCGCCGCTTTCGGAAACCAGGATCGGGGCAACGCCGGAAGGGCCCGAGACGCGCGCGACGGCTTCCGTTCCAACACCCGCGTTTGCGAGGTTGTCGAGCAGGGCCTGGCCGAATACGTCTTCGCCCACCATGCCGACCATTTGAACCGGATATCCAAGGCGCGCCACGGCTACGGCTTGATTTGCGCCCTTGCCGCCGGGGGTTGTGTCAAAGCCTGTGCCGATGACAGTCTGGCCGGGAACAGGGATCTTGTGTGTGTGCGCCACCAGGTCCATGTTGATGCTGCCTACGACGACGATCGGCTTGCGCGATTCATTCATTTAGAACGCCCTCAAGCTCAGTAAAGAGGAGCCAGCGCCACGGCACCAAGCCCCAAGAGAAAGAATACAAACATGAAGAGCAATAGGATTTTGGCGGAGCGGGGAGCGCCTGCGAATTCGCGCCAGACAAAGACACCCCAACACGCCGAAACCATGGTCGCACCCTGGCCGATGGTGTAGCTAACGGCCGGGCCTACGAGGTGGGCTCCTGAGGCAACAAAGTTGGCCACGCCGCCCACGCACCAGATTGCTCCACCCAACGCACCCGCAACGTGCCAGCCGAACGGCGCGGTCCAGTAGCCGGCGCCTTTCACGGGAGGCTTGCCGTCCAGAGGCTTTGCCATCAGCAGCAGGTTTGCAGGCACGGTGGAGATAAGCAGGCCAAGCGCGAAGAAGAGCGAAACCGCGTAGGGACCCGGGGAGGGATGGTCAAGCGTCCCGCTGAGGGCGCGCGCAACAAAGGGATAGAAGCAGCCCATGAGTACACCGGCTACGAGACTGATGACGATGCCGCGTGCGGTTGTGGCTTTGGCCGTAGCTTCGCGCTTGCGATAGGCGGCAGCGTCAAGAACAATGGCCACGGCGACCAGCGCGACTCCGCCAAACAGGAGCAGGGGATTGGCGGCGGGACTGACCAGGTAGTTTGAAATCGCGCCGATGACCAGTGCCAGGCCGATTCCTACCGGGAAGGCTACTGCGAGCCCGGCAACGTCGATGGCTGCTACCAGCAGCAGATTGGCGACGTTAAAGATTGCGCCACCCAAGACCGCGAAGAGGATGGGGCTGAGCTGCGAATGGGCTACCGCTTCAAGAAATGAGGGGCCCGCGTGACCCAGACTGCCCGCAGTGAATCCCAGCAAGACGGCGCCAGCGGCCAAGCCGAGGGCGTAGTCCCAATAGAAGAGTTGGAAACGGTAGTTCGGGCACATCTTAAGTGTGTTGGCCCAGGACCCCCAGCAGAACATGCTGAGAAGCATTAGAAATAGTGCGGCCTGATAGGTTTCGGGAAGAATCATTCCGTTGCCCCCGTTCATGCGATCTTTGGCTGCAAGCAGGAACCATAACTCATTGTGCCTTCTGCTGTATACCTGGGTCGCGCAGGAGGCGCGGGGGCAATTTAGAAGGAGCCGTTTTAGCGAGCGCTGCGAGCGTGGTCCTTGTAGCTCAGACTGAGACCATCTGAGCGCCTAGGGTAAAGAGCGTGGGGGTGTTTAATTACGCCCCGTAAACTCGAGGAGATGTGATGACAGGATTCAAGTTTGTGATGTTGTCGGCTGTTGCAGGTTGCCTGATG
>CZKZ01000068.1_pt1 | contig 12845 bp, 7 predicted proteins | sample 1122171 | NCBI WGS metagenome assembly CZKZ01 (sample SAMEA3539301, study PRJEB10725) | soil metagenome | biome: tundra; feature: field; material: soil | place: USA | collected 2010-05 | depth 0.15 m
CGTCTTCTTCGTGATCTTCATGCTGCTCTATCTCGTATTCAAATCTGCCGCCGAAGCTGCAGTGCTCATCTTCCCCACGCTCTACGCAATGTCAGGCGGCCTGCTGCTACAATGGTTGCTCGGCTATAACTTCAGCGTCGCCGTGTGGGTTGGTTATATAGCGCTCTTCGGCATCGCTGTAGAAACCGGCGTAGTAATGGTGGTGTATCTCGATGAAGCATTCCAGCATCGCCTTGCGCAGGACGAGCCAATGACAGAGGCCGATTTATTTCACGCAGTAATTGAAGGCGCTGTGCAGAGGCTGCGGCCCAAGCTGATGACTGTAACCGCGGTCATTCTCAGCCTCGCGCCGATCCTCTGGGAAACCGGCATAGGCTCCGATGTGATGAAGCCCATCGCCGCCCCCATCGTCGGCGGAATGATCACATCTACCATCCACGTTTTGATTCTCGTTCCGGTTTTCTTCCTGCTCATCAAGCGCAGGGCTCTGCGCAGAGGCTGGCTTACCGCAACTCCAGCCCCGGTAAATTCATGACCAAAAGTGCACCCCAATAGCGATCACCTAAGTAACCATCTCGGGAATTCGGTCGGCAACTAGGATCCGTGCGCCTGCCAGCGAATGGCGTGCAGCCGTCCTCTCCGGTCGCCAGGGCGCACAGAATCCGGGGGGGCACCGCGCGATGACAATTCCGGGACAATTCCGGGACAATTCCAATAGACATTGGCGTTTGTATTCTCTACTGAACAAGGTCCGTCGATCGGCCACGGTATTCTGGCGCCATCGGTGACCCCACGGTTCAGCCTCGCGTCATCGGCGTCTTCGTCGAATTGCTTTGCGCAAAGACCCGCCTCGGCTATCCCTTCCCGAATCTCCGCCATCCATCTCCGATATGGGACAAACAGGGCCCGCAGTTAGGAATAAATTTGCCACATCGAGAATAAATCCGCCCCCACAGAAATAAACTTGCCCAAGTGCTTGCCGAAATGAATTCGTATTTGCGACAATGGCTCACCGGTGCGCGTGACTTCCCAGTCTCGCTGATAGCCAGGTGAACAACATGACCAGGTTCGAGGGGGCTGAAACCCAAAGCTTCCCGAACCATCCCCAAAGAATCTGGCCAGTGCGATGCTCTAATGACGTTCACTTGTCTGAAAAATTCGGGGTCAGGCGATATCGGCATAAGCGCAAGCCATGTGCGGCTTCCCAATGATCTCCCGACTGGCTGTGCTGTCATACGGGTATCTTGCTAGTTCATTCATGAGTTCAGGTTGAACTGAAGCAGATCAGAAGGGGTTTCCGCAATGAACCTTCCTCTTCGTTCTCTCGCCGTTATTACAGCAGGCCTGCTGTGCCTCGAGACCTGTTCCGCCGTGAGCGCCGGCAAAGCGCCCGAAGCAGGCACTTCCGTGCTCGCTTCGCAGCAAGAAGCTGCTACTGAGGCTTCGTCGTCTCCGCCGGGCGAAACGGTTATCATTCCTGGTCCGCTGCGACCCTTCCTGCGAATGGCCGGCATAAGTCAGGAGGCCTCTCCCGCTGAAGTGCTCCCATTGCTGGCGCGCAATGTGTCTATCTCCGGCTACGAGAATGACAAGCCAACTGAGTACCTTATCCTGATTGATCGTTATGTCCATCTGGCCAGGGAACTTCAGGCCCTGGCTGGGGGTGACGGCACGATCCGCGTAGCGGGCTGCGACGATGCAACGCGGCTCATTCAGGTTCTTGGTTACCAGTTTCAGAAGAGTTGCGGCCCCGGCGGCGCTACCCTGATGACGGCCGATGCGGAACGCGCGTTCCTCACCATCGACTCGGGTTTCCCCATCACCCAGCTTGAAGAGGCCCTCCAGAAAGGCACTCCCTTCAGCTATGCGTTTCCCGGTACGCCAGTGCCCGTCCTGTTCTCTGAAAAGACATGGACTGTACTCAGTGTGGCGAACAAAAAGACTGGCGGGAAAGACCTGCTCGACATACTCCTGCGCGACCGGAGTGTGGACCGCCTTTATTCGGCTCTGGCCAAGAGCGATCGGCAAACAAGGATCGCCTTGATGCGTTCGCCCGGTCTTAAGAGGCTGCTTCCCTATGCCGCTTTGCTTGACTTCTATGGTGGCTGGATCACCATTCGCAACGGTCAGGTAGCTGTGCCTGGCGGACCAGGCAAAGAGCAGGCCTGGAAGGATCTCGTTGGAGCCAGTCCCCAGTCGTCGGGAGAGTTTGTCACTCATCTCCTTGCAAAGGATCGCGGCTGGCTGGCGGCTTATTTTGACGCCATGTCGCGCATCGACCCGGCACAGCAAGCCCACTTCGTTGAAGGTTCTCGCCTCAACCACCTCTACGAGGCCTACCGGACGAGCGGCGCCCACGACTCTCGCACCAGTGCGTCAGAAAGCATCTTCCCTAGAAACGCCGGGCTCCTGGTTCTCTTCACTCGCCTGCAATGGCAGCCGGACGGCCAGCCCCAGGTTCCAGGGAACCTTCAAATATGGGGCGACATCCTTTCCCGCAAGCCCGATTCAAACGGCAAGCGCAATTCGGGATCAAACACCCGTGCATGGGATAGTACGGAGCAGTTGCTCGATGCCTTGGTAGCCTCATCCATTTCTGATTCCGGCGTCAACCCGCTGCAGATTTATCTCATGCTGACCGCAATCGACCGCGGCAGGCCTGCGGATAGTAAATTGTCTGAAGCAGCTGTGCGCCTGCTTGCCGACAGGTTCCCAGAGTTCAGTAGCTGGTACCCGGTCTTCGCTGAATTCCCAACCTTGGACGATGCATCGATCACTCATTTTGTCGAAACGGCTGATCGAATCAACAAGACCTCAAACCCCACTCTTCGCTCCAACGCGCTCGGTGCGTTTCAGGCCGAAATCGGGCTATGGCAGATCCTCGCGCGCCAGGGACAGATTCCTGCGCGTGGCCTCAATACATCGTGGCTGGGCGCGGTTCAGCCTTACTCTTCATTCTCCACGTCAGTTCAGCTTTTTTCCGCGACCCGCACCTCGCTCGAGTCGACTCTAGTTGCCGCCGGCGGCAACGCGCACCCGACTCAGAACGAGCTCATTGATATGCTCGCCGGTCCAACTCAAAACAACCCCGACGGTCGTCGCGCGCATCAGGAACTGGTGCGCAGAATCCGTGCTGTTATGGATGACCAGCGCCTGGTTTCTCTCGACTCCCTCATAGGCCTCTTTGATGGACTGGAGGACATGGCGCACGGTGCGCAGAATGGCGATACCATGGTCCTCCTAGCGGCGGACCTCCGTGAATTCGAGATGCCCCGGCCCATCTTCTCGGGAAGTGAAAAGTCCGCCTGGGCTCCAATCGTTTACTCCAGCCGCCACGCGGAATTGCAGGTACGAACCGATCTCACCAAGATCATTCGTTCGCAAAGCACGCCGACCCAACTAGAAGACGCGCGCGGCCGACTCACCCCCTTCCTCCGGGACACGTTGGTTGGCTTGAATTATGCCTATTATGAGCCACCAGGCGCGCAGGTTCTTCACAACAATCCGCTTTTCGTCCGCTCCCACGACTTCACTGCGTCGTCGGTGCAGGGCATCGAGCATGTGTGGAGCACTCCTGAACTGGTCGGCGTCGGCGTTACTGCTGGAGGCGGCGCCTATCTGCTAGGATCGCTCGCCGATTTACCTTATGCGCTGGCTTCGATGGAGCAGGATTTCATTGCCCCGGCGAATATCCAGGCTTTGATTTGGAAAGAGGTTGTCCCAGAGCTTCTCGTCGGCGCAGTCCTGCCGCGCTGGTGGGATATCGGACAGGACGAATTGCACGCGGCTGCCCTTTATCAACGAACCGGCGAAGAGCTCCTGATCGCTTCGGCTTCGGATCCGCAACTCAGAGATAAAGTATTGAGCATCCTTTCTGAGCGGATGACGCCGGCGCGTTTGGACATGACTGCACAGGCCCTGGAGCAGCCAGATACCGCCGCTAAGGTACTTCCGCAGATGATGCCGGCAGACACTTTCTTTCTCGCTGCCGAATTTCGCAGCAAGTTTCCCGCAGAGGCTCACTGGGGAAATGCCGGCCGCGAGTTGGATGAGCTCGCCCGCAAAGACCACACCCATGCCAGCTTGGAGCGTCTCTCGAAAGATTTTGGATTGCCGCATCTCGCCATGGGGCAAAGCGACACCTGCACTCTTTTGAACTCCGGGATCTTCCCAGTCTCTGGCGCGTTTGATGGCCGGCTCTTTGGTGAATCCTGGGAGTCCAGCAACCTCTATTGGGCGCGCCTCGCCGATGAAACCGGGTATTCTCCGGCGATGCTCAATGTCCTGGTTCCCGATCTGACGCGAAACATGGTCTCGAACATCTTCGCCACAACCATCGACGACTGGCCAGCTTTATTGCGCGCCATGGAGAAAACCGGAGATCAATTCCGGGAAGGCCGGATTACCGTGCATGGCGCAGGCACGATAACAGGACACGGCAAAGGCACCACGACTGGAAAAGGTGCAGGCACAGTAGCTGGGCAAGTCGCCAGTTTTCCAACTCCTGCGGCTGGAAACGGCGAACGCTAAGTGGCTTTTTCACCAGGTGCGGCTTCACGGACAAGCCGTAATCACTTGACTATGAAGCCGCAATTCTAAGCCGGCGCATCCAATTTGGGGCGGCGGCTTTGAACTAACCCGAATCGGATTTGGCGATTCGGGAGATTCTGCGGGAACGCAGCGCAAGCGAGGAACAAACGCGATGATTCGGTCAAACAAAACTTACGCCCGCCTCGGGGTATGCGCGGGCCTCATTCTCCTCATGGCTGCAGTGCCGCGCCCCTCGGCACAGGACGAGACATCACGCTTTCGCGTAAATGTCGTCCTTGTGCAGCTCAATGTTGCCGTCACAGACAGCAAAGGAAACTATATCTCCGACCTTCGGCCGGAAGACTTTGCCATCACTGAAGACAATATTCCGGAGAAGCTCGCCACCTTTGAGGAAGGCGATGAAACCGCCCGCGAACTCGGTGCGCTCCCCCCCGCGGGCAAGCCGGTCGAGGCGCCGGGCGCCGCGAATGCATCAAAGCCCGATCCGCCTTCACCGGTCCATTCGTTGGCTGGCGTCAAAGTCCCAGGATTGACCGGGGCCAATGTATTCGTCCTCTTCGACACCAGCAACTATATGTACCGCAGTTTTGTCTTCGCACAGGACGCCATCGCTGATTTCGTGCGCGCCATGCCCGATGCCAACAAGATTGCGTTCTATTCCTACAGCCGCGACCTCTCCCGCGCCGCTTCACTTACAACCGACCGCTTTCGCGTCGTCAGCGGCGTGCGCAGCACCGTCGCCGGCGACGATGCCGCGCTCTATAACTCCCTTTTATTGACCGTTAAAGATGCCGCGCCGCTCCAGGGACGAAAGGCCATCGTGGTCTTCTCCAATGGCCCCGACAACGCCAGTTCGGTTCCTCCGGAGGATGTGGCAGAACTGGCCCAGTCAACGGGAACCATCATCTATATCGTCAGCACCCACCAGGCCGAGTCGGAGCCGGTTTCCTCCGCCGCCTTCGAACGTATGAGCAAGGCAACAGGCGGCAAGGCCTACTTTGCCCGCAATTGGCGCCAGGAAAAAGACGCCTTCGCGTCTATCAAGGATGACCTTGCGCATCTATACACGCTGAGTTACTACCCGCAAGCCAACCCCAATCGCGGCTGGCGCTCCATCAAAGTGCGCCTCGTCGGCAAGAATCTTGAAAAGCTCCGCATTCGAACTCGCGATGGATACAGCCTGATGCAGCAAGCGGAGGTAACCAACGAAGCCGACTCCGCGTCCCTGTCTGTCCCCGAAGCAAAATAACCGCCCCTCCAAATCGTCCGATTCAAAGAGAGAATTAGCTTTCCCAGGGCAGAGGCCAACGCCTCTGCCCTTTTCGCTTGAGCCCGGAAACCGAAACGCCGTCCTTGACGATAAATGAGTCTTCGGTATAGAAATGCCGATGCGGGTCTAGGCCACGCATCGCTGGGCACCAATCGCATAAGGGCTTCAAAGTTACGCAGAATCCCCATTGCAAAATTCCTGGAGGTTTTCTATGAGCTCGATCCTTGATCGCAGAGCGTTTATCCGTCTTTGTTCAGCATGTGCGGCGTTTCTTGCTCCAGCGGCACATCCACAGGCAAAACCAGTCCCTCCGGTCAGCCGCGGTGCTGTCAAGAACAGAAAGAACTTCGTTGGGATTCAAACCCGATCGTATGCCTGGGTCGATGAAGGCATTGATCAAGTGCTCGACAACATGCAGCAGAAAGGCGACGTAAATACCATCTGGGCCTACACCTTTGGTTATGGAGAAACCCGCCTGAAGAAGGGCGGCTCCATCATGCTGCCTGATCACGGGGTATCCGGCGACTCAGTTGTCGGAGGTGTGTTCTATGACTACGATCCAAAATATTTCCAGAACACGACGCTGAAAGAATTCCGTGTGCGCGATTACGGCAAGTTCAACTTGATTGCAGACGTTGCACCCAAGGCCAAGGCGCGTGGTATCGATTTCTTCGCCTGGGAACTCAACAACTCCAGCCCCACATTGCTCCGCACCATACCTGGCTTCGCGGAAATCACTGAGATCGATTTATACGGGCGCAGAACAGCGGGTCCCTGCTTCAACAATCCCGACTATCAGGCCTGGCTCACCGGGAAAGTGGAGAGCGTGCTCAGCGGCTATGCCAGCCTCGTTGACGGCTACGCGTGGGGCTCGGAGCGCATGGGTCCGTTTGAGAATGTGATGGGCAGAGGCGGCAACGTCAGCTGCTTCTGCCAGTTCTGTCGCGCGAAGGCACGCGAGCGGGGCATCTCGGTGGAGCGAGCGCAGGCGGGATACCATGAACTCGTGCAGCTCTACCATGCCGCTGTCCAGGATAAACGGCCAGTCGATGGCTACTTTGTCACGTTCTGGAGACTGCTGCTCAAGTATCCAGAAATTCTCAGTTGGGAGACGCTCTGGACCAACAGCTTCCAAGAAGTTCAGGCGCAGCTATATGGAACCTGCAAAGCGATTGCGCCAGAGAAACCATTCGGATTTCACCTCATGCAAAGCATGACCTTCAGTCCGTTCTATCGGGCCGAGGAAGACTACGTGAAGAGAAGAGACTTCGCAGACTTCCTCAAGCCCGCGACTTATAACAATGCCGCCGGCCCGCGCATGGCTGAGTATATGCGCCAACTGGGCCACACCATCTTCCACGACGCCGAGCCCAAGGACTTCCAGGATTTCTATTACAAGATCATGGATTACAAGGAAGCCCCGTACGATGAGCTGGCCGCAACCGGCCTCTCTGCGGACTATGTCGCACGCGAGACCAAGCGCGCAGTTACCGGTGTAGACGGACATGTAAAGATCTATCCCGGCATCGACATCGATGTGCCTACGCTCATCTCAACCGGCAAGGAGACAGAAAAGCGCACTCACCCGGACGATGTGCGCCATTCCATTCGGGCCGCTGTCGGCGCGGGTGCCGATGGTGTCGTACTATCGCGCGATTACGTAGAAATGTGGCTCGCCAATCTCTCCGCAGCCGGAGAAACACTACGGGCGCTATACCCTCCGTCGGCAACGTAGGCCAATCGGGAGGTGCTGATTAAAGCCGGCCCTCCCGGCTTGCCTTTTCCTGATCGAAGGCGCCTTCCCACTTCGCGACGACGATGGTCGCGACCGCGCTGCCGATCACGTTCACCACAGCGCGGGCAACGTTCGTGATGCGCTCAACGCCGAGAAGCAGCACCAGACCTGCGACGGGAATCGTATGCATGGCAGCGAGCGTCGCGGCCAATGTTACAAACCCGGCACCGGCAACTCCCGCCGACCCTTTGGACGTAAGCATCAGCACCACAAGGATCACGATCTGTTCGCGCAGGCTGAGATGGGTGTTCGTCGCTTGCGCGATGAAGATCGCACCCATGCTCAGGTAGATTGCCGTACCAGTGGCGTTGAATGTATAGCCCGCGGGAACCACCATTCCGACGATCGCCTCTTCACAGCCAAGCTGCTCCAGCTTCAACATCACAGGAGCCAGGACTGCTTCAGACGATGCTGTTCCAGCGGTAATCAGAATCTCATCGCGAAGGTAGCGCATCAGCGCGAACAAGCTGAATCCGCAGAGGCGCGCGTTTACTCCGAGCACAACGATGACGAACAGGATCGATACGATCCACAGCTCCGCGGTAAATTGCGCAAGCTGGACCAGGCTCGCCACGCCATACTGACCAACCGTATAGGCCATTGCGCCGAACGCTGCGAGAGGCGCCAGATACATCACGAACTTTACGATTCCGAACATACCCTGCAGCAGCAGATCCAACATGTCCACAAGCGGAAGCGCCTTGGCTCGAAACTGCGCCAACGCCAGGCCAAACAATACTCCCAGCAAGATAATTTGTAGAATGTTGCCATTAACAAATGGATCGCCCACGCTGGAGGGAATGATGGCCATAATGAACGACACAAATCCCATTTGCGGGGCGCCCGTTGTGTAACTCGAAATAGCTGTGGCGTCGAGTGCGGCAGCATTGATATTCATCCCCTTGCCCGGCTGCAACACATCTACGGCAATCAGGCCGATAATCAGGGCCAGCGTCGAAACCACTTCAAAGTAGATAAGTGCCTTCGCGCCTACACGCCCCACCTCCTTGAGATCGCCCATGCGCGCAATTCCAACCACGACAGTCGCAAAGATGATCGGAGCTAGAGTCATCCGAATCAGCTTGATGAATCCATCTCCCAATGGCTTGAGCGCTACGGCACCGTGAGGAAACACAACACCAACGCCAATGCCAAGCAGAATCCCGACAAGTACCTGGACCCAGAGCGGGCCAAGCCATGAGCGGCCGCGAGGTGTGGAGCTCAGCTTCTCGGTACTTCCAACCGTCATCGTTACTCCGCCAGTTGTCGCATAACTCTGATCAGTTCGGACTTGCCCTCAAACCCGATGCCCGGAATCTCTGGCATGGTAACGTAGCCGTTTTCCACCTTCACGCCATCCGGAAATCCGCCGAAGGGTTGAAAGAGATCGGGATAATTCTCATTGCCGCCAAGTCCAAGGCCTGCGGCAATATTCAGCGACATCTGATGCCCGCCGTGCGGGATGCAACGGCGCGGCGACCAGCCAGCAGCCTTCACAACTTCCAGCGTCCTCAGGTACTCGCAAAGCCCATACGACAGCGCGCAATCGAACTGCAGCCAATCGCGGTCAGGCCGCATTCCGCCATAGCGAAGCAGATTGCGCGCATCCTGGTGGCTGAAGAGGTTTTCACCTGTGGCCATTGGGCCATCGTAGTAATCAGCCAAAGCTGCCTGCAACGCATAGTCGAGCGGATCACCGGCTTCTTCATACCAGAACAGCGGATATTCTTTCAGCATTCTCGCGTACGCAATCGCCGTCTCCAGATTGAAACGTCCATTCGCATCCACGGCAAGTTGCGCGTCCTTTTTGATTTCAGCAAGCACTGCCTCAATGCGCGAGCGATCCTCTGCAATATCCGCCCCGCCAATCTTCATCTTTACGACCGTGTATCCCCTGTCGAGATACGACCGCATCTCCGTGCGCAGAGCATTGAGATTCTTGCCGGGATAGTAGTATCCTCCGGCGGCATACACAAAGACGCGGGGGTCTGCCTGTAGTCCCCGGCTCTCCGCGAGCAGGCGAAACAGCGGTTTGCCCGCGATCTTTGCCACCGCATCCCATACCGCCATGTCAATGGTTCCCACGGCGACGGAGCGTTCGCCATGTCCACCGGGCTTCTCATTGCGCATCAGCGTTCGCCAAACGCGGTCTGGATCGATATTGTCCTGCGCATCATTCAGCATCGTCTCGGGATCGGCCTCATGCACGCGTGGAGCGAAACGCTCCCTGATCAGGCCGCCCTGACCGTAGCGCCCATTCGAGTTGAACCCATAGCCAATCACTGTTCTGCCGTCACGCACAACATCTGTAACCACAGCAACCAGGGACAGGGTCATCTTTGAAAAATCGATATATGCATTCGCAATGGCGGATGCAATGGGCACAGTTACTTCCCGAATTTCTGTGATGCGCATGTTACTCCCCTCTATAACTACTCTCGCAGGTCTGATACATTATTGTGACGCCGCATGAGCTCTTGTTACCCACGCTTCCCAAATGAAATTGTCTTTGTCTTTTTGCCATTCGTCGAATGGAACAGCCTGCAACTTCTCCCGCGGCACATTCGGCACGTCGGTAGTGAGCGCACGGACTCCTCCCTCGGAAAGTTCCGTGTGAAACTTCTCCACAATATGCGCCCCGGTTTTTGCAGACCACTCGCTGACATGCACCTCATCCATCGACTGAATCTTGGCTTCAGTCCAATTTGGAAAACTGAGTTGACGCTGAAGCCATAGTGCCGCGGGGCGAGTTACGAAGTTCGGCCGGTGCCCGGCCCCCAGAATCCAATATGTTTCAAAGATTCCCTCAGACTTGCCACTGATAGCCTCCGTGCGCGCCTTGAGCTTTTCAAAGAACGGCTCTTCAGCATCCACAGAAACGATCACTGGGTCCTTTGTGCCGTTAATGATGAATGTCGGGCCGCGAAGCTGGTTGAGCGCATAAAGAATAGCGCCTCTGTCCGGAAGAAAGTCCAACGCTTTTGAGGGACCGCTCTGGCACATGACCTTGGGACTTATGGCCCAATAGTCGCCCGGCCCGTCAATATTGCCCCCGCCAGAGAGGACCAATGCGTGAATACGATTGTCGAGGGCGCCCGCAATGGCGGCATGAAACGATCCCATCGAGTAAGCCGCGAGCCCGATCCGCTTGGGATCAACATCGGCACGCCCGGAAAGATAGCTGACCGCCTGCATGATGTCGGTCACCATCTGTCCGCCCATGCGCGCGGGCATCTGCTGTCCTGGTACCTGGGTGTCGTGCGTGTTCGTCTCGGATTTACGGTCGCTATTCCGCTCGTTTTCGCCGATCGGATCGTACGTAACAACCACCGCTCCCGCGCGAGCGTACAAGATGCCGGAATAGAACGCATACCAGGATGTCTTGTCGCCGCTATGTCCGTTCACAATCACAAGTCCGGGAAGGCGGCCTGTTCTCTTCGAAGGAAGGTAAACAATGGCCGGAACGCGCATGTCGTAGCTGGTGCCAAAAGTCACGCGCTCGGCAACAACGCCCTCAGCCGGCGAGAATGTGCCAAAGCTCTTCGGCGCGAGCGCGGGAAGCGGATCATCAATAAAGAGCGCCTGCCTGATCTGTCTCCGCCATTGATGGTACTGAGGCGATGCAGCGGGACGAGTCGCGTTTGACGCTGCTCCTGCTGCGGTTCCAAAGGCAGCGAATGCCAGCATAACGGCCCGAAAATCGCGAAAGCTGCTCATAGCATTTCCCAAGTTAATGTAGCCAATGCTAACGCGGCCAGCGTCGTAACGACCACACCAATCTGACATTTCGGCGTAATGGAAGCAATCAAGCGCACCTTACCCGCGGCTCACTTACCAGTTCTTGACAATGGTCTGACAATCAGCTTAGGATGTGTCGCGTTCTCTTATTCTCCCGGATAACGACTACCCAACCCCTTGAGGCTTCTACATGTCTTCGCTCTTCGATCGCAGAGATTTCCTCCGTCTTTGTTCCGCAAGTGCGGCGTTCCTCACCCGGGCGGCGCACCCACAGTCTAAGCCTGCAGTTGCACCTCCCGTCAACAAAAGTGGCGTAAAGAATAGGAAGAACTTCGTCGCCCTTCAGGTCAAGCCTTTCAGTTGGGTCGATGAAGGCGTCGACCAAGTCCTCGACAATCTGCAGCAGAAGGGCAACGTCAATACCATCTTTGCCTACACATTCGACTACGAGGAGACCCGGCTGAACAAGAGCGGCGAGGCCATATTGCCGGATCACGGTGTTTCCGGCGGCCCGCTCATCGGCGGAGCCTTTTACGACTACGACCCAAGATACTTTCAAGGCACCGTCCTCAAGGAATTCCGTTCCAGGGACTTTGGAAAGTTCAACGTGATCGCAGAGGTCGCGCCCAAAGCCAAGGCGCGGGGCATGGACTTTTTCGCCTGGGATTACAACAACGCCGCAATCATGGCGCCCAACATTCCCAATTTTGCTGAGGTCGCGGAGATCGACGTATACGGGCGGCCAACAACCAGTCCGTGCTTCAACAACCCTGATTATCGAGCATTCCTGACTGGAAAGATTGAGAGTCAATTGAGTGGGTATGCCAGTCTGGTCGACGGCCTTGCCTGGGGATGCGAGCGGATGGGGCCGATCCACAACATGATCGGCGGCGGATGGAGCACGAAAGGAATCTCCTGCTTCTGCCACTACTGCCAGCAGAAGGCGCGCGACCGCGGTGTTTCAGTGGAGCGGGCAAAGACAGGATACCGAAAACTCGACCAGTTGTTTACCGCCGCGGCTCATGATCAGCGGCCCGCTGATGGCTACTTCGTCGCGTTCTGGCGACTGTTGCTTCAGTATCCAGAGATTCTGAGCTGGGAGACGCTCTGGACTGACAGCTATCACGAGGTCCGATCGGAATTGTATGGAACAGGAAAGGCCCTTGCTCCGGAGAAGCCATTCGGATTCCACATTCAACAGAACATGACCTTCAGCCCGTTCTATCGAGCCGAAGAGGACTTTTCGCAAACCGCGAGGTATTCCGACTTTCTGAAACTGGCCAGCTACAACAACTCTGGTGGCCCGCGCATGGCGGCCTTCCTTGATCGCCTCAGCGCGACCATCTTCCATGACGCATCTCCCGAAGATTTTCTCCCCTTCTACTACAAAATCATGAATTACAAGGAAGCCCCTTACGATCAACTCCATCTCGCCGGCCTCTCGGCTGACTACGTTGCGCGCGAAACCAAGCGTGCCATTGCCGGATCACG
>CZKZ01000002.1_pt1 | contig 12761 bp, 15 predicted proteins | sample 1122171 | NCBI WGS metagenome assembly CZKZ01 (sample SAMEA3539301, study PRJEB10725) | soil metagenome | biome: tundra; feature: field; material: soil | place: USA | collected 2010-05 | depth 0.15 m
GGTATGAATAACGAAGTGATACTTGGTGATACTTGGCAAACAAGTGATACTTTTAGTGATACTTTGTTTCTTACTTTGGTGCCTCTCCGTGCAACCTCATGCGCTGGGCTAACTCTATTTAAATACTTATAAATGAATTATATAGCAACTCGATGCGTTTCGGTGCGACTTTGTGCGGCGAGGTATAATAGGGGACTCATAATCCCTTGGTTGGGGGTTCAAATCCCTCCGGGCCCACCACTAACTCCTTTGTATTCAGCGTTACTTGATGGCCTCCGTGGGCTGAAGCAGTGTCCATTTCCGGAATGTGACCAGGAACGTGACCAAAATTTGGAACACCCTCGTTCCGGCGATTGATCGCATCTCGAAGGGAATCCAGGCTGTGGTGTTGATAAGGCTCCATGGACTTGGTGTCGACATGCCCCATGGACGCAGCAACCGCAAAGAGATTTCCGGTGGCCGCGAGTGCATAGCTCCCGTAGGTATGGCGAGCCGAGTAGAGCACCACTTTGCTGCTTATGCCTGCTCTGGTCCTTAGCGCTTGAAAACCCTTTGCGATGGTCTCAATGTGGCCCGACTTCGACCGTGCCGACGGGAAGACCCAACCTTCCTTCCGCCCTACACAGCAGGCGGTTAGTACCTTGGCCATTCTGTCGGACATGGGCACGAAGCGCCGGGACTTTTTGGTCTTCCCATAGGGATTCCAGACCTGCTGGTTGGCAAAGTCCAGGTTCTCCACCCTCAATCGGAAGATTTCAGACGGCCGCATCCCAGCATCCTGGGCAATGATAAGCACGTCATGAACATGCTGTCTCATCCGCGAGTTGCGCTTATTGACGATTGGAGCGGCGAGACCATCGAGCAGAGTCTTCTCAGTATCCTCGCTGATCTTTGTATCGCGCCCGTATGCCTTGACGAGTTTGAACCGAGGCTGATCCTTGAGCAACTTCCATTCCACAGCCTTGGAGAACATCCGGTTAAGAGTGCGTAGCGCTCGATTAGCGTAGTGCGCTTCGCACGCGATGGTGACGGTTTCCTCGCCCTGCTTGACATCGTGCGTTATGCGCGTCGCCTCAATATCGTCACCGGTTATTCTCGACATCCGCATCGCGGCGAGGCGAGTTGGTGCGAGCAGCTTCCAGCCGCGGTTGTAATAGGCCTTCGTGCTGGCTTCAAGCCGAGATCCTTCGACCCACTCAAGGAAGCGAGGTGCAAATTCGCGGAGCAAGGGGGCGCGAACAGGTTTGGCTTCCCGAATGTTGCCGCGTTCGATGATCTCGGCGATGAGGGCAGACTCTTTAGCCTTTGCCGCCGTGACCTTTGTGGTTTTGGTTGAGCCCCTGTATCGTTGGCCGTCTATGTAAAACGAGTACTGATACACAGGGCTGTTGGGCCGCCTATAGACACTCATTGATCTCCTCCGAAACGAATGCCCGCACGGCACTGGCGCAACGGTGGTGAGCGATGTAGTCGTCCACATCCTTCGGATTGTATCTGACGGGGGCCTTTGGTCCAGTTCCAAGCTTGATGAAGTCCGGGCCAATCCCAGCGCACCGCCACTGACGAAGGGTCTGTTCTGCAACGCCCAAGATCGCCGCAACTGCCTCCGTGTCCAACAAAGGGGAGATGCTTCTAGCCCTTGCCGAACCAAGACCTGCCTCGTGCCCGCATTCCCGGCACCGCTTGGTGATCTTGTTGGAATGGTTGGGTGGAGGTGCGGCGAAATCCGAATTGTGGCCAAGGCGGTTCATCCGCAGCCATCATCGCCGGATTGAAAACAATTCGGTAGGTAATGTCTGCTACAGATTAAGGAAGGAACTTTGTAGGTGAGAATTTTGAGGAGTTGGTGTCGTCAACGCTCCCGTTTCTGTTCCGGAGGTGAAAATACGATCTTCCAATCGAATCTGTTCGGACGAGGCTGGTAAAAGACCGATAGAGGAATATCCTGTTCAACGACCCAGTAATCATATTCCTCTATCGGGCGATTCTGCTCTCGTTCATGATCGCTCTTCAAATCGGCCTGCAGCTGATCGCAGAAAATGGGGTAGGCATTCGAGAAATTTCTAAAATTACGCTCCAATGACTGGTCGCAAAGATCGGATAAATCAGGTCGATACCCCGGCTTCTTTTGACGCTTAGGATCAGGTCTGTAGCCCAAGCATTCCAGTATTTCCGCGACTTGGGAAAAGCAGAACTCACCCGTCGCTATTTTGGGATAAATGCAGCAAGCAATGGGCGCAGAACTCTGGACAATATCTTTTCGAGGCACCCACCATAATGGAAGTGAATCAATATACCAACGCAACACCGCCAGCACCTGATTCCGTCCCTCAGGCGGGTCACTGCATTTTGCGTGCCTGGCCAAAACCTCCATGATTCCATAATCGTCAACGCTCCGAATTCCGTTAAACGCGCTTTGCAGACTGTCCCGAATCTTTCTGACCTGTTCGTCAGGTGGAAAAGAGAAGCCTTGAAAGATCCCTAGCGCAAAATACGACTTGCAAAAACAGTAGAGCGTACTAGCCAACGTTTCTGGGAGGCATCTCAGCCCTACAAGTTCGTCAAACGCTGCGGTGAAACGCCCTTGATCGTCCGGGTCAACCTTGTCCTGAACGAACTTTAGGCCCACCCTATTAAGCTCCATCAAAAACTCACGATGGTAATAGAGTCTCTGGCCAAGCAAAAAACTGGCTGCGACCTCCTGTTCAAGGGCCTTCGAGTTTCCTTTTTTCGACATCTTTGATTGCGCCCCCATCTTGAGTATTGACGTCAAACCTCGCGACGTGGGTTGCCGTTTCTCCTCTGATACACAGCCTTTGCCGCCGGGTCTAGCAATATTCTACTGCTCCGTATCGCGTGAATGTTCAGGGGGGTAATGTTTGCGCCAGATTTGGGGTAGGACATTACCTACCGCGCAAGTATTCCGTCATGCGATAGTACGAAGGCAATGCGAGATCCACAGGAGAAAAGCAACAGTGAAAAAGAATAGAACGCCCCATTCTTGATGCACACAGCACCACTTGTCGTTTGGGAGGCAATATGAGTCAAATCACTTGCGGCGGTCGGAACTGGCGGCCTTGAAGGTCGAAGAAATCCCCTGGCACTGCAAAGGCGGAAATGGGTAGCGCTCGGCGAGCTGCTCCACCCGGGGACGCAGAGCTTGAATTGACTGAAGACGCATGAGACGGACGGGCGTAGGGGTCGCCCTTGGTGTTATGGTCACGAACTCGTTGGGTGGGTCAACCTGGAGCAAAGGGAAATGCTTTACGACGGTCTGCCAAGTGGGAGGGTAAGCATGGAAAATGAACGGTTCCAAGAATTGCTGACAAGAGTCGCCAATCTAAATTGGGTGACCCCTGACTGGGCTGAGGCCTTTTGCGCTGTCTACCCCTGCTATGCCTACTTCCATTGCAACTCCTACTTTCCCCTCGCTACTGACGAGATGACACCTGCAGAATATGACGAATATCAAAAGCGGCTCAGGGAGTTCATTAGCGAACCCAGAGCAGCCGCATACGACGATTACCTAAAGCGACTCAGGGAGTTTATTCTCGCACTCCGCCGTGATTTCCCGGAATGGCACTTCCACAGCTACGAGCTCCATCGTCGTGAAGGTTTTACCTACAAATGTGCTGGCGACTTTGTAGCGGATTTTAGGCGACTTCAGGACGACCTGCGTAGAGTGTGGGAGCTTGTGTTAAGGAAAGAGATGGATGAAGCAATGAGGAGTCTGCTTCAAATCAAGATCTGGTTCTCGGGGTATCTCAACAACTTGGAGAGGCAACAACCCCGTTCCAATAGCTGGGAGCACGACAAGAGGGCTGTGGAGCTCATGGTGGAGACGCTGGCGTGGTTGCAAAAGAAATTAAGGAAGCTGAAGGTTTGCGAGAACCCCAAGTGCCGGTGGAGGAAATATTTCTTCAAGTACAACAACAGCAACAACCAGAGGTACTGCCATACAAAGTGCGGGGCGAAAGCGAAGGCACTACGGAACGCCCTGCGTGCCCCGAAGGAATACAAGCTGTCTGAGGAGACCCGCGAAAAAATGAGTATCGCGATGCAGAAGAGTTGGGCGAAGAGAAAGAGGGCAGAACGCCGCAAGGGCTCCTCACCCCCTGAAAGCCCTCCACACGACGCTGACCGGCGGTAGCACCCCGGAATCCGCCACGAACCCCTAAAATGCATAACACCACAAAAGCCCGCATCCCTCAGGCTGTTACGAAAGTCTGGATTAATCGGGGAAAAGATGGGAAAATGCCCTCGTGGTGAGCGAGGGCATTTTTCATGGGCTTCATTCAAGGTGAGGGACGAACCCAGGGTACGTTGTTTCCTTGAGTGCTGGACGATCTTGTTTTATGCGATCACGTCTGTCGCGTGATCGACGCTTTCGTTGGCCGATTGGATATGCACGAGCTCGGGTTCGCGCATTGCGGGCCAGCGGAAACGGGACGGCCCGGCTACGATCCACGCGATCTTTTAAAGCTTTATCTGTATGGCTATCTGCAGCAGATTCGCTCGTCGCGGCGTTTGGAAGCCGAGTGCCGGCGCAACGTAGAAGTGATGTGGCTTCTGGGCCGTCTGGCTCACTATTACAAGAGCATCGCCGAGTTTCGGCGCATTCATCGTGAAGCGGTAACCGAGGCGGGTACTGAGCTGGTCAGCTTTGCGCGTTCAGTGGGGCTTGTGCGGGGCGAATGGGTGGTTATCGACGGCTCTAAGTTCCTGGCCGTGAGCAGTGCGCGCAGCGTGCGCGAGCGTGAGGCCATCGAGCGCTATCTCGATGCGGTGGAAACGGCCGATGGGCAGGAAGAAGTAGTCATCGACCCAAGCGCTGTAGCTCAGGCCTTGGAGAAGTTGAGCCGGCATCGGGAACCGGAAGCGCACTTTATGCGGGTAGGCCGTGGCCATGCACCTGCGTACAATGTGCAGACCGCGGTAGATGCCGAACACGCGCTGATCGTGGCCCAGAAGGTGACCGGAGAGGCAACCGACAACCGCAGCCTGTTGCCGATGGCCGAGGCCGCACAGGAAGCAGTTGGCAACCCGCCTTCGCTAAACGTTGTTGCCGACGCTGGCTTCTCCAACGGAGAACAAGCCGAGGCCTGCGAGGCAAAAGGCATCTTGCCGCATGTGCCTGCCAATCGCGCCATCAACAACCAGGCTGACGGAACGCTGTTCGATCGTACCGCGTTCCGCTACGACGCCGCGACGGACACGTTCCACTGTCCCGCTGGGCAGACCCTCACGCGCAAGCAACTACAGCGGAGCAAGAACAGAGTGGCCTATACGGCGCCAGCGAAAACGTGCGGTGCATGTCCCCTGAAAGATCGCTGTACTCAGTCCCCGCAACGCTTCGTTGGCCGTCACCTCTACGATGGCGCGTTAGAGCGAATGCAGCAACCGGCCTCACCCGCTGCGATGCGGCTGCTGCGAAGATCAACTGTAGAGCATCCTTTTGGCACGCTGAAATATCGAATCTTCGGACACCCGCGCTTCCTGCTGCGCGGTCTTGCCGGAGCGCAGACCGAAATCAGTCTGGGAACCATGGCTTACAACCTGAAACGGATGATGAAGGTTCTCGGTGCCAGCCGCCTTGTCCAGGCGATCACCCCAGCCTAAACCAACTTGGCCGCGCCCCTCCGAAAAGCCAAAGCCTCTTGCAAAACAAGAGAAGCGAAGCTCCTTCTCTGGAACTTCTCTTCTTGTCGTTCTGAAATCCCGGTTTCGTAACAGCCTGCCCGGCCGGGGGGTTTTCAATTGCCGTGGAGGCTTTTACTCCGGTTCGGAAGCTCTTTGAGCCGTTTTCGTAATGCGGTAATTTGGGTGTCTCATAAAGACATACCAACCCAGTTCTGCTTGGCGCCGTGAGCAGTTCCCGAGTAAACCAAAGTGAACGCGGACGGGAAATGGAGGAAACAATGAGCGACCACAGCAAGATCGAATGGACAGACGCGACGTGGAGCACGTCACACGGCTGCGACAAATACGATGAAACGTGCAAAATTTGCTACGCGGAGCGGTTTGCAGAGCGGTTCCGGGGCGTCCCTGGAAACGCCTTTGAGCAAGGCTTTGATTTCAGGTTGGTGCCGAAGAACATGGAACTGCCCCTCCACTGGAAAAAGCCGCGCAAAATCTTCGTGAACTCCATGAGCGACACGTTCCACAAGGACGCACCCGATGTGCACATCATCCGCATGGCCGAGGTCATGGCGAAAGCGGATTGGCATACGTACCAGGTGCTCACCAAGCGGTCGAAACGGATGCGCGATCTTTTGAACTCCAAGCTCAAGTTCGCCGCGCACCTGCCCCACATCTGGTGGGGAGTCTCCTGCGGGAACCGCAAGAATGGGATACCCCGCATTGCTCATCTGCAAGCAACTGATGTGGCCGTCCGATTCCTCTCACTGGAGCCCATCATCGAAGACCTCGGCCAGCTTGACCTGCACGGCATCAAGTGGGCAATTGTCGGCGGCGAGAGCGGACCCGGCTCGCGGCCTTTTGAAGTTAATTGGGCGAGAGACCTGATCCAGCAGTGCCGCCACCAGGGCGTGAAGGTTTTTGTGAAGCAGGTTGGCTTTCACCCCGTGGACAACGGAAGCCCGTTCAAGATTCTCGGCAACAACAAGGGTGGCGATATGGCCGACTGGCCGATGGATATTCGGGTGCGTGAGTTCCCGAAAGTGACAGCGGTTGGGGGTGTCCAGTGATTATCTCGGCAAGCTACAAGACGGACATCCCTACGTTCTACGGGGAGTGGCTGATGAATCGGCTGGATGCCGGATACTGCAAAGTGCATAACCCCTTCGGTGGAAAGCCGTTCAAGGTCAGTCTCTTGAGAACGGATGTCGAAGGTTTCGTATTCTGGACAAAGAATCTTGGCCCGTTCATGCAACGGTTGGTGAGCATCTATGCACGTACCTTTCCGTTCGTAGTGCAGTACACAATCAATAATTATCCTCGTGCTCTTGAGGCGAACGTGGTGCGAGCGAACATTGCAACTGGGCACATGAGGACTCTCGCACAACGCTTCGGGGATCACGCTGCGGTGTGGAGGTATGACACCATTGTGTTCACCTCAGAGACCCCTTTCGAGTTTCATGTCGAGAACTTCAAGGGATTGGCAGAGCAGCTTCGCGGTACAACAAACGAGGTTGTAATCTCCTTCGTTCAGATGTATCGGAAGACTGAGAGAAACCTAGTCCTCGCATCCAACAAGTTCGGCTTCACATTGACAGACCCGGCAGCTGATGAAAAGCGCACACTTGTGAAGGAACTCTTCAGGCTTGCCCATAAGAACGGAATGCAACTGACCATCTGCTCACAGCCAGAACTTGCCGATGGCGGAGCAAGTGACGCACGGTGTGTAGACGCTGAACGGCTCTCACGAATGTTCGGCCAAAGCATTCAAGCAAAACTGAAAGCCAATCGCATTGGCTGCGGTTGTTACGCTTCGAAAGATATCGGTGAGTACGATACCTGCCCTCATGGTTGTGTCTACTGTTACGCGGTGCGAAACAGGGAGTTGGCACAGAGGAGGCTTAGGGCACACGACCCGATGGGAGAATTCCTCTTTGAGGCTGGGAAGTAGCGACTTAGCCGCACCACCCGAATAACGGCGACACGCTGAAATTACCAGGGCGCACACGCCCTCACCAAGCGACTTTTCGCACGGAGCGACAAGTGCGCCCAATTGAGAAGGAGGCAGTTTGAGCCATCTTGCTGAGGGTAGCAATTCGGTACCACTTGAAACTCGCGCAGATTCTGCGCCCGTCGAGCCAGGGTCGGAAACATTCGACCCAGTAGCCACGGAGGCTGCGATCAACCAGGAACAGCGAATCACCCGGAAGCCGGATGATTCATTCGCCGAATATATCAAGGATAAGCAGTTCAGCCAGACCCGGCTGGACCAACTGTTCGCCAGATGGGACAACGGGGCTGAGGCCTTCTGGATCAGTTATCAGGAGCGCTGCGAAATTGTCTACGAGATTCAAAAGGAAACCGCCAAGCCCGGCTGCAAAGGAGAGTTTAGCAACGCATTGCGTCGGATTCACCTGTCAGATTCCACGGCGTATGACATGATCAAGCGGCACCGGATCAGGATTGGTGAAATCCCCGACCCGGACGCGCCCGATCCAAGGGAAGAGGAAGAAGAGAATTCACACACAACTGCTGGCGCAGGACCGGAAGAAGGGGACGACCTGCCCGAGCCCAGTCAGAATCCTGCGCCCCGAGTAGTCCTCGTCGTCAAGGACAAGAGTGGCCCTGAGCAACGGAAGGAGGCCAAGCCGCAAAGCAAACCGCTGCGACTTGATGCGCGTGAGCAATCGGCTATTGTCAAAGCTCAGTTGGCCATCAACAACGTAGTGGCCGCCTTGAAAAACAATGGCGACTGGCAGAGCGCTCTTGCCGAGTATGACAAAGTCGCCGTGGCACCGGGCAAGCTTGACTCGTTCGTAAACAGGTTGAATCCGGATCCGGACTGGAAAGCAATCCTTATTGAGTTGGTTGCTGTGTTGGAGCAGCACGGCGAGAAATTGCCAGTCCCGGTGCTCAACAAGAAGCGCACCGTTGAAAAACTACTCGACGGCAAAGACCTGACCCTGCCTGACCGCACGGATCGGGTAACGCCTGCCAAGAGCTACCACAAGATCGGCAAGCTGGATTCGGAGGGCAATCGCCGCTGGTCCGTAGTGAATGAGGGTGAAAAGAAAGCGTCGGGAATTTTTGCGACCGACTCCGAAGCGGATGAACCGATTGCAAATCTGAACTCACCCATCGTCTCGCTGTCAGGTATTGGGGACGCCTGCAAGAAGCTGCCGGTAAGCGTGACTCTCAATTGTGTTGGGGATGGCAGCGCGCAAGGCGGTGCGGCTTAATGAGCTGCTGGACAACCACGTTTTGGCGCTGCCAGGATCGCCTCGTCAACATATATATGGTTGGGACCCCATGTCAGAAGTGCTCCACTCGCAGTATTTGAGTATCAGGCTGAAATTCAACTTTTGGAAGGAGACGGGATCAATGAGCTACGACCGAATCTGGATCGCATCTACTGAGCATCCGGGAGGATGGCTTGAGCGGCGCCAGGCCGAGAGGCTGAACTTGGGAGACGAATTCGAGACATCTCGCAAGCGTCTGTATGCGCAGGGCGATTTCGTCGTCCTGATTGCGGGAACGAACTTCTTGTTCGATGAACTCTTTCTCTTTGAGCAGGCGCGTGATGCCCGGGACTTTTACGACAACGGCTTCATGAAGTTCGAGTCGTTCATCGGAGATGACGACTTGGGTTGCGGCTTCGAGGAAATCTCACTTTATCAAGCTGGAAAGCGGGTTGCCACGAAATCGTGCCCGCCGACAAAGCGAATTGAGGCGAAAAATGAGTAATCGAATCCATGTGAAGCTGGACGCCTTGGCTTCGACCGTTGAGGAGATCAACAAGATCGAACCTGCTTTGAAGAAGCCGTGCGAAGAACTGGTGACCTGGGTGGCTGAGAGGGATGGACAAGATCCGAAGAAGATTGCCGAAAACCTTAAAACACTTGTGGCTTTCACGCCCACCGCCAACCTCGGGGCTGTAGACCCATTACTTAATACGGCGCGCAGGTTTGTGAACGACTGGAAAGATCGGTTTTGGGGTATCGTTTGGAGCCATCTAAACTTCGTCTCGCGGGACTTTCCGAAGGCGATCTTCCTGGCAGAGTATTGGGAACCGTGCAGCAGCTTCTCCGGCAAGAAGGTTCTTAGGGGAGGACGGGAAGTACGGAGTATCCGGGATGGAAATCAGCGGGCGCAAGGTTATGACTGGGCCTTGCCAGATATCTTCGCTCCCTACAGGGCGGAGTACCACAATGGTGCCGAATGCGGAAGCCTATGGGATCAATGGCTGAGTGAGATGCAAGGCCAACTCTCAGATCTGAAGGCGTATTACGCCGGGCCCAATGTTGCAGAACAAGACGGAAGCATCGGAGGACAAAGCTAAGGTGCCATCTCCGCCTGCAAAAATCAGGGGATTAACGGGAATCACGTCCTGATGAACAGATACGTGCGGATGCCCGGTGCTTGTTGATGGAAATAAGTGCAGCCCAGGTTCTAAACAGTAAAGATATTTGAGTCAATTTGGTCAACAACGGCCTGTGAAAGGAGAAAAGATGGCATTCAAAGGGCGTGACAAATGTGCGGTCCTGGATTGCACTAGCCCCTGGCACGTTTTCTCCGGTTCGCATCGCGGGGCCCGAACTACTGAACTGCGAAGTCACTTTGCACAATGAAACAACTTAATAAGTACGAGATGAGGGAAACACTTATGAATTTTAACCGAGTATGGATTCGCGTCCACGAATTGCCGGGTGGGTGGCTTGAACGTCATCAGGCGGATGCTTTGGATTTGAGGGAGCAATTCGAAATCACCTGTTATGGCCTGGAAACCCATGGGCATCACGTCGTTCTCAGGGCAGGCCAGGGACATTCGTTCGACGAAATATTTTTCTTCAAATCGAGCACAGACGCTCAGGAGTTTTTCGACCATGGATTTCTGAAGTGGGAGTCATTTATCGCGAATGACCCCGAAGGCTGCGGCTTCCTGGAAGTATCACTCCATAGCGGTGCGCACCTCATCGCCACGAAGTCGAGCGCACCCACGATCCGGATAGGGGTGCGGAATGAGTAATTGGATCGACTTGCATTTGGATGTCCTGGCCGCGAGCCCGGCAGAAATCAACCAGATCGAGCGCGCCTTGCAGAATCCATGTGAGGAACTGATTACATGGCGTGCTCAGCATACAGGGGAGAATCCGCAGGAAATTGCGACAAACGTCAAGGAGATCGTGTCATTCAAGCCTGTTCGCAATCTCGGTTAGGTGGATCCATCAATCAATAAGGCGCGCCGCTTCGAAGGCTCATGGAAGGACAAGTTCTGGGGCTTGGTCTGGAGCCATATCCATTTTGTCTCACGGGATTTTCCGACCGCAGTCTTCCTGGGGGAGTATTTCGATACGGGGATGAGTTATGCCGGCAAGGTTGTGATTCGTGGAGGGCAGGAGATCCGCTCTGTCCACGATGGCAACCAGCAGGCTCAAGGTTGGGAATGGGTTTCGCCAAACATCTTTGCTCCATTCGAATCGGAATATCACAGCGGCGCCGAATTCGGGAGTTTGTGGGATGCGTGGTTGATTGAGATGGAGGGCGCTGTGGCCAAGTTGAAGGAGCGCTACGCGACTCCCAAGAAGGGGACGACGTGTGAGTCAGCTTTGCAAGAGTGGACAGAGAAGTTCGAAAGGGCTGCTGAGTTTGTGGAGCAACAGGAAGGAAAGAGGAGCGAGGTGAATCATGACCGGTTGGATTGAAATGCATGTGGATGTCCTGGCCTCAAGCCTGGGAGAAATTTGCAAGATTCAGACCGTCTTGCAGAAGCCTTCCACGGAACTGCTGGCATGGCTGGCCAATACAAATGGCGAAGCCCCAGCAAGGTTTGTTGAGAAGGTCATGAAGGATGTCACTTTCCGGCTCACCTCGAACTTGGGATACGCTGCCCCATCAATCAAGTATGAACGCCGATACGAAAACGAATGGCCACAGTATGCCTATGGGGTTGTTTGGACCGGCCTTTATCTCGTGTCTAAGGAATTTTCTGACGCAGTTTTCCTGGTGGAGTATTGCGACACACGGCTGAGTTATGCAGGCAGGGTAGTTCTTCGTGGGGGACGCGAGGTGCGCGCCGTCCATGATGGCCATCGGCAGACTCAAGGTTACAACTGGGTCCTGCCAGACATCTTTGCGCCATACCTGGCGGAATATCGCGATGGCTCCGAATGCGGCGTTCTATGGGATTTGTGGTTGATGGAGTTGGAGAGTGCCGTTGTCGAATTAAGAAATCGGTATGGCACGCCCAACGAAGCGACAACGAGCCAACCGCCATTGTTGGATCGGACAAAGCAGGTTCGAAAAGGCCGCAGAATCACACAACAGGATGTAGACACGGAAGACAGGGGGATCTAGTGACAGTTTACGAATGGAAGATTCCTGGCTGCTGCTGGTTCGGAGAGTATGAGCTCGACCGCGAATTCGGTAGCTTCAGGGATCGGTGATTGGAGGTCATGCGGATGGAACTCGCGGAGTTGACGCAAAGGTGCAGTATTCCAGCTGAAAAGGAGCTGGAACAGACGGCTGCATTCACGCAGTAATGAACAAAAGTGAGGAGACGGAATGAGTGACGAAATGGACGTAAATGATGACGAAATGCTCGATGCAGAGTGTGGTGAAGAAACTCAGAAAAACGTGATTGCCCACGATAGCGTGGACTTGAAGGAGGCTCTGGACGCGGAGGATGTGGGCGAAGGCGTCAAGGACGTGAAGTGGGGCGACAGCGAGGTTGCAGGCGAGATCATCCTCGCCGGTGGGTTTATCGTTTACCCCGAACCCTTTGTTTATCTCGGTTGCCCAATGTGTGGGTTGATGGACAACAACGGGTTCAGCGGTTCCAGGTGGGGCACAACCATGTGCTGCTACGCCGACGAGATTGACGGCATCTCGCTTGAGCGCTGGGTGGTCAAGTTGCTGGTCAGTCAGTCGCACACGCACACGCACACACAGAGCGTAGATGAGGTGTACTCCAGGTTGATCGAAGTACGTAAGCCTGTGGATTGGGGCTACCTGGATACGCCTAATCATATGCCCACGCTGCGTTCATATGTGGAGAGGATCGACGCGCTTCTCAGCGATGCCAGGACAGCCGCTGACTATCAGGAATACCTGATCTTCGCAGACCA
>CZKZ01000495.1_pt1 | contig 12249 bp, 8 predicted proteins | sample 1122171 | NCBI WGS metagenome assembly CZKZ01 (sample SAMEA3539301, study PRJEB10725) | soil metagenome | biome: tundra; feature: field; material: soil | place: USA | collected 2010-05 | depth 0.15 m
TCCGATCGACAGAAGCTGATGTCCGTTCATGCCGAAAAAATTCGCGAAACTCACGCTCCTCAAATCCGGCAGTACCAAGTTGGCTTCGCCTCCGCCCGCGTGCTCCTGCGCGCAGGCGAATGTGGGAAACAGCAAGGCCACCACGGCCGCCACAGTCTTCGATTGACGCTTCAAAAATCCCGCAGCGCCCGCCTTGATGGCAATGGCCACTAGGAGCGATACCACGCTCACGCCCAGTAAAAAACATACCAAATACGTTGCAGTCACAATTCCTCCCGAACTTTTAGGTTTTGAAGCCGAAGTACAGACGGCCCAGAATTACGCGCCCCTTGAACCACTTGGGGAATGCCACCGGAAGGCTATCATCCGTATTGGCCACTGTCGAGTGACTGCAATCACAGGGTTTTCCCGCAAATCCCCAATCCGGGACCCGTCCTGTAATGAGACCGTGTAAAGTACTGGCGAGGGGGTACTTCGATAGCTCCATGACCTCTTCCACCCTGCTCACGCCCCGCCAGGCCGCGGACAAAATCGGCATCAGCTACCCTGCACTCAAGCACTGGATCCTCGCCGGCCGCATCCGTACCGTCAAAACGCCCGGAGGCCACCACCGCGTTCCTGTCGAAGCGCTCAACGAATTCCTGCCTGGTTCCGCCCCGCCCGCCCAGTCCCATTCCGGCTCGGGAAGAATCAGTGGCCGCAACCAGCTCCTCGGCTCCGTAGTTGAGGTCATCATCGACGGCCTGCTTGCCAAAGTCGTCCTCGCCATCGGCAACCAGCGCGTCACCGCTATCATCACCGCCGACGCTGTCCGCGAACTCGCCCTCAAACCCGGCGACTCCGCCGTAGCCCTCATCAAAGCCACCGAAGTCATGATCGGCCGCCCATAGCCAGGCAAACGTCGGCGCCAACCGATTTATGACTCTCTGCCGCTTCATATTCTTCTATAGACATACAACTCTTTGCCACCTCCCACCGTGTCAAGTCCTGTGAAATCAACTCAAAGACCGGAATTCAATTCAGATTGACGCATCCCCCAGATATCGTATAAATTCGTATCAAGTCGCTCCGATTCACCCCGACTCAGCGACCCAGTTCAAGAAAGCCCTGCCATCCATTCCCGATGGCGTCAAAGCAATTCAGGAGTCCCTGCTGATGAAGCTTTGCCGCGCTTCCTTCGCGATCCTCACTTGTGCCCTCGCCGGCGCAGCCGCCGCTAATGCCCAGATCGCCGGAGTCCTCCGCGGCCGCATTCTTGATGGATCGGGCTCTGCCGTCGCCAACACCCGGGTCGATCTCACTCAATCCTCCACCAGCCTCCATCAATCCGCCTTCTCCACCACCACCGGCGACTACGTATTCATCAACCTCGCTCCCGGCTCCTACCGCATCGACGCCACCGCAGCCAACTTCCAGCACCTCGGCCGCACCGGCATCAGCGTCATAACCGGCCAAACCGTCACCGCCGATCTCAATCTGAGCCCTGGCACAGACCAGCAAACCATAACCGTCACTGGCGACCTTCCTCTGCTCCAATCGGCGACCAGCAATATCGGGACCAACATCTCCCATCCCCTCGTCGTCGCTATGCCGCTCAACACCCGCAATTTTGTGCAACTCACCACGCTTGCCCCTGGCATCGAGCTCCCTCCCGGCACCCAACTCCCCCGCATTAACGGCGGTCGCCCACGCACCAACGAGTATCTCTACGACGGCATCTCCGCCCTCCAGCCCGAGCCCGGCCAGGTCGCCTTCTTCCCCGTCCTCGACGGCATCCAGGAATTCACCATAGAAACCAACAACGTCCCCGCCGAGTTCGGCCGCTTCAACGGCGGAGTGGTCAACGTCTCCACCCGCTTCGGCACCAACGCAGTCCACGTCAGTCTCTTCGAATTCCTTCGCAACGAACAGCTCAACGCCACCAACTACTTCGCTCCCACCGGACCAAAACCCGAGTACCGCCGCAACCTATATGGAGGAACCCTCAGCCTCCCCATCCTCCACAACCGACTCTTCTTCTTCGGTGACTTTCAAGGAGTGCGTCAGCTCATCGGCGTTACCCGCATCTCCACCATTCCCACACTCAATGAGCGGCAAGGCATCTTCACCGGCGTTTCGAAGATCTACAACCCCGCAACCACCACCTTGGTCGGCGGCGCATACCTCCGTCAGGAATTCCCCAGCGACACCATCAACACCCCGCTCGATCCCGCAGCGAAAGCGCTCCTGGCCCGCTTCCCCACGCCCACCAATCTCACCGCCGCCGCCAGGGTCAGTTCGACGTCCGCATCGACGGCGCTTTCCGAACCAGCGATCGCGTCTTCGGCCGCTACACCTTTTACAACGAGGTGGAACAACCCGTAACGCCACTACCCGATGGAAGCGGTCTGCTCTCGGGCTCCGTGCTTGGAACCGGAGGCGTAGCCGGTCTCTCCAATGTCCTCGGCCAGCAAGCCGTCTTCAATGAGACCCACACCTTCTCCACCCGCCTCCTCAACGACCTCCGCCTCGGGTATACCCGCCGCGGCAATTCCATCGTCGGCACAAATCTCGCGAACACCGCGTCCGCCGTCCTCGGCATTCCCGGAATCCCCACCAACGCCGCCTTCAACAACGCACTGCCCCTCTTTACCTTCACTGGATTCCAGCAGCTCGGCCCCTCCGCCAGCACCTTCTCCAGCTATCAAACCGCCATCTGGCAACTCGTCGACAGCCTCGTCTTCACCCGCGGCCCGCACACCTTCAAGGTCGGCGGCGACCTGCGCTGGTATCAGCTCAACGCCGTCGCCCCGCCCAATCCCACCGGCTCCTTCGCCTTCACTACCACCGGAACCAATCAGCAGGGCGTCACCAATACCGGAAACGCCATCGCCAGCTTTCTCCTCGGCCAAGTCGACAGCTTCAAGATCGACCTGCAGGAAAACAAGATCCATCCTCGCGATTTTATTGAAGAGTATTTTGTGCAAGACGACTGGAAGCTCACCAACCGCCTCACCGCAAACATCGGCACCCGCTGGACCCTCCACTTCCCCTCCGTCGAAAAGAACAACCAGGGCGCCGTCTTCAATCTGCAAACCCAGCAGCTCGACTACCTCGGTGTCAATGGCAACTCCCGAAGCGCTCGCGAACTGCACTATACCAACGTCGCCCCGCGCATCGGCCTCGCCTATCTCCTCACTCCCAAAACTGTAATCCGCGCCGGCTTCGGCATCGTCTTCACCGATCAGTCGGGAATCACGACGCCCTTCACCACGCCGCAATTCCCCTTCATCCAGAACGTGCAGCAAAGAACCCAGGACAGCGTAAACGCCGCATTCACTCTTTCCAGCGGTCCTTCCGTTGCTCCCATTCCCCTCACCGCAAGTGCGGGCCTTGGCCAGAGCGTCTACACAGCCATACGCACCGCCGGCTCCGGTTATGCGCAGCAGTGGAACCTCGCCGTACAGCGCGAGATCACTAACAACTTGTCTGTTGAATTTGCTTACACCGGTTCGCACATTGTGCACGTCGGCATTCCCGACTCAAACCTCAACCAGCTCACCACGGGTCAACTCGCCCAGGGCTCGTCGTTGCTCACCCCGGTCACCAATCCCTACTATGGGCAACTACCTATATCCAGTTCCATCGGCGGCAAAACTGTGAGCCAGGCCCAACTACTCAAGCCCTATCCGCGCTTCCTCAATGTGGCCACTTACCGCAATAACAGCGGCGAAACGAACTACAACGCCGGCCAGGTAAAGGTCGAACAACGATTCGCCCAGGGATTTGCGTTGCTGTTTGGATTCACGCATTCAAGGCTGATCGACGACGCATCTTCCGTGTTCTCCACGACCGTGCTGTCTTCTCCAAATTCGAACAGCCTCATCGCGGCGGACACCTTCCGCCCCTTGCTCGAACGCGACGTATCCAGTGGTGACATGCCCAATGTAACAACGTTCAGCGGCATCTACGATCTTCCCGCCGGTCGCGGTCACTGGTTAGCGTCAACCGCCTTTGCCAATACCCTTATAGGCGGTTGGTCGCTCAACTCCATCCTCTCACTGCAATCAGGCACGCCCGTCACCATTACACAGGCAACCAACAACAACTCGTTTGCTGGATTCGCATTGCAGCGTCCAAACCTGGTGGGCAAGCCGAACCTGACATCCAGCCAGCGCACTCCTGCCCACTTCATCAATGCCGCCGCGTTTACCACCGCTCCGCAATTTGTGCTCGGCACGGCTTCGCGGAATCCGGCACGCGGGCAAGCTTATCGCGATCTCGACTTTGCGCTGGTAAAGCACACCACATTGCGCGGCGAAACCGACATGGAGTTTCGCGCAGAAATCTTCAATATCTTCAATACGCCGGAATTCTCGCAGCCTAACGGTTCGTTCGGCTCGTCCGCATTCGGCAGCATCACGAGCACGGTCACCGATCCGCGAGTGGTGCAGTTTGCAATCCGCCTAAGTAGATGAGGCAGGAGCGCCGATCTATTCCACCGGGATGTCGAATTTGTCGTCGGGTAGCTGATCCTGTAAATTTTGTTTGTTCGGGTCGCGCACTTGGCCTTCCGGCAACGGATGGAGTTTGAAGAGCACCAGCAGGTTTCGGTCCGGATCGTCGAAGGCTTTGAAGCTCGCCACCTGCTCGAGTGAGTAATGAATATGCAAGTCCTCGAGGGTGCCCGGATCCAGATCGTTCCATGCTGCGTACCAGCCCGGCTGATAGGTGGCAAGCTTTCTAGGCAAGTCGGGAATTGCCTCGCTCGGAGATACGAAGTCGTCGCACAGAGCTGGGACGTGACTCACCAGAGAGATCTCGTCTCCGCTTATCGATAGCAGCAGTCGATTGCCGTTGGGGTGTGCATCGATATATTGCGTGATTTGCTCGGCTGCATTCACAAATGAGTATTCCGGGTGGAATGCGTAGTGCATGGTCCGGGCGCCATTCGTAATGGCTGCCAGCGCCGCAAGCACGATCATCGCACCACCGACAGCATGTGCAGCGGGTAAGCGCGTGAAAGGTTCCCCCGCCAGATGACTGGCTAGCGCTTCTGCCCCGCGCGCCACCAGAATGAAGCAGAAAAACGCCACCACCGCAAAGTACCTTGGTTGAGGATGGTCCTGGAGTGTCATGAACAGGATGTAGCCGGCTACGGCCCAAATTGAAGCCCCAAATACCGGGTCCAGCAACAACTCGCGACCCCCAGCGTGCCACCACGTCACCACCGCACCGAGTACCATTATTCCCGCCAGCGGAATCAGAATATGATCCGCCCACAGTCCGCCGTGGACCGACCATATGGCACTAACCAACGGCCAGTAGATCTCGCGTGGTTTGGGGTAATTATTCACAAAGAACAAGTAGCTGTAGTCGCCGAACAGGCCAAGCCGCACCACCACGGCCATCCATATCCCATATGTAATCGCGAAGGCGCCCAGTGCTGTCAATGCACAACGCAATGCCAGAGCACGCATTTGCCGGAGTTCCATCAGAAGCGCCCACCCCAACGCCGGCAGCAAAAAAACCGCTGTCGTCTTGGTAAGCATCATCAACGTAGACAGCAGGCCAATACAGATTGAAGCGAGTATTGGCCGGCGCATATGCGGCAGCCGCACCGCCAGGTTCATTGCGCCAAGCGTAAATGCGGTCAGCATCGGTTCTAGAATCGCCAGCCTGCTAAAGCCGTACAGGAAAGGGCTGGTCACCATCAACGTAACTGCCAACAGGCCAGCCCAGTGCGGCCCCCGGGCCCTCAGCAGCAGGTAACTCAACACCAAATTGGCAAAGAAGAATGCAATGGCCAATCCCCGCGCTGCCTCCGGAGTTACCCCAGTTACGAAGAAAAGCATCCACTCCAGAAAGGGCAGCACCGGAAGCGCGACCGCGGGATTGAAGTCACCCTTCACATACCAGTTTCCGAACAGGTGTGCGCGAATTGCCGCGTTCCCGTACCAGCCCTCGTCAGTGTACTTGGCCCAATCAAACATCCACGGCGAATGGTTAGGAAAGTCGGCTCTCAGATGCAGCGCATGCAACACCGCAAACACTACGATCAAAACCAACCAGCCGCCGTAGCACCAACTCCTGGTCTTGTTAGTCAATGGCCACTTCTCCCCGGCAATGCTGATTGATTGAGGCGACAGAAGAAATGTGTCCCAGGATTCTTTGAGATCTAGCTAAGCTGGGATGTATGACGCCTCGGTGGGAATGTATCAAGTATATCGTGGTTTAAACTTTTTCCCAAATCATCGAATGAATTGCGCCTAAGTAACATTGGTCGTAGCCACATGGGAAAGACAAATGCAGGTGCGACTGTCCTCGATTTCCACCGTCCAACAAAATATCCGTTCTCTCTTCCGTTCATGTTTCCTTGAACTTCGCCGATGAAACGACTGTTGGCCCGATATATCCTCTTGGGCCGACGGAAGTGAGGCAAATTGAGAACGATGCAAAGCGCCGCTCACTACCAGCCCCAGCCTTCCGCCTCCGGGCTCTCTCTTGTTGAAGCCGATTCTCCGCCCGTCATCCAATTAGTGGGCGTAAGTGCTGCCTGGCGAAAATTGCAGGTGCAGGCAGAAATGGCCGCGCCACACTTGCAGGTGGCCGCTATCGAAGGAGAGCACGGCACTGGCAAGAGTACACTTGCTCGCTATCTCTTCTCTCGCTCTCCATTGTCTGGATCGCTTTTTCAGCGTCGCGATGCGCGTGAATGGCTAGCCACCGATGGCGACCCATCCACGCTTGCCGGCTTTACCTATCTCGACCGCGTCGATCTGCTTGCCCCTCCGGGACAGGGGTTGCTGCTAGGTGTGCTGAGAGCGCTCCAAGATCGTCCTCCGGGCCGCGCCGTTCTGCTGGCTTCATCGCAGACTTCGCTTCGCCAGATGGCCGGACAGGGGCTGCTTCTTCCCGACCTTGCGTTTCGGCTCACTGCGATTCGATTTGGGATTCCTCCGCTGCGGCAGCGCCGAGAAGACATAACTCCGCTGGCGCAGTCCCTGCTCGACCGTATCTGCACCCGCTACCAGCAGCGGCCTGTGCTGCTTGGACCTGGCGCGCTTGCCCGCCTGCTTCAGCACAACTGGCCGGGCAATGTGCGCGAACTGGCCAGCGTACTTGAAACCGCTTTGCTTGAAGCCGACAACGGCGTCATCCTGGCGGGAAATCTTGCCTTGCCCTCCGAAGCGGAGGAGCAATCGAACCAACAACCCATTGGCCGCCCCGAAAGCCTCACTCTGGATGCAGTTATCCGCCATCATGTCCAGCATGTACTCGATCTTAACCGTGGTAACAAGCTTCGGGCTGCCCGTCAACTCTCGATAAGTCGATCGACTCTCTATCGCATTCTCGGCGACGAATCATTTCTGGCACACTAGATAAACATTCGGCCGCGCCCGTGGATTGTCTCAACAGGCGCGGCCGCAGTTATAAGCACTCAGTGTTGACTTATTTACGTTCCCTTGGCGCGATGCCGAAGGTAACGGAGATCGAAAAGCTACGTCCCGCCATGAAGCTCGGCGTATCGCTTCCCGCCAGCGGCGTTGGCCCTGTCGTGTTGAAGAGATCGGTGTAAGTTGTGCCTGGAATCAATTGCGTCAGTGGAGCTGCCGTCAACCCGACCGATTGCAGGTTGTGCTGGTTGAGCAGGTTGTTTGAGATCAGGCGGATCTTGGTCTGATCGAAGATGGAATGGCCGCGTACCGTGTAATTGATGTAAGCGTTGGTGGTACTGAACGGATCGACGATGGCTTGGTTATGATAGGCACCATTGTCCATTCTTTCTGAGCCGATCCGTTTGTCGAAGAAGCCAAAGTCGAGGCCCTTCGCCTGGTAAGTAACTCCTATTGCTTCGGTGTCCGAGGGCGTCTGCGACACCCACAGACCGGATGGAGCATTTTGGGCGTAAGGGCTGGCGGCGGTGCCTGCATTCAATGAACCGGAATAATATGCTGTGCCCTTAGTCGCATTCAGGTAGGCGTTGAGTCCGCGAAGAATAACGATATTACTCTCCGCCTCGAAACCCTGGCTGATGGAACTGGGTTGCAGGTAGTAGATCGTTTCAGTGGTTGTGGGGTCGATTACGCCCGAGTAACTGTTCTGGAATCGGATGTGATAGTAATCCGCATCCAGCGTTGCCCTCTGTAACTTCAGCACCGTGCCACCTTGGTAAGTGGTGGATTTCTGCTGTTTGGGCGGAGTAAGTAGCCCAGGTTTGGGAACAATCGCGGAAGGTGTGTGGTTAAAGTCGTAGACGTTGCTCGGAGGCACAATGCTGCCCGTTGAGGCCTGCGCATACACCGACCAATTCGGCCTGATGCGATAGTTGGCATCGATCGAAGGAAGCCACGTGGTGAAGGTGCCGGTATCGGTCGCAGTCGTCGGGCAGCCAGTGGTTTGTCCGAGGGCGCAAAGGTTGCCTACCGTCTTGCCGTTGTCTGCGTGATGCAGAATGTTGAACGTGTAGGCTGCGAACTTTGTTCCCGAAGTGATGTTCAGCTTTGATGTTGCATGGAACTCGTACTCAGCATAAGGCTGGAACGAGTTAGTCCAGAACTGCTCGGCAAAGTTCGGCAGAGGCTGGTCAGCCCAGCCGTTCAACGGATCGCTGGGGTACTGGTGGCGATCGGTCCGCGCCCACTCATACCACATGCCACCGCGGAAGATACCGAGGCTCGAGGTCTGCGTCAGTACCGACGTCTCGCCATATTTGCGATAGCTGTTGTACTTGTCGACAGCGCAGGGGATCGCTGCTACTCCCTTCTTGACGACCTGAACATTGCACGGAGCGACGGTAACTCCGTTGTAGGTCTTCGAGCCGTTCACCGTGGCGGCCTCAGTGATTGGAGTGGCGTTCGTAAACAGTTCCGCATTGTCGTAGTCATAGGTGTACGGCTTAACTTCCATATACCAGCCGTGTCCGAAGTCGGTTTTCAGGCCCACATACTCGAAGTCCGTCGGAACGTTGTAGCTGTTGTATTGGTAGTCGAGCCAGTTCACAGGGTCAGAGTTATTCGTCATCATGAAGTTGATGCCTGCCCCGACGAACGCCGAGTTAGCGCCGGTGCAGCCCCAGGTGCCCGCGCCCAGCGTCTGGCACCGTGTCGGATTCAGGCCGTAAGTGTTGGCTCTGAGGTGGACGACACCCGCGAAGCCGGTTAGTACAGTCTTGGGCGAGAAGGTGTACTGGTAGAGCAGAGAGCCGGCGTCGCGCGTATTGAAGTTAAAGGTCTGGTAGCCGTCTGAGGTCATGTGATGCACGTCGACAAAAAGATTCGAATTCGCAGGACCGCCGAACAATCCAAAGCTGCCTGTGCTGAAAGCGCCGTCGTAGAGTTTCGTATTCCAGGTTCCGTAAGAGAATGAGCCGCGGCCGTCCATTACATTTCCGAGCGGCTTGGAGAGTAAGTGAATAGAGCCGCCAAACGGCGTAGGCCCAATGGTGGAAGCTGATCCGGGGCTGCGGTCGAAATCAACGCCGCCAATCCACTGCGACGGGAAGAAGGCCCAGGAGTGATGCGATGGCGAGTTCGTATCGTAAAACGGAATGCCGTCAAAGTCGATGTCGTAATCGCCGTCGGGGAAGCCGCGGAAGTAAGTCTTGCTCTGCCCGAGTCCGACGCCGTCGCTGCTGGTTGTGAACGTGCCGGGAACGATCTGGACAATTTCACCGTAGTCGGCGACGGGAGAGGTGAAGTTCTCTACATAAGTGTTGGAGATGACCGACTGCGCGGATCGCTCCTCGACAAAGCCGCCGCTAGGTGCGGTTTCCGCGGCGATGGAATCGATACCAGCATTGACTGTAACTTGCGTAGTTAGTGTGTTTATGCCAAGAGTCATGCCGACTTGTTGAGTTTGTCCATCTATAACTTCGACGCCGGTTTTTGAGTTAGTGGCGAAGCCTGTGGCGTTAACTTCTACGGTGTACTTACCGGCCGGCAAGGTGTTGGTGGTGTAAGTGCCATTGTCATTGGATTTGACGATGCTAACTGCGCCAGTAGCTTCATTCTTAATGCTGACCTGGGCGTTGGCGAGCGCTTTACTTTGCCCGTCAACGACAGTGCCCTCTATGGTGCCGCCAGTTGCTTGCGCGTGCAGCGCTGAAGAGAAGCAGAGCACGAGAGCGGATAAGGCTAATGGAATGAGACGCTTCTGCAGGTTGGAGAAAGAGAATGTCACGGTAAACCTCCGAAGGTGGAATGAGCTGGTTTTTTTACGAGACCTTGACGAACCTCTGGGGGGAAGCGGCTCGCGCTGGATCAGGACCGATGGCTTACCGTAGCAATCGAATGTTTATATCTGGTTGCGGGGATATTTAATTCAGGTTACAGAGTGTAGAAAGTAGGGGCTTAAACGTTCGCTTGTGTGGTGTGTTGCACACGTCAAACGTTCGCTTAGATGGTTACGTTTCGGTGGCAAATGTTCGCCCAGGTGGTGATAGAAAATTTAGGGGTTCACCGTTTCCGGTGCTCGAAGTGGCGTAATGGCTGTTCACACGGTTGGGGATTGAGACAAGGGGTTGCAGAGAATTACCCATTTTGCTGCCAAAATAGAGCTAATAAGGCTTAAGAACGAGCTTTTGGCAGCCAAATGACAGTGTGTTTCCTCGGTTTTGTTGACTGTGGGGTTGGGCTCGGGAATGGGATGGGAATGATGGTGAAGGTATTGAGGGAGAGGGCAGGGATGGAGTTGGAACGGCAACTTCGGCCGTATCGGAGGGCGAGGAAAGACTCGCGGCCACCGGAGGGGTGGTTGCGTGCGATACGGCTGGCGTCCGGGATTTCGACGGTGCGGATCGCGAGCGCGATGGATTTCACAACGAAGATGGTTTTTCAGATGGAGAGGTCGGAACAGAGGAAGACGATCAGCCTGATGCGGCTGGAGAGGATGGCGCGGGCACTGGAATGCGATCTGGTGTACGGCCTGGTGCCGTGGCACCGTTCGCTGGAGGGCCGGGCGTTGGAGCTTGTGGAGCAGGAGTTGTGGAGGAAGCGGTATACCGCGAGGGAGAGGGGAAAAAGAGGCTGAAGGCGTAGGAAGTCATTTATAGCTTAGCGGGCGGCCTCTTTGGTTGAGACCGCCCGTGTTATTGCGGGTACGCCGCTTTCAGTGCTGCTACTTTGGTGCGTTGAGGGTGGGTACCCACGGGTTACAGGTGAGTTGGATCAGGCTGGTGTTTCGTGGGAACGGGGACTTACGTCCTCCTCACCCTCCTCTGGTCCTTCCCAAGGTGCTTCGGCTTCCAATTGCTGAGCCTCGCTCATCCCGCGCCGTCTCTTCGGAGGCTTGATGCGCGGATTCTTGGCGCCGATCATGCCAGCCAGCGCGTTGAACCCGGGTATACTGCCTCCGATGGCTTGGTCGACCAGCGCCTGAGCAATCTGTTCAGATTGTTTATCGACGAGTTTGTCGAGGGCGCTACGCAGGCGTTCTCCGCCACGGCCGGCTCTCGGCCCTCGTTTGGGTGGTGTGCCTGACTCTGCGGTCGATTCGTCAGCGACCTTTCTGCCTATTTGTTTTTGTTTCGTCAGTTCCTGCTTTGAATTGCCCATTACTCCGCCATTCGCGGCCACTGCTCCACGGTGATCTGCGCCCGCGGACGGGAAGCCTCGGGCAGGCCCTTGCGGGATTGCCTGATAACGGATTGTCGGAAGTTATGATCGTTGCTTCCAGCATGAATGCACTAAAAAAGCGGTGCCTTTCTTCTCCTCTGCGTACACGTGCCGCGGAGATGGGCCGATTAAGATGCGGAAGGTGCTCACGACCTTCCGTTCTGCTCTTGTGTCGTTTTGATTTGTATATTCCAAGCGTAGCGGAATGGGGCGCAATTTTCTGCAAATGGGCGGAGGGGGAGGTTCGTACATCGGTTGGTCATAAGAAGGTGCGGGGGTTGCCCCTTCGTGGTGCGAACATCTTGCATCCCAGGTCATCCGCCGCGGCGGACGAGACGTGGGGCACCCGGCGCCGGCGCCAGAGCGCCTTCGGCCGGGTCGTTTACGGTCGAGATTTCTTCGGGCTCTCGGGCTGCGGAAAGAGGTATCGTTGGAAGAAAAAGTTCCCGCAGGGGCTAAACAGGCTGCGGAAAAAGGGCTGATTCTGGTTGGAAATCGAGGAAAGCATCCCTCAGGGGCTAAAGCCCTCGTTCATTATTTGGCACTTACGGCACGACTGAAGTCGTGCCCTTTCAAAACAGCGGCTGAACTAGAGTTTTGCACCGTCCCTACAGGACTCCGTAGTGGAATCGTGAAATACCGTTTCCCCACGCTG
>CZKZ01000707.1_pt1 | contig 12129 bp, 11 predicted proteins | sample 1122171 | NCBI WGS metagenome assembly CZKZ01 (sample SAMEA3539301, study PRJEB10725) | soil metagenome | biome: tundra; feature: field; material: soil | place: USA | collected 2010-05 | depth 0.15 m
ATGGAGTGATACAGGGCTGAATAGAGAATGTGCTTTTGCGTCGCGGTGGCTTGAATCTGAATCTTGCTCAGGGCCATGTTCCAGTCGGCCCTGGTCTGATCTACGACTTGCTGAAAGTTCCAGCCGGGGATCTCTGACACAAGATTGCGCCGCGCTTCCTCAATGCTGGTAAAGGAACTTCCGATCTTCGCTTGGACGGTCTCGCCGCGCTTCAAATCAAAGGAAACATAGGCTCCTGGAGGACCATCGGCACCCTGCTGGCTCAACGAGGCTGGCTGATTCTGCTGGCCAGCCCAGGTGCCTCCCACTTTAAAGGGGTGATCGAATTGCACCACAAAATAGCCGTTGAAGCCGGCCAGCTTTCCGCTGCCTGCATAAAGCCGCCGTACGGGATTGACTACCGTAATTTCATTCTTTTCCAGATCAATTTTTACGGTGCCTTCGCCTTTGGCGGAGTTGCATTCGACCAGAATCCACGACTTTTCGGCGCGATCGAAGCGAAATCGCATGATCCCCGCGCGGACAGTGCCTGCCATCTCTGTCAAGATTCCGTAGTCGCTGAGAGTTACTTCGTACCGGAAAGGCGTTGCCTTTTCGGCTTCCCGGCTGAATGCCGAGGAGCGCTCGGCAGCTCCCAGCTTCAACTGGCCACTCTCGGGCATAAGGGTCATGCTGCCGTAATCCTGTGTGCACGAACCACTTAAGAAGTGGCTACCGCGAAATCCCTGAATGCGGGCATCGGCGTAATAGTAAGGAGCGATGCACTTCACATTCCCTTCGCGGGTCTGCGGCGTCCATTGCGTCATGGCAAAGGGGGGAGCGGTGGACGGGAAAGTCTGCCCCTGGCTGGCGGTCCCGATGTACTCGTTCACCCAATCGACAGCCTGGGTCTGGGCAATGGCAGGGATACGGACAAGAGAAATGCCCAGGAGACACGCGAACACAGAAGTACGCATAAAGGTGATTTAGTGTGAGGGTCCGCTCCAGCGATCTGCAAGTGATTTATCTGTAAGACGCGAAATCTCCTTACTGTAAGAAGATCGATTGGCACCCTTTTCCATTGTGCTTGCCCGCGAATCCATGTGCATGGTAACTTCGACACTACAGGGGCTAAATGAATAAGCCTTTATTAGAGTCGGCTCTGCCTGAAAAGGAGCTTCCTTACTCCGAGGCGTGCTGGGCTCTCGTTGAACGCATCGTTGCGAGCCCGCAATTGAAGCGCGCAGCCCGGTTGCGAGAATTCCTGCTCTATGTGGGCCAACGGTCCATAAAGGATGGTTTGGACCAGGTTCACGAACAGGAAATCGGTTCCAATGTCTTTGGCCGGCCTGCGAATTACGACACCAGTCTGGACAACATAGTCCGCGTGAATGCGTCGGAGCTGCGCAAGCGCATTGAAGACTACTTTGAGTCGGATGGCGCCGCCGAAACGCTGATCCTGGAAGTTCCGCGCGGCAGCTACAAGCCGGTTTTCCGGTACCGCACCGTCGAGCCCGTCGCGCAATCAGAACCCAAAGTAGTGGCGATCCCAAGCCCCCGTGCCCTTGAACTGCCTGAAAAACCTCTGGCTGCACCAAAGAGGACGGAGCGACTGCTGTTGGTGATTGCCGGAATTGTCATCGTGGCCCTGGCAGCATGCTGCTTTGTTTTATGGAATCAGAATATTGCCCTGCAACGATCGCTCAATACCTGGCAAGGTACTCCAGTGGTAGGCTCGTTCTGGTCGGGGATTCTGGGCGCCCGACAGAATACAGATATCATTCTGGCCGATACTTCATTCGCGCTGATCGAGGACATTACCAAAAGATCGATACCACTGAACGAATACCTGAACCGTAATTACATTGGCAAGATTCAGTCTCCGAATTTAAGCCAGGACCGGCGTGTCGACCTGGGTATGATTGCGCAAAGAAATAATGGCAGCCTTGGAGATTTTCGCGCGGCGCAGCATATCCTGGCGCTCGATCCTCCGGGCAAGAGTTTCCATATGTATTCATCGCGGGACTTCACGCCTGCATTGGTAAAGCAGGATAACGTCATCTTGATAGGCGCAAGGAAATCAAACCCGTGGGTTGATTTGTTCGAGGGCAGCCTGAACTTTACCGCAGAGTACGATTCCAATCGGTCAATCGATTACATCAGGAACAAGACGCCTGCCGCAGGTGAACAGGAAATCTATGCCCCGCCTCCATCCCCTTCGACTGGAGGATACTGTGTGGTCGCATATCTCCCCAACCCGCAACAGCCCGGCAAGGTTCTAATACTCGCTGGCACCGACTCGGCTGCGACCGAAGGTGCCGGAGACTTTCTCACATCCGAAGACCAGTTGTCGCGCTTCCAGAAAATGCTGCATGTGACCACACTTCCCTATTTTGAAGTGGTGCTGAAGACATCGAATTTGAATGGCACGCCGATAGACTCGAGGGTCGTTGCGTACCGAACCTATCCCGGCTCGCACTAGGCCCAGGCTCGCAGCCGGATAGTCTGGAGATGGCCGCACACCAATGAGCTTGCCTTAGTCCTCCCCAACAGGCGAAAGTAAATAAAGTATGGTTCAGTCATTTCGCTCGACCCGTGTACTGACCCCGAACGGTCTCGCACCGGCAACTCTGCTGGTAGAGCATGGACGCATTACTGCAGTTGCGGGATGGGGCGAAGTGCCGCCTGCGAGCAACCTGCACGACTTTGGCGATTCTGTGATTTTGCCTGGCCTGGTGGACTCGCACGTGCACATCAACGACCCGGGCCGGACAGAGTGGGAGGGCTTTCGGACGGCGACACAGGCTGCGGCCGCTGGTGGCGTGACCGCGCTAGTGGACATGCCACTGAACTGTGCTCCTGAGACCATCGATCTACATGCACTGAAGGCCAAGCGTAATGCCGCCCAGGGACAGGCGTGGGTCGACTGGGCCACCTGGGGCGGCGTGGTGCGCGGCAACACCGATGCGCTGTTGTCGCTGGTCGACGCGGGAGTGCCGGGATTCAAATGCTTTCTCATTCACTCTGGAATTGATGGCTTTGCGTGGGTAGATGAAGCCGACCTGCGGCTGGCGCTCGATCGTCTGCGCGGCAGCGGATTGCCTCTGCTGGTCCATGCCGAGTTGGCTGGACCGGTGAATGCGGCTACGCAAAAGCTGAACGCGACGAATGCGGATTGGCGCAAATACTCCACCTATTTGGCTTCGCGTCCGGATGAGGCTGAGGTGGATGCGATCGCGATGCTCGTCCGCCTGGCCGAAGATTTCGACACGCCTATCCATATAGTGCATTTGGCCAGCGCCCAGGCTCTGCCGTTGTTAGCGTCGGCGCGCAAGCGCGGCTTGCCCATCACGGTGGAGACTTGTGTGCAGTACCTGTGGTTCGCCGCCGAGGAGATTCCCGATGGAGCCACGGAGTTTAAATGCGCGCCACCGATCCGAAAGGCTGCGAATCGTGAAGCATTATGGGATGCGCTCAACGAAGGCTTGATCGACATTGTGACGACTGACCACTCACCGTGTCCACCGGCAATGAAGCGCCGTGAAGAAGGCCGCTGGGACCTGGCCTGGGGCGGAATCGCAAGCCTGGGCCTGGCTTTGCCCGTGCTGTGGACGGCAATGGCACGACGCGGAATTGGAATCGAAAAGCTTGGCGAATGGATGGCTGCTGCACCAGCGCGGCTCGCGGGCCTGACGGGACGAAAGGGCGCTCTGGCCGCCGGCTCCGATGCGGACTTTGTGGTCTTCAACCCAGACACAAAATGGACAGTAACCGAGGAGCACCTGCATTTTCGCCACAAGCTCTCACCTTACCTGGGCGCGGATTTGCAGGGGCAGGTGCTGGAAACATGGCTTCGTGGCGAGCAGGTCTACGACGCAAGTCGATTCGTAGGCAAGCCCCGGGGCAGAGAACTGGTGCGCCTGTGAGAGATAGAGCCCAGCGCGTAATTGCAGAATGCAGCCGGATTGCCGCGATGAGCGAAGAGACGGGGCGCATTACGCGCAGATTTCTAACGCCTCCAGTGCATGATGTTTACGCACTGCTGCGAGAACGCATGGAGGCGATGGGCATGACCGTGCGCGTGGATGCGGTGGGAAACTTGCGTGGGCATTGGCAGCCGCCGGGCGCGGGTAGCCAACGGCTCCTGATGGGTTCGCACATCGATACCGTTCCAAATGCTGGCGCATACGATGGCGTTTTGGGCGTGGTATTGGCGGTCGAATGGGTTCAGATTGCCAGAGATCTGAAGTTGCCGCTGGCGATCGAGGTGATTGCCTTCTCTGATGAAGAGGGTGTGCGCTTCGGTGTGCCCTTTATTGGAAGCCGCGCGGTTGCGGGTCGTTTCGACAATGGCCTTCTCGATCGCAAGGGTTCAGACGGTATGACCCTTGAAGCTGCGATTCGCGGATTTGGGCTCGACCCCAACCGGGTCGGCGAGGCCGCGTTGGATGGGAACGCACTTGGCTTTGTTGAGATTCATATTGAGCAAGGCCCGGTGCTGGAGGCCGAGGGGCTAAGCGTCGCTGTGGTCACTGGAATTGTGGGCCAGACGCGGATCACACTTGAATTCACCGGCCAGGCCAACCACGCAGGGACAACGCCGATGCGACTGCGCCACGACGCGCTGGCTGCTGCCGCCGAATGGATCGCGCAGGTAGAGTCACTTGCGATGGCCACGGATGGACTGGTCGCAACCGTAGGCAAGGTGTCAGTCGAACCTAATGCGACGAACGTGGTTCCTGGAGTTGTGACGGTGAGTCTCGATATACGGCATGCGCACGACGGGAGCCGGCTATGCGCAGTGAAGAAACTGATCGATAGCGCAAATGCGATTGCAGAACGCCGCGGATTGGCCTTGCAGTGGACGGGCCAGTTGGACCAGCCTGCTGTGCCGATGGACGAACGGCTGACGTCGTTTCTCGCAGATGCAATCGAAGCGGCTGGAATGCCCGTGAAGCACATGCCCAGCGGAGCCGGCCATGACGCCATGGTGATGGCCGCCCGCGTACCCACAGCGATGCTCTTTCTGCGCAGCCCCGGCGGTTTCAGCCACCATCCAGCCGAAACCGTGCTTGAGGAAGACGTGGAGGCCGCGCTACATGTGGGCAGCAAATTTCTTGAGCGGTTGGCGGCGGTAATTCGTTAGAATCGAACAACGCAATTCCCTGCGAGGTCACGAATGCAACACCTCGGATTGACACGAAGCAGCCTGAAGCACGATCACCTGCTTCAGACCCCGGACACGTTTATCCGCACGCCCCTTCCCGGTGCTGAGGGCGTGGAGTTTGTTGTCCATGCCGGGCCGCAACTGGGCGCGCGCTTTACTCAGATGACCGCGGAGTTCGCGGCGGGGGGGGCACTTGGACCCGCGCCGGCACAGCGCTTTCTGTATGTCATCGAGGGCAAGCTGGAGTTGAAGGCCGGAGGCGAGACGCACGTTCTCGCTCCCGGCGGATTTGCTTTTCTGCCCCAGGGGACGCCGCACACGTTGATTGCGCTCACGGCCTCGCGTGCTGCGGTCATTGAGAAAGCTTATGAGACGCAACCTGGCGCAGCGGCTCCGGAGATGGCGGTGGGCAACGAAAGCGACGTGGCACCTGTGGCGCTGATGGGCGATGATTCCCTGCGCGTGCGCTCCCTGATGCCTGACGGGCCACCATATGACTTTGCTGTGAACACCATGACCTACGATCCCGGCGCTGCGCTCAGCATGGTGGAAATTCACGTGATGGAGCATGGCCTGCTGATGCTCGAAGGCGGCGGCATCTACAGGCTTGGCGACGCGTGGTATCCCGTTGAGGCCGGCGATTTCATCTGGATGGGGCCCTATTGTCCGCAATGGTTTGGCGCGCTGGGCAAACGGCCGGCAAAGTACCTGATCTACAAAGACTGGCGCAGACATCCACTGGGAGCGTGAGCGATGAGCACTCGACCGCAGCTGACGATTGACGGACTTATTCTGGAGCTGTTGTCTCTGGGGCAAATCTCGGAGGCCGAACCTCCGGTAGTAACGCGCGTGGTATTCAGCGAAGCTGATATGCGCGCGCGTGGTTATGTGAAGAGTCTGTGCGCAAGCGCTGGTTTGACAATTCAGGAGGATGCGATCGGCAACACTTTTGCCCGCTGGCAGGGCAGGGATCCTGAGCTTGCGCCGGTGGGCACGGGCTCGCACATCGATGCGATTCCCAACGCGGGCTTGTACGACGGATGCGTGGGCGTACTGGGCGGACTTGAAGCAATTCGCGTTTTGCAGAAACTTGGATACAAACCGCGGCGATCGATTGAGCTGGTCATTTTTACTTCTGAGGAGCCGACTCGGTTCGGCATCGGTTGCCTGGGCAGCCGCATGATGGCCAATGTGATTTCGCCAAAGCAGGCGCTTGCCCTGCGTGATAAAGAGGGGCGCGGGTTGGAGGAGTTGCGCGCGCAGGCCGGGTTTAAAGGCTCACTTGAATCCGTCATGCTACCCAAGGGACGCTTTCATCAGTTCGTCGAGCTGCATATTGAACAGGGTCCCCTGCTTGAAGAGCAAGGGATCGATCTAGGCCTGGTCACGCATATCGCTGCGCCCGCCAGCCTGCGCATACTCATCGAAGGTGAGGGCGGACATGCCGGCGCCAGATTGATGCCTGGGCGAAAGGATGCGCTCGCGGCTGCGGCAGAGCTGATTTTGGCACTTGAAGCGGCGGCGAAATCTACCGGCGTAATCGACACTGTGGGCACCGTGGGGGTTTGCGAAGTATTTCCCGGCGCGGTCAACAGCATCCCCTCGCGCGTTCGCCTGGAGACGGACGTTCGCGATATAGATGGTGCGCGACGTGACAGCGTGCTCGACACACTGCGCCGCGCCTGCTCCGATGTTGCTGCCAGCCGGGGCGTGACCATCACTACGGAGTTGGTGAATGCCGACCCACCAGCCACTTGCGACCCGGAGATTGTTTCGACCATGGAGGCGGCTGCCGCCGAGGCGGGCAAGACGTACAAGAAAATGGTGAGCCGCGCTTATCATGACTCACTCTTCATGGCCCGCATCGCGCCGGTGGCCATGCTCTTCATCCCTTGCCGCGGTGGAGTGAGCCACCGGCCTGACGAATACGCCTCGCCGGAGTGGATCGGCAGCGGCATAAACGTGCTGGCGCGGACGCTAGTCAAGCTGGCTGAATAATATACCCGCTTTGAAACTTGGCCGCGACGTTGTATGCTATGCCTCAACCCGTAACGCATCACGGCTTTCCCATTCATGAGCACCACCGCGAAAACCCGCATCGTTGGCGCTTCCGTCTCCCGCAAGGAAGGGGCGGACAAACTGCTGGGCCGCGCGCGTTATGTTGACGACATCGAGCGCGAAGGTATGCTGTACGGAGCTACGGTCCGCAGCGCAATTCCGCGCGGACTGATTCGCTCGATCGAGTTTGACCGCCGTATCGACTGGAACGAATTTACTGTTGTTACCGCCGCCGACATTCCCGGCGACAATCATATTCAGCTGATTGTGGCCGACCAACCCTGCCTCGCTGACGGCCAGGTAAATCACTGCGATGAGGCGATACTGCTGCTGGCGCACTCTGATAAGCACAAGCTGCGCGAAGCCGTGGACGCCGTGCGCGTCGAGTACGAACCGCTGCCGCCGATCTTCACCATTGAAGAGAGCGAACGCCAGGATCAGATCGTGTGGGGTTCCGATAATCTGCTCAAGAGCTTCCTGCTCGAAAAGGGCGACGTCGATTCCGTGTGGGAGAGCGCTGCGCACATTGTTGAAGGCGAGTACCGCACAGGCGCGCAGGAACATCTTTACATTGAGAACAACGGAATCATCGCGGAGTGGAGTGCGGAGACCGGCGTATCGGTGTGGGGATCGCTGCAATGCCCCTATTACGTGCATAAGACGCTGATCAAGATTTTCGATTTGCCCGATGACAAAGTGCGGGTGGTGCAGACCGAGACCGGCGGAGCGTTTGGCGGCAAGGAGGACTATCCTTCCACGCTCGCCTCTCACGCGGCTTTGCTGGCCATGAAGAGTGGGCATCCGGTCAAGATGGTTTACGACCGCATGGAGGACCTGGCCGCAACTACAAAGCGCCATCCATCGCGCACACGTCATCGCACCGCGCTCGACAAGGATGGAAAGCTGCTGGCGATGGATATAGAACTTGCGACGGATGGTGGGGCATACGCGACACTCTCCTCCACTGTGCTGTCGCGCGCCACTCTGCATGCACCGGGTCCTTATTCGTGCCCCAACGTGCGGGTACGCGCAAAATCGTGGGCAACTAACACAGTGCCGTATGGCGCGTTTCGCGGATTCGGAGCGCCACAGGCGATCTTTGCGCTCGAGCGGCACATGGATGAGGTCGCTGCCGCACTGGGCATCGATCCGGTGGAATTTCGGCGTAGAAATTTTCTACACGACGGAGACACAACCGCAACAGAGCAAGTGATGCGCGAGCCGGTGATCATGGATCAGTTGCTCGATCGCGCTCTTCGCGAGAGCGATTATCACGCAAAGCGGGCGCGGTTTGCGCGTGAGAATCCATCCAGCGCGGTCAAGCGGGGCCTCGGCATTGCCTGTTTCTATCACGGCTCCGGTTTTACCGGCTCCGGTGAACGCATTTTGAATTCGCTTGCGGGAATGGATGTTACGCCTGAGGGAAAAGTGCGCGTGCTGGTGTCGAATACTGAATTCGGGCAGGGCACGAATACAGTGCTCACACAGATCGCGGCTGAAGCGATCGGCATTGACTACGACGACATCATTATGGCTGCTGCGGATACTGGCATGGTGCCGAACAGCGGCCCCACGGTTGCGTCGCGCACGGTGATGGTTGTGGGCCGGCTGATTGAACGCGCCGGGCTGCAACTGGTTGCCATGCTCCGCGAACATGCCGGCCTTGGCGCAAAGTTCACGCGCGAAGAATTCTTTGCGGCTTGCGAGCGCTATCGTGCGGCAAATGGTGAAGTCGTTTCACTCGTCCGCTACGAAGCGCCGCCGGGCATCTTCTGGGACGACGAGAAATATCGCGGCGAGGCGTATCCCTCTTATGCGTGGTCCATTCACGTGGCGCAGGTGGCCGTGGATACGGTTACGTTTTCTGCTGAAGTGGAGGAGTTCTGGGCGGTGCAGGAGGTGGGGCGGGTTCTCAATCCAGTGTTGGCGACTGGGCAAATCGAAGGGGGCATTGCGCAGGGCATTGGCTATGCGCTCTACGAAAAAGTGGTCCTGCAGAACGGGCACATGGCCAACAACCAGATGACCAACTACATTATTCCAACCGCTGAAGATGTTCCGCCGATCCACGTGTTCTTTGAGGAGATTCCATTTCGGTTTGGCGGTTATGGCGCAAAGGGCATCGGCGAACTACCTCACGACGGACCCGCGCCCGCAATAGTAAATGCTATCAAGGACGCCACCGGCATCAGCTTCCACGCGATCCCGCTGCTGCCGGAGGATCTGTTCGCCGGCCTCGCCGCTCACCAGCAAGTCGAAGAGCAGGCAACCCTATGAGCTCGTCCTGGCCTACCATCCATTTCACCATCAACGGCAAGAGCTGCGAAGTCCAGGCGCCGCCGATGAAGCGCCTGCTCGATGTGCTGCGAGAAGACCTGCATCTTACCGGGACCAAGGAAGGGTGCGGCGAAGGCGAGTGCGGCTCCTGCTCTGTGCGCATGAACGGCGAGTTGGTAAACAGTTGCCTGGTGCCTGTGCTGCAGGCCGAGGGCGCCGACATTCAAACCGTTGAAGGCCTCGCAACGAGTGGCAAGCTTCATCCGATTCAGCAGGCGTTCCTCGATTGCGGCGGCGCGCAATGCGGCATCTGCACGCCGGGAATGTTGATGGCTGCCGCGCAGCTGATCGAGCGCAACCCTCACCCCAGCATGGCCGAGATTCGTGAAGGGCTAGCGGGAAATCTCTGCCGCTGCACCGGGTTTATGCGCATCTTTGAAGCGGTGCTGGCCGCGGCCACGCAGGCCGATGAATCGGCTCCGAAGAAGGTTGATCATGCGCGGTAATGCGGAAGCTCACGAGTTGATTGCGCCCGGCAGTTTGACCAGGGTGCTTGAGCTGCTTGCATCTGCACCAGGTGAGTGGACGCCCATCGCGGGAGGCACCGAGTTGATGGTGGCGTTTGCAGCGGGCAGGCTGGGCGCGCGCAAGCTCGTAAACCTTTGGGGCATTCCCGATCTGCGGTTTATCAAGACCGGCGCAGATACAATCATCATCGGCGCATGCGCCACGTTTCTTGATCTGCGCGCGCACGCTGGCCTGGCCTCGGAATTGCCGCTGATTGCCAAATCGGCAAGCTGGATAGGATCAGTCGCCAACCAGAGCCGAGCAACTCTGGGGGGCAATCTCGTGAATGGCTCGCCGGCCGCGGACTCCTCACCTGCCCTGCTGGTCTACGATGCGGAAATCGAGATGGTGTCGCAGCGCGGCAGACGGCGGATCCCGTACGCAGAATTCCATACTGGATATAAGCGCAATGCGATGGCCGCCGATGAACTGCTTTATGCGGTCCATCTGCCGCGACGATTCGCCCACCATAGGCAGTACCTGCGCAAAGTGGGAACGAGGCGCGCAATGGCTATTTCAAAGGTCGCGATGGCTGCGACGGCGCTTCTTCAAGATCGTGTCGTAAGCGAAATTCGCCTGGCAGCGGCGAGCCTTGCACCGTTTCCGGCGCGCCTCTACAAAACGGAAGCCGCTTTGCTCGGCCAGCCAGTTACGAGAGAGACGATTCAGGCGGCGCGGCGCGCATTGCTTGCCGAGGTGCAGCCGATCGACGACATCCGGTCTACCGCCGAGTACAGGAGGCGAGTCGCCGCGAATCTGATTGAAGAGTTTTTGCTTGAGCTTTCTGCTGAGGGCGAACCGCGATGAATGCGATTCTTACGGCCTGGAACAAAGCGGACGAGGCTTCGGCATTCGATGCGATGATCGCGTGTTGCGGCGCGCGGCGCTGGGCTTCGGCCATGGTTGCGCTGCGCCCAATCGGCAGCGTGCTCGAGCTGAGCGAAGCGGCAGACCGCGTGTGGGGCACGATGGAGGAGGCCGACTGGATGGAGGCCTTCGCATGCCATCCGCGCATCGGCGAGCGCAAGGCTGCACACGCTGCGGCGAAATCAGTTGCGTGGTCGAGCCAGGAGCAATCGTCTGCCGCGAGCGCGGCGGAGCAAATGTCGGCAGAGCTTGCCGAAGGAAATGCACGCTACGAAGCGCGCTACGGCTTTACCTATATTGTGTGCGCAACCGGAAAGAGCGCGGAAGAGATGCTCGCCATACTCAAGCGCCGCTTGTTGAGCGACCGCGAGGCGGAGTTAATCGAGGCGGCCGAACAGCAACGCCAGATCACACAGATTCGTCTGGGAAAGTGGCTAATTGAATGACTGGCCGAATGAATGCGATTACGACACACGTACTTGATGCCGTGCTGGGCAAGCCAGCCGCCGGCATTACAGTCCGTCTCGAAAGACGGGAACGCTTTCTGTGGAATGTAATTTCGTCGGGCGTCACGGACGGTGACGGACGTTGCCGCGATCTTGCACCGGAAGCGAAGAAAGGCGTCTACAGGCTCACGTTTGAGACTCGGGCCTACCTGGCGCGCAATGGCCGCGAAAGTATTTATCCCGAGATTTCAATCACCTTTATCTGTAGCGGCAAGGAACACTATCACTTGCCGGTGCTGTTAAGCGACAACAGCTACACAACTTATCGAGGAAGCTGAGAGATGGCTAAGCTGGGTGGGAATCGTTACGGAAAATCGCGCGTACGGTTATCGCGGATTGCGCGCCACGGAGACGGCCACGACTTCAACGAGTGGAATGTGCGCGTACTGCTGGAAGGGGATTTTGAATCCAGCTATATTGAAGCGGACAACAGCAAGGTGCTGCCAACCGACACGATGAAGAACACCGTGTATTACGTGGCACGCGGCTCTAAAGCGGCGACTATCGAAGAATTTGCGATGGAGTTGGGCGACTATCTGCTCGCAAATAACGCGCAGGTATCCGGGGTCAAGGTGGAGGTCGAGGAGCGAGCCTGGGAGCGGATGGTGGTGGACGGTGCTCCGGAATCGACCACTTTCAAACTCGGCGGCCCCGAACTGCAGACGGTGCGAGCAGTTCGCGACCAGGGACGCACATGGTCGATCTCAT